>JAANMY010002915.1_pt1 | contig 15078 bp, 10 predicted proteins | sample 7279691 | NCBI WGS metagenome assembly JAANMY01 (sample SAMN14094543, study PRJNA606508) | bioreactor metagenome | isolation source: A lab-scale SPAN reactor treating ammonium-rich wastewater day 388 | place: Ireland: Galway | collected 2018-02-07
TGACCGCGATCCCCTCGTGGCCCAGGGGGGTGCTGACCACCGGCACACCGCAGGCAAAGGCCTCCAAGATCTTGAGACGCGTGCCAGAGCCGGCGCGCAGGGCAGCCCGGCCCGTGTCATAGGTGGAGAAGCGGATATTCATCGCCGGCACAGTGCGGTCGGACCATTCGCCCCGGGCCCGGGCAATGTAGAATTCGTGGATGCTGGCTGGCTGCGCGCCCAGAGCCTGGCCGGCTTCCCAGATCAGCCAGCGGGCAAAGTCGCGTACGGCGGGCGTGCCAAAGACCGCATCCCGCACCAGTACGTCGATGTCTGTGCTGCGCAGACGCTGCTCATCCACTACCTGCACCCTGCCGTTTTCTACCTTCAGAGATTCGACTACACTCTGGCGAATCTCGTAAAGCGATTCGTGAATCATTAGATTGGGTTCCTTTCCTATTCGAGAAGGCGAGTTTTCTAAAAAACTCGCCTTCTCAGTTGGTTCACCCGCCGCTGCGGGATTGTATCTATGGAAAAGCATTCGTGCAAAATTGCACAATGTAGCTTCAATTATACTACCAAAAATGCCGGGCATACCAGTTCAGTGAGCGCTGATTAAGTAGCCGAGTCTTTGAGGCGTATCGCTTGTACTGAGCCTGTCGAAGTGAAATCAAGCGAACGGGTAGACGAGGATTCTCTACTCTACCCGCTTGATTTCGATACGGCGGAAAACAGCACCCGCCTACTCAACCAGCGCTGGTCAAATGGCTGGATCCTTTAGTACAGGAACAGCGGCTTGCCCATTACATTGCGCACTTTGGGCAGGTACTCGTCCACATCGTAGAGCTGGTCCACATCCACCCGCTTCAGCCCGCTGGTGACGGTGCTCATTGGGATGTGGGTGTAGACGCCCTCGCGGATGGCAACCATTCGCCCGCTCTGTCCTTCGATGATCAAATCCATAGCCAGATGTGCGTAGTTGGTGGCTACCATCAGGTCTACGGCGTCGGGCGCGCCCGAGCGCATAAGATAGCCCAGCCGCTGGTTGATAATGTTTTCGCCGGTGATCTTCCGCAACGCTTCGCCGGTGATCTCACCGATGCCGCCCAGTTTGCGATGACCGTAGGCGTCGGTCTCGCCGTATTCCACCACCGCGCCGCCGGCCATATGTGCGCCCTCGCTGATGGTGACCATCGCGTAGTTGCTGGGATTGGCTCTCTTGTCCTTCAACACCAGCGCGCCCAGCTTCTCCGGGTCGAAAGGCACTTCCGAGATGATGGCCCGATCCACACCGGCCAGATAAGAGCTGATCAGACTTGTCTCGCCGGAGTTGCGACCAAAAAGCTCCACCACCGCGATACGCTCGTGGGAGCCGGTGCTGGTGCGTAGTTGGTGGATGAACTGGACAGAGCGGGTGACGGCGGTGCTAAAGCCGATGCAATAGTCTGTGCCGAAAACGTCGTTGTCCATCGTCTTGGGGATGGCAACCACAGGGAAGCCTTCGCTGTGCAGCCGCTCGCCGTAGCTTAGGGTGTCGTCGCCGCCGATAGGGATCAGCCGGTCGATGCCCAGAAATTCCAAATTTTTCAGCACGTGGACGGTGAAATCCCGCAGGCGGGGGTCCTGGGCTTCGGCCTCCAGATGGGCCGGGTCTTTCAGGAATTCTGGCACGTCCTTCAGGCGCACTTTACCTGGATGGGTGCGGCTGGAATGAAGAAAGGTGCCACCGGTGCGATCAATAGTTCGCACCATTTGTTTATTCAGCGGTTGGGTATGCTTTGCCACACTGGCTGGATCGTCCCGGTTCATCTCCAGCAAACCGGCCCATCCACGACGAATGCCCACTACTTCGTGGCCTTCTTCTTCAGCCCGGTAGACTACAGCTTTCATACAGGGGTTCAGCCCCGGCACATCGCCGCCGCCGGTCAAGATACCAATTCGCATATCAGATACTCCTTCACAAAGATAGTAGAGAAAGAAAAGTCTCTCGTTATTGACACATGGCATATGCCACGCGCTACGTGCCACCCAGTACTCCGTACCAGCGAGGAACGAACGCACAAGCGTTAGGCGGTCGGTCAACCAACTGAAACGTGAGGTGTCGTCACCCGATCTCACGTTTCACGTCTTCCCGTTTCACGTCTTTCCGTTTCACGTCTTCCCATTTCCGCACGCAAATCGTGGCTTCGCCACCTTATGCAATATATCTTACGCCCCTTTATAAAACCCCGGCCCCGGCTGGGCCAGCATTCGGGCAATGGGGCGCAGGCTCATCCACCACTGCTCTTTGGGTCGCTGGGTTTTGTCATCCATCAGCCGGGGAATCTCGTAGAGCGGTGTAAGCCGCATCTCGCCGGAGAGCAGGCCGATACAGGCCGCCGATTCGTCCTTGTCGCCCTGACCGTACTGCTGTTCGATGAAGTCCACCGATTTGGCCGCCAACCGGGTCGCCAGAATGCGGTCATAGGGGGAGGGATCGCCCCCCTGCTGCAAATGACCCAGCACCGAAATGCGCACGTCAAAGAGCGGGCCGCCCTCCTCCTCGAAGAGTGCGGAAAGAAAGGGCGTTGTATAGAGGGGGTTGGCGTTCTCGTTGCGGATCATCAGCCCCAGCCGCTTGCCGTGGGCAAAACCCTCGTTGAGCATCGCAATGTCCCGCTCCAGGTCCTTCAGCGTCACCCCCTCTTCGTGGAGATAGACCCGTTCGGCGCCGGTGGCAATGGCCGACATCAGGGCCAGATAGCCACAATAGCGCCCCATTACTTCCACAATAAAACAGCGATTGGAGGCCACAGCCGAACGCTTAATCTTATCCACCACTTCGGTAATGCTGTTGAGAGCCGTATCTGCACCCACGCACAGTTCCGTGCCGGGTAGATTGTTGTTGATGGTGGCCGGCACACAGATCAGCGGGATGTTGAAGGCCGGGAAGTTGGCCCGCTCCTGATAGAGCTTCAGCATCGACTGATAACCAGCCCAGCCCCCCACCATCAGAATGGCGTCGATCTGGTGCTTTTCCAGGGTTTTGGCAATGGCGTAGAGATCCCCCCCCTTGGGTACTTTGCGGCTGGTCCCCAACTCCGAGCCGCCGGTGGGTGCCCATCCGCTCACGCTCATCCAATCCATCTCTTGCAGATTATCCGTAATCAGCCCCCGAAAGCCCCGATAGACACCCACGGGAATGTGCCCCCGATCCACGGCCAGACGCACCGCCGCCCGCACGGCCGCGTTCATCCCCGGCGCGGGGGCGCTGGCATTCAACACTGCAAAACGGATGCGATCCTTGCCCGGTTCGGGGGGGTGGGGTTTGGAGCGAATCAGCGTGCGCAGAATGGCAAAGGATTCCTGAAAGCTCTTGCCCCGCATCTCCATCGCTTTGGCAAAATCCAGCCCGCGCATGGCCGCGTTGAGTTCGTGGGTTCTGCGTACACACTCCATCAGGGGTTGAAAGGTGACCCGGTTGTGCTGAATACCCACCAGCATCGACTCGTCGTCTGCGCCAGCCGAAAGGGCAATCGACGCGGCCGCTGCCCCCACCAGTGTGCTCAAAATGCGGTCATAGGCGCTGGGCGAGCCACCCCGTTGCACATGCCCCAGGACAGTCACCCGCACATCTTCGCCCAGATGGCTTTCCAGCACATTCTTCACCTCATCGCAGGTGATAGGGTTGCCCTGGCGATCCTGGGCACCTTCGGCCACCACCACAATACTGTCCCGCCGCCCGCTCTTGCGCCCCTCGCGCAGGATGGAACACATTTTGGCTTCCCAATCCTCCAGGTTTGGCGGATTCTCCGGGATCAGCACCCAATCCGCACCGGAAGCCAGAGCCCCCATCAGGGCCAGATAACCACAGTTGCGCCCCATCACCTCGACCACAAAGGCTCGCTGGTGGCTGGCCGCAGTGCTGGTAATGGCATCAATGGCGTCGGTAATCCGGTGCAGCGCGCTGTCTGCACCGATAGTCATATCCGTACCCAACATATCGTTGTCGATGGAACCAACCAGCCCGGCGATGACCAGATAGGGATGGGCGTCGAACGTTGCCTGATCGATCTCGCCGGTCTCCACCAATTCCTGGCCCAGTTCTTTCCACTCCTGGCGCAGCAGATTGGCCCCAGCCAGGCTGCCATCGCCACCGATGATAACCAGTCTGTCTATGCCGAAACGCAGCAGATTGGCTACCGCTTTACGCCGCCCCTCCCGGGTGCGAAACTCCGGGGAGCGGGCTGTGCCAAATATGGTGCCGCCCTTGTGCAAAATGCCGCCAGTCGCCGGCCATGCGACCGGGCGGATGTATGCGCCGCCATCGATCATCCCCTGATAGCCTTCGTAGATGCCATAGACTTCCGCGCCCAGGTCCAGCGCCGCCCGCACAGTGGCGCGGATAGCTGCGTTCATTCCCTGAGCGTCACCGCCACTGGTCAAAACTCCAAGTCGTTTGGGCATACAGACACTTTCTTCTGAACAAAAAGGGGTAACTGTTCAGCCACCCCACCCTACCCCTCCCCATTTTAGGAAGGGAAGTGGATCGACTCCTCCCCTCAGGCGGGGGAGGTTGGGAGGGGGTGAGCAGTTACCTCTTCGGCTGCGTCGTCGTTGACAGGGGACCGCATCGTTGCGAGGGGTGGCGATCCTATCTCCCAGTTGGCTGGGGAGAAAACGCCAACGGTCGAAGGTTTTCAGTTTCTAATTATAGTACACCATCCCATCCGTTTACAATTTCAGAGGGTTCACAAAATACCAAAGATACCGCCTTACACATTTTCGATGGTTGTGGGATACAATAGAACAGTGAGGCCACAAAGTTACGAAGAAAAGCACACGTTAGATTCGTCTTTGTGGCGCTGTGGTTCAAACCCCTGAGGAGAGAAAAATGATTGCGGAAGCTACCCATCTGTCGATTGCCGAGATTGAAGCCGGGCTGGAAGCAGTGCGTCTTTCCCCCAAAGAGTCCGGCGTGTTGGAACTGATCGTGCGCCGCCCTCGCAGCGAAGTGCGGGATGTGTTGGAGGAGGGCGAACTCGACCTGAAAGTGGGTCTGGTGGGGGACAATTGGATCGAGCGTCCCAGCGACCGAATGCCGGATCGAACCGCCCACCCGGATATGCAACTGAACGTCATCAACACCCGCTTTATCGATCTGGTGGCCCAGGACAAAGAGCGCTGGCAGTTGGCTGGGGATCAGCTGTTTGTGGATTTGGACCTGAGCGAGGAGAACCTGCCCGCGGGGACCCGACTCGCCATCGGCTCGGCGGTCATCGAAGTGACCGACCAGCCCCACACGGGCTGCAAGAAGTTCGCCGCCCGCTTCGGCAACGACGCCCAGAAGTTTGTGATGACGCCCCTGGGCCGCCAGATGCGTCTGCGCGGGCTGTGCGCCAAAGTGGTGCAGCCGGGGACGATCCGGCGGGAGGATGTGGTGCAGAAGGTGCAGGATTGACCGGATGGGAAACGGAGGCAATCCTGCCGGGAGTTGCCGTGTGTCAGTGAAGGCGTATAATAGAAGGTACCTGTTCAGCCACCCCAGCCTACCCCTCCCCATTCCAGGGAGGGAAGTGGATCGACTCCTCCTGGGGGAGGTTGGGTGGGGGTGAGCAGTTACAATAGAAGTGTATGATTCTGGAAACGATACCGTTCCCCCTCCACACGAAAGGACACGCGGTGACTCACGTCTCAACCTACACACCAGACCGGCAGGACCGCTATTTTAGCTCAGAACCGGGCCGGCGAGCCATTGCCCGGCAACTCTTTCAACAGGTGGGCAGCCTGCCGCTCATCTGCCCCCACGGCCACGTAGACCCCAAACTCTTTGCGGATGCGGACTTTCGCTTCGGCTCGCCAACGGAGATGTTTCTGATCCCGGATCACTACATCTTTCGGATGCTCTACTCCCAGGGCATTTCTATGCAATCGGTGGCCGTGCCCCGTCGGGACGGGGGGCCGGTGGAGACGGACCACCGCAAAGCCTGGCAGCTTTTCGCCGAGAATTTTCACCTCTTCCGGGCCACGCCTACGGGTATGTGGCTGGTAGACGAACTGCGCGACCTTTTCGGAATCAGCGAGAAGCTGAACGGGCAGAGCGGTCAGGCTATCTACGACGCCATCGACACTGCGCTCCGAACACCCGAATTCAACCCTCGCCGGATGTTCGAACGTTTCAATGTAGAGGCGCTGACCACCACCGACCCCGCCACCTCTACCCTGGCAGAGCACAAAGCCATCCGGGAATCGGGCTGGAGCGGGCGTATCCTGCCCACCTTCCGCCCGGACGCGGTGGTCAATCTGGATATGGACGGCTGGGGGCAGGAGATCGACCGACTGGGCGCGGTTTCTGGCGTGGATGTGGGGGATTATTCCTCGTTTATCCAGGCGCTGGAGCAGCGACGGGCCTTTTTCAAAGAGATGGGCGCAACCGCCACGGACCACGCCGCGCTGACGGCCCACACCGAAAGCCTGAGCAGCAGCGAAGCCGAGGCCATCTTCCAGCGGGCCCTGGCAGGTAAGATCGACGCCGAGGACGCCCGCCGCTTCACCGGCCATATGCTGGTGGAGATGGCCCGCATGTCGTCGGAAGATGGGCTGGTGATGCAGCTGCACATCGGCGCCTATCGCAACCACAACCCGTCCATCTACCAGCGCTTTGGCCGGGATATGGGCGCGGATGTTCCCGTTGCCGCGGAGTTCACCCGCAACCTGAAACCCCTGCTGGACCGCTTTGGCAATGCGGCCAATCTGACGCTGATCCTTTTCAATCTGGACGAGACGACTTACGGACGGGAGCTGGCCCCCCTGGCCGGCCACTACCCGGCCCTGCGTCTGGGGCCGCCCTGGTGGTTCTTCGACAGTCTGGCCGGGATTCGTCGCTTTTTTGATACGGTAATGGAGACTGCGGGGCTGTACAACACTGTGGGCTTCAACGATGACACCCGGGCTTTCCCTTCCATCCCCACCCGCCACGAACTCTGGCGGCGGGCGGCCTGCGATTGGGTGGCCGGGCTGGTGGTGCAGGGTATTGTGGACGAGGAAGACGCTTCGGCGATGGCTTACGATCTGGCCTATGGGCTGGCGAAGAAGGCGTACCGGCTGTAGAGAGCAGACGACGGATCGGGGTCAGTGATCCGCCGTCTAACGCTGCGCGAGCCAGCCGCGCAAAGTCGCAGCGTCGGCCAGGAATTGGGCGGGGTCGTCGTTGCGTACAAATTCCAGCAGGGCGTAGCGGTCTCCGCCCTGCCTGTCGATCCGGGCCAGGTACTCCCGCCATTGAATCGCATATTCGGAGAGGGGCAGGCGAATGGTCTGCCCTTCTTCGATCCGCCAGGAAAAGAGGTGGATGTGGCTGAGCCAGGGAGCCAGGGCGTCGATGTCCCGCCGGTTCTCCGCGGGGGTCGAGCCTTTGGGTGGTTGCCAGAGTGAGCGCAGGGTGGGGCGTTCCACAGCTTCCAGCAGGCGGCGGGTCGATTCGGCTGTGTCGGTCAGGCTGTTGCCGTGGAATTCGTAGGCAATGGCGATTCCTGCGTCCGCGGCCTGATCCACAATGCGCTGGCTGTCCTCTACAACAGCAGCCCAATAGCCAGCGTCGGCCTCCTTCGATCCCAGCCGCCCGGCCCAGACCCGAATTGTCGGCGTGCCCAGAGCCAGCGCGCTGGCGAGTACATCCGCAAAAGGAAGAATTTCCGGGTGGCCTACCCGGTAGTAGGCGCCATAAGTTGGGACAGCCAGACCCGCGTCCCGGCACATTTGGGCAATCTCCAGGGCCGCAGCCCGGTCGCCGTGGGGTGCGTGGAGATCACCGCCCCATTCGATGGCTGTCAGCCCGGCCTGTACGACCAGATCGACAATCTGACGGGGAGTCAATTGACGGAAGGTGATGGAAACCAGACCGGGTGAAATCATAAGGTGGCTAAAGTCCAGATACGCTCTTGCCGGAAACGTGAAACGGGAAACGGGAAACGGGAAACGGGGAACGGGAAACGGGAAACGGGAAACGGGAAACGGGAAATCACTCGACAACACCTCACGTTTCACGTTTCACATTTCACGGATTGGACGAGCAACGAACGCTTGTATGTTCGAGCTTCTACGCCTCGGAGATGACTGCCACATCGCGCAGGTAATCGGTGAGCGCCCGCACTTCGTTGCCGTTCAACGGCTGGCCTTTGCCGCTGCGGATGACCTTTTTGAGTTGGGCCACGGGCACAACCGGCACGCTGGGGTTGTCCAGTTGCAGATTGATGGAAGGGTTGACAAAGACCACCGCGCCCTCCATCGGCACATCCCCGGCCTTGACGCTCAATCGGCCATCGGCCTCGCCTGCCTGGAGCAACTCCCGAACCTTCTGCTTCAACTCCTCCACTTCCCGGCCCGGATTGCCCAGCCCTTCCCGGGTGAAAGCGGTGAAAATGCGCCCGATACTGAAGGGTTCTTTCCAGCGATCACCGGAGACATTGACCTGTCCTTTGTCGCCCCGCACCACAAAGACCTGAATGCCCGTTGGCCCAGCCAGCAGATAGGGTGCGTTGGGCAAACTCCACAGAAAGAGGGCGTATTTGTCGTCAAAACCCTTCAGATTCTGCTCGACCAGTTCGTCCGGGCGGGCGATGCGGTTGGAGTCGGGCCAGCGACGGGGGGCAAAGCGGTTGATGTAGTAGCTGCCCACATTCGAGGCCAGAAAGCCCAGGGCCAGGGCGCCGAAGCTGATGTAGGCCCAATAGGACTGGACAAAGGCGATAAAGCCATTGGCTGCCTGTGCATCCGGGGGGAACCAGTTGGGGGTGAAGCTGGCCAGCAGACCGACAAAGAGGACGGCCAGCCCGCCCAGGGTGATGCGGCGGCCCATGCTTTCCTTGCGTTTGATTTCAGCCAGGTTGCGATAAATTTTCATGAGTGCTCTGTCATTTTCCTGTGGTATTGTAAAGTGTCAAATAGCTTGTGACTGTCGCACAGGCGCGCTGTCGGCAATTTCCTGGACACCCGCCTGAATTTCATCGACGATTTTGAAGTCGATGGCCTGTTTGGCCACCCGGATGGCGTGACGGATGGCATGGGCATTGCTGCGCCCGTGGGCTACCACCAGCAGATTGGAGAGGCCCAACAGCACCGCGCCCCCATATTCGCTGTCATCCACCCGTCGGGCCAGACGGCGCAGGGCCGACTTGGCCAGCAGCCCGCCCAGGCTGGAGATAGGCGTGGCGGTGATCTCCTCCACCAGAATCGTGCGGATGAGCTTGCCCACCCCTTCCGCGGTTTTGATCAGCACATTGCCCGTAAAGCCGTCGGTCACCACCACATCGGCCAGGTCGTTGACAATATCCCGCCCCTCGATGTTGCCCAGAAAGGTGATACCAGGCGTCTTTTCCAGCAGCGCCGTGGCTTCCAACACCAGTTGGCTGCCCTTGCCCTGCTCCTCGCCGTTGCTCAGAATGCGCACAGTGGGCGAGCGCACCCCCATAATCCGCTTGGAATAGATGCTGCCCATCACGCCGAATTGCTGCAAATGTTCGGGCTTCACATCCACATTGGCCCCCACATCCAGCAGCAGACAGAAGCCCGTCTGGGTGGGGAAGGGGACAATCAGGGCTGGGCGCTGGATACCCTTCATCCGCCCGATATGCAGGATGCCCGCGGCCAGCGCGCCGCCCGTATTGCCCGCGGTGACAAAGGCGTCGGCCTTGCCCGCTTTGACCAGTTGGCAGGCCACCACCATCGAGCTATTCTTTTTGGTGCGGACTGCCGTGGCCGGTTTGTCCTCCATTTCGATGACTTCGCTGGCCGGAATAATGGGCAGCTTCAGTCCGCGTACGTCGTGTTTGCTCAGTTCCCGGGCAATCACATCCGGTTTTCCCACCAGGGAAACGGCTACGCCGTATTCTCTGGCGGCTACTACTGCGCCGGCAATCACTTCCTGCGGCGCGTGGTCTCCGCCCATCACATCCAGGGCTATGTTCATGCAGTTACTCCTCCGGGAATCAAGCCAAAGTGGTGTTATACTACTACAACACTTGCTGAAAAGAGAAGTTACAGGGAGTGTATTTGCGGAAAATCGTACCTACTCAGCCGCTCGTTCAACTCCCCGGTACTTCACGTCCGCCAGAACGGTTAACCCTACAGGCAGACTCGCTTGGATAGAAAGTATCGGGGACTTGGGATACAGGGCTGCGCAGCTACGGAAAATTGCACAAAGGAGCAGAGACAAATGGCGGCTATTGAGCGGAGGGTAAGCGTAGCGGAGACGGTGGAATGGCTCAAACGGGAAGGAATCATCCCCATTGTGCGGGGGGACTTTGCCGCGGAACGGGTGCTGGAAATCGGTGACGCGCTCCTGGCCGCGCCCATTCTGTGTATGGAAGTGACGATGAACACGCCGGGCGCAACCCAACTGATCGGCCTGCTGCGCGCCCGTTACGGCGAGCGTATGCGCATCGGCGCGGGGACTGTGCGCACAGTGGCCCAATTGGAGGTGGCCGTGGAGGCAGGCGCACAGTTCACCCTCTCCCCCAGCCTGGTTCTGGCTGTGGTGGAACGGGCACAGGCCCTGGGCGTGCTGCATATCCCTGGCGTCTACACCGCCAGCGAAGCCGAGACAGCCTGGCAAGCCGGCTGCCCCATCCTCAAACTCTTCCCCGCTGATCAGGGCGGCCCCACCTATCTGAAGGCACTGCGCGCGCCGTTGGACGACATCGCCTTTGCCCCTACCGGCGGCGTCTCGATGGAGAATGCGGCGGCCTGGCGCGCCGCCGGCGCGGTGGCCCTAGGGGTGGGCAGCACCCTCATCACCGGGCCACAGCAGGCGATGACAGATTTGATTGCGCGGGCCCGGGGGCTGAAGAAGGCGTGGGAAGGGGAAGCGTAAGGTGTAAGGGGTGAAACATAAGGTGGCGAAGCCACGATTTGCGTGGGGAAACGTCAAGAGGTGAGACGTGAGATCGCGTGACGACACCTGACGTTTCACGTTTCCAACCGAACGAATCGATTTCCTTGCCTATCCCCCCAACGCCGCCGCCTTAATCGACTTCAACCGCTTCATCACATTATTTTCTCCCCGGCCAAAGTAGTCGTGAAGTTGCACATATTCAGCGAAAAGCTGCTCGTAGACCGCCTGGTTTTCCGGAATGGGCGTGTAGACCACATCCTGCAAACGGGCCATACGCGCCACCGCCTCTTCAATCGAGTCGAAGCCGCCCGCGGCTTTGCCCGCGGCCACTGCGGCAAACATCGCCGAGCCGAATGCGCCCGCCTGTTCCGTGCCCGCCACCCGAATCTCCCGCCCGGTCACGTCGGCGTAGATTTGCATGAGCAGTCTGTTGCGCCCCGGCAGTCCGCCACAGCCGACGATGCGATCCACGGCCACGCCGCTGCTGTGGAAGGCGTCCACAATCACCCGGGTGCCATAGGCTGTGGCTTCGATCAGCGCCCGGTAGATCTCCTCCGGTTTGGTCGCCAGGGTCGCGCCAATGAGCAGCCCGGTCAGGTCCACATCCACCAGCACCGAGCGGTTGCCGTTCCACCAGTCCAGGGCCAGCAGACCCGACTCACCCGGCTTCTGCTGGGCCGCCAACTGCTCCAAATAGTGATGCACATTCAGCCCCCGGCTGGCCGCGGCTTCAAAATAGGCGGCGGGCACGCAGTTATCCACAAACCAGGCGAAGTGATCCCCCACGCAGGACTGGCCCGCCTCGTAGCCGAAGAGACCGGGAATGATGCCGTCCTCGACCACGCCGCACATTCCCTCCACCACCTTTTCGGAATCGCCCAGCAGCATATGGCAGTTGGACGTGCCCATAATAATCACCATTGTACCCGGCTCGGTGACAGTGGAGGCCGGCACGGCTACGTGTGCGTCCACATTGCCGATGGCCACGGCGATGCCGGGGCGCAGACCAATTTGGGCCGCCATCTCAGCGGTCAGGCTGCCGGCGCGCTGGCCGATGGGGTAGATGTCCGTGGAGAGCTTCTCCTCCACCAGATTTTCCAGACGGGGGTCGAGCGCGGCGAAGAAGTCGTTGGAGGGATAGCCGGCCCGTTTGTTCCAGATGGCTTTGTAGCCCGCGGTGCAGGCGTTGCGCCGTTCCTGGCCGGTCAGTTGCAGGACAATCCAATCGGCGGCTTCCATAAAACCGTCCGCCGCCGCGTAGACCTCCGGCGCGTCGTTGAGGGTCTCCCAGATTTTGGGGATCATCCATTCGGACGAGATTTTGCCGCCGTAGAGTTTGAGCCAGCTTTCGCCCCGGGCCGCGGCGATTACGTTGAGCCGGTTGGCTTCGGGCTGGGCCCCGTGGTGCTTCCACAGTTTGACCCAACTGTAGGGATTGTCACGCCAGGCCGGGTCCATACAGAGCGCGCTGCCGTCGGCGGCCACGGGCAGCATTGTGCAGGCGGTGAAGTCCGTGCCGATGCCGATCACATCCTCGGCGCGCACATTACCCGCCCGCAGCACCTGAGGGATCGTCGCCACCAGCACGTCGATGTAATTCTGGGGATTTTGCAGGGCAAAGTCCGGGGGCAGGGGCTTGTCGTTGCCCGGCAGATACTCGTCGATCACCCCGTCGCCGTAGGGATGTACCGCCGTCGCCACCTCCTGGCCGCCGGTCACATCTACCAGCACCGCCCGCCCGGATTCCGTGCCGTAGTCCACGCCGATTGTGTATTTGTGGGAAGAAGTCATATTTGCGCCTCGTCTGATCAGAAGTCTTCTGGAATGTTTTGGCTCGTTTCCGTCGTGTGTGAGGCGTGAAACGTAAAACGTGAGATCGTCGTCCGTTCTCACGTTTTACGTTTCACGCCTCTTTGTGCAAGAGAGCTTGGGCTGTACGCCAGTCTCTCTACAATCCCTGGGCCAAATGGTAGTACAAATCGTTCCAGCGTAGCTCCTGCTTAAAGCTGCGCATCTCCGTCTTTTGGTCGATGAGCAGCGTCTCGACACCGGCGATTTCGGCGAAGTCTTCCAGATGCTCGACGGTGACCGACTGGCTGAAGCCCGTGTGGTGCGCGCCGCCCGCCTGAATCCAGGCCGCCGCGGCCAGTTTCAGATTGGGGTGGGGAATCCACAATGCGCGGGCCACGGGCAGTTTGGGCAGGGGCGCTTCGGGCGTCACCACATCCACTGTATTGATGAGCAGACGGAAGCGCTTGCCCATATACATCAGCGAGGCGTTCAGAGCGGGACCGGCAGGCACATTGAAGACCAGACGCACCGGGTCCGCCTTGCCGCCGATGCCCAGAGGGTGAATCTCCAACGACGGCTTGGCCCCGGCGATGGAAGGGCAGATTTCCAGCATATGCGCGCCCAGCACAGACATCCCGTTGGGGTGCAGATGATAGGTGTAATCTTCCATAAACGATGTGCCGCCCGCCAGCCCCGTGCCCATCACTTTCATCGCCCGCACCAGCGCGGCGGTCTTCCAGTCGCCCTCGCCAGCAAAGCCGTAGCCGTCGGCCATCAGCCGTTGGGGGGCCAGACCGGGCAATTGAGTCAGCCCGTGCAAATCTTCAAAAGTGGTGGTGAAACCGGCAAAGCCGCCCTCTTTCAGAAAGGAGCGGATGCCCAGCTCAATACGGGCGGCATCGGCCAGGGAGGCGCGCTGTGCTCCGCCCCGGCGCAGAGGTTCGGCCACCACATACTCATTTTCGTATTGAGCCACCAGCGCGTCCACCGCGGCGTCGCTGGCCCCGTTGACATGCGCCACCAGATCGCCCACGCCGTAGCCGTTGACGCTGTAGCCAAAGGCCATCTGCGCCGCCACTTTGTCGCCTTCGGTCACGGCCACCTGGCGCATATTGTCGCCAAAGCGGGCAAATTTGGCGTGCTGGCTGTCGTGCCAGGCCGCCGCGGCCCGGGTCCACACATCCAGCCGGGCCAGGGCCTCTTCGTCCTGCCAGTGGCCGACGACGATTTTGCGGCGCAGGCGCATCCGGGAGCCGATGAAGCCGAACTCACGCCCGCCGTGCGCGGTCTGGTTCAGATTCATAAAGTCCATATCGATGGAATCCCAGGGGATGTCCCGGCCAAATTGGGTGTGGAACTGAGCAAAGGGTTTTTGCAACGCCATCAGCCCGGCGATCCACATTTTGGCCGGGGAGAAGGTGTGCATCCACATCACCAGCCCGATGCAATTGACCCCGGCGTTGGCCTCCTGGCAGATGGCGTGAATCTCCTCGGAGCTCTTCACCACCGGTTTGAAGACGACATTGACGGGAATCTGGGGCGAGGCGTTCAGGCTGGCAGCGATAGTGCGGGCGTCGTCCGCCACCTGCTCCAATACCTCCGGGCCGTAGAGATGCTGGCTGCCTGTGATAAACCAGACTTCGAGGCTGGGAAAGGCTTTGGCGGCCATTGGGATACTCCTGTAGTGGGTGGATAGGGAGTTGTGGGCTAAGCATTCACGCACGGGTGGTGCGGTGGGTCTGGGTTTGTGAATGCTGGTGGAAATAGACGTATACAGAACAGGGTAACGGTTCAGCCACTCCACCCTGCCCCTCCCCATTCCAGGGCGGGAAGTGGATCGACTCCTCCCCCACAGTGGGGAGGTTGGGTGGGGGTGAGCAGTTACGGAACAGGCCAGGCGCGAGTGGCGCGCCTATCTATAAGTATAATCGCGAGTCGGGAAAGTAGACAAAGGCGTATCTGTTCAGCCACCCCGCCCTGCCCCTCCCCATTCCAGAGAGGGAACTGGAGCGACTCCCACTGTGGGGAGGTTGGGTGGGGGTGAGCAGTTACACAAAGGCAGGAAAAGAGTCCAGTACAGAGCGGTGTAAATAAGCCCACAATTCCTGCTCTGCGCCGGTCCGTGACTGGCGACGGGTATACACCAAAGACCGCCGGGTCACGGACCCGGCGAGAGCGCCCACAGATGTAGATGAATTTGCGCCGTCGTTTGCTGGCCAATTAAAACGAATAAGCATTTCGTCAGCGTCCAATATCGCCCGTTCACCCCGCGTTCTGTATCGCCGCCACCGCACCCACATCTTCCAGACTGCTCACATCCCCCAGGGCCTCGCCCAGATAGGCGGCGCGGATGATACGGTTCATCACTTTGGCGTTGCGGGTTTTAGGCAGGGCTGCGCAGAACTTTACCTCCCGGGGCTTGAGCGGACGCCCCAGTT
>JAANMY010002916.1_pt1 | contig 15074 bp, 13 predicted proteins | sample 7279691 | NCBI WGS metagenome assembly JAANMY01 (sample SAMN14094543, study PRJNA606508) | bioreactor metagenome | isolation source: A lab-scale SPAN reactor treating ammonium-rich wastewater day 388 | place: Ireland: Galway | collected 2018-02-07
CGGGGTTCGGGCACGTTGACGGTGCCCAACTGGTTGATCGGCGTCATCTGGCCATAGGATTCCACCTGGATCGGCTCGAGCATCGAGCCCGAGGCGCGGCCGGTGCGCAGGCTGCCGAATTCGGTCCTGAGCGAGGCCAGAGCGCCATCCATGCGGCGGCTGAGGTCGTCGATGTCGATTTCGTCGCTCATTTCAAGTCCCTGTCGTAGTGCCAGTTCGCGGTCTGCATCCGGCTTTGCTATAGCGCCAAATGGCGCCGGATGTATAGACCCGCCTGCGCCGCCCGGCCCGCAGCGGCGGCCGGAACGACGGTCGGTGTGGCGGATCGGCGAGGTCTTGCCTGCGGCTCAGCCCTGCACGCGGGTATAGGTGCCCTCGCCGTTGAGGATCGCGCGGAACCCGCCCGCGGCATCGAGGGAAAAGACGATGATCGGCAGCTTGTTGTCGCGTGCCAGCGCGATCGCCGTGGCGTCCATCACGCCGAGGTTCTTTTCCAGCGCCTCGTCATAGCTGACGGTGTCATAGCGTTTGGCATCGGCGAATTTCTTGGGGTCTTTATCATAGACCCCGTCCACCTTGGTGCCCTTGAACACCCCCTCGCAGCCCATTTCGCTGGCGCGCAGCGTGGCGGCGGTGTCGGTGGTGAAATAGGGGTTGCCGGTGCCCGCGGCAAAGATGCAGACGCGCTTTTTCTCCAGGTGGCGGACAGCGCGGCGGCGGATATAGGGCTCGCAGACCTGATCCATCGGAATGGCGCTGATGACGCGGGTGAAGATGCCCAGCGTTTCCAGCGCCGATTGCATCGCCAGCGCGTTCATCACCGTGGCCAGCATGCCCATGTAATCGGCGGTGGTGCGCTCCATCCCCTGCGCCGAGCCGGCCAGACCGCGGAAGATGTTGCCGCCGCCGATCACCATGCAGATCTCGACGCCCATCTCGTGCACCGATTTCACCTCCTGGGCGATGCGGGCGACGGTGGGCGGGTGCAACCCGTATCCCTGATCCCCCATCAGGGCCTCGCCCGAAATCTTCAGCATGACGCGGCGATGGGTGGGGGGGGATTGGTCGATCATCGGAGCCTTTCCTTGCCACGCGCGGCGGGCCTGAGCAGGCGGGGCGGACGGGCGGCATTCGGGTGGTTTCATTCGCGCGCAAAATGTCGGAAAACCCCGACAGGATCAACGCCTGATCGCCTGTCAAAAGCCCGTTCACCATGTTCGCCGACCTGCCCCTCCCCGATCCGGCGCGCCCGGTGCTGATCGCCGGTCCCACCGCCAGCGGAAAATCGGCGCTGGCGCTGCGGATCGCCCGGGCGCAGGGGCGTGCGGTGGTCAATGCCGATGCGCTGCAGGTTCACGATACCTGGCGGGTGCTCACCGCGCGGCCCGACGCGGCTGACGAGGCCGTGGCCGAGCATCGGCTTTACGGCCATGTGGCGCGCGACGCCGAGTATTCCGTCGGCCACTGGCTGCGCGAGGTGGCGCCGCTGCTGGCCGCGAATCCGGTGATCGTGGGGGGCACCGGCCTCTATTTCGCCGCGCTGACCGAGGGGCTGGCCGAGATCCCGCCGACCCCGCCCCAAATCCGCGCCGAGGCCGATGCGCGGCTGCGCGATCAGGGGCTGGCGGCGCTGCTGGCGGAACTGGACCCTGAAACCGCCGCCCGGCTGGACCGCCGGAACCCGGCCCGGGTGCAGCGCGCCTGGGAGGTGCTGCGCGCCACCGGGCGCGGGCTGGCGGGCTGGCAGGCGGGCACCGGCGCGCCGCTGTTGCCGCGCGCGCAGGCCAGCGCGCTGCTGCTGGTGCCGCGAATCGACTGGCTGGACGCGCGAATCGCCGCGCGATTCGCAACAATGCTGGAGGGCGGCGCGCTGGACGAGGCGCGCACCGCCCTGCCCCGCTGGCCCGCCACCGCGGGCACTACGACGGCCCCCCTGTGGACAAAAGCCATCGGCGCGCCCGAGTTGATCGCGCATCTAAGGGGCCAGATGTCGTTGCCCGAGGCCCGCGCCGCCGCTACATTGGCCACGCGGCAATATGCCAAGCGGCAAAGAAGCTGGTTTCGCGGCCGCATGAAGGACTGGACGCCGGTACTTATCCCCTGACTTGTCCAGAGTCACCTTTCTGCAACGCCCGACGGTTGATTCGACCCCCGATCACGCCCCCGTGCGATTCCGCTTTTGCTGTGTCCGGCGGGTTTTCTAGGCTGAACCCCGCCGCTGCCGTGGAAGAGCCATGACCATCATTCCCGATACCCCTTCGCAGCTCAGGCTGACGCCGATCTCGCGCCTCGCCGCCGGGGGGCGCTGGCGCGTCGAGGCGATGCGCTCGCTGCGCGAGCCGGTGCTGTTGTGGTTCACGCAGGGTCAGGGGCGGATCACCGTCGCCGGATCGACCCGCGCCTATGGCCCCAACAACGCCGTGTTCATCCCGCCCGGGGTGATGCACGGCTTTGAAATCGCCCCCCGCGTGCAGGGGACGGTGGTGTTCTTTGGCCGCAACCACGGGCTGGACCTGCCGACCACGCCGCATTTCCTGCGCCCGCGCGATCCGATCTCGCAAAAGGAGCTGATCGCCACGCTGGAGGCGATCCAGCGCGAGCTGGAAAGCGCGCGGTCGGGCTCGCAGAAGGCGGCGCAGCACCATCTGGGGCTGCTGGGGGTCTGGATGGACCGCCAGTTGGAACGCGAGCGCGCCTTCGAAACCATGCCGCAGCGCCCCGGCGCCGGGCAGCGGCTGGCGGCGCGCTATGCCTCGCTGCTGGAACGCGATTTCCGCTCGAACCGGGCGGTGGCCGATTACGCCGAGGCGCTGGGTGTCACGCCGACGCATCTGACCCGGGTGTGCCGCACCGCCTGCGGCAAGGGCGCGCATCAATTGCTGGAGGACCGGCTGCTGTTCGAGGCGCGGCGGCTGCTGACCGAAACCCGGTTGCCGGTCAAGGACGTGGCCGAGATGCTGGGCTTCAATTCGGCGGGCTATTTCACCCGCGCGTTTCAGAGAACCGCCGGGGTGACGCCCTCGGCCTTTCGCAAGAAGCCCGCCGGGCCGGTGGTGCCCCGGGATTGAGGGAAAAGCGGGGGGCCAGCCCCCCGCACCCCCCGCCAGAGGAGGGGGCACGCCCCCTCCTCTGGACTCCACCCGTGAGTATTTTCAGCAAGATGAACGGGCTTCAGCCCGCGCCGAGGATGATGCGGACGTAATCCGTGGTCTCGGCATAGGGCGGCACGCCGTTGTGCTGTTCGACGGCGCCGGGCCCGGCGTTATAGGCGGCCAGCGCGTGGCGCCAATTGCCGAACCTGTCAAACATCATCCGCAGATAGCGCGCGCCGCCGTCCAGATTCTGGCGCGGATCGTCGATATCGACGCCCAGCAGGCGGGCGGTATCGGGCATGAGCTGCGCCAGGCCGCGCGCCCCGGCGGGCGAGACGGCGCCGGGGTTCCAGCGGCTTTCCTGATGGACCAGACGCAGGAAAAGATCCTCGGGGATATTGTGGCGCCGGGCGGATTCGCGCGCCAGCTCCAGATATTCGCCGCGGTAGCTGCCCGAATAGGTGACGGCCGGGACCGAGCCCTGCGGCGCCGAGGCGGAATATTGCCGCGACAGCCGCGATTCCATCAGCCGGGTCTGGGTGCGGAAGGTATCGGCGCGGCTGGCGGGCGCACCACCGCCGCCGCCCAGCCGCAGCCCGCTGGCCGCCGCGCTGTCTGCGACCAAGGCGCCGGCCACAAGGCCCGCCGCCAGAAGCATCCTGAGCATGATCCGCCCCTGTCCCGTTACCGGCGCGATCATAGGGCCGAATCGATCCGCCGCCAAGCCGGGGTTCGGAACCCTGCGGGCATTAGGCAATTTTCAACCCGGCTCATGTGGTGTAGCCATGCACGACACAGATTCGGCAATTTCGGGGGCAAGACATGGCGGGTTCGGTCAACAAGGTCATTTTGATCGGCAATCTGGGCCGAGACCCCGAGGTGCGCAGTTTCCAGAACGGCGGCAAGGTGGTGAACCTGCGCATCGCCACCTCGGAAACCTGGCGTGACCGCAACTCGGGCGAGCGGCGCGAGCGGACGGAATGGCATTCGGTGGCGATCTTCAGCGAGCCGCTGGCGAAAATCGCCGAGCAATATCTGAAGAAGGGCTCGAAGGTCTATCTGGAGGGCCAGTTGGAAACCCGCAAATGGCAGGACCAGTCCGGCGCCGACCGCTATACGACCGAGGTGGTGCTGCGGCCCTTCACCGGCAACCTGACGCTGCTCGACGGGCGCGGCGAGGGCGGCGGTGGCGGCGGCGCCAGCTATGACGATCCGATGGGCGGCGGTTCGGGCGGCTATGGCGGCGGCGCGTCGGGCGGCGCTTCGGCGGGCGGGCGCGGCGGCCCCTCGGGCGGGCGCGGCGGATCGGCGGGCAACTTTGGCGGCCCGGGGGACATGGACGACGAAATTCCGTTCTGACGACAGGGCAGGCAGGCGGGCCGCCGGACCTCTTGACGCCCCGGACCGCTGCCGCTATGCCGTCGCTCGATGCGGGTATGATGTAATGGTAGCCTGTCAGCTTCCCAAGCTGAACGCGCGGGTTCGATTCCCGCTACCCGCTCCAGAAATTCCCTGAACCTGATCGCAGAGCCCCGTGCGCAGACCGCCTGTTTGCGGGCGTTGAGCGGGCCTTCGGGCGCTGCCCGGCGCTTTCGGGGTGCAGATCGCCCCGATACCCCGGCGGCGGGCAAACCGCCGATCCCCCCCGCCGCGCCGCGCGATTGCGCGCGAGGGCAAGATCCTGCCCGGGGATCGCCGCCGCCGACCGCGCGCGAATTGCGGCATTGTCTGACCGGCGGCTTGCGCGCACAATGGCGCAAACGCATCGAAAGGTGAGCAGAACGATGCAGATCAATCGACGCCTGTTCGGGCTGGGGCTGCTGGGCCTTGGCATGGTTGCCTGTTCGCGCTCGACCGCCGGGCGCGCGGGCCCCGCGGCACCGACCGACCTGCCGGACGATCTGCGGCCCGCGCCCAACAGCGCCTATGATGCCTGGGTGGCGTCGTTTCGCGGGCGGGCCGCGGCGCAGGGGATTTCGACCTCGACGCTGGACAGCGCCTTCCGGGGTGCCGGGTTTCTGCCCGGCGTGGTCACGCGCGACCGCAACCAGACCGAATTCCGCCGCACGCTGGAGGATTATCTGTCCATCGCCGCGTCGGATGAGCGGGTGCAGAAGGGCCGCGAGGCGCTGGCCCGGCACCGCCAGACGCTGGCCGCCATCGAAACCCGCTATGGCGTCGCCCCCGAGATCGTCACGGCGATCTGGGGGCTGGAAAGCTATTACGGCGAACGGCAGGGCCTGATTCCGGTGATCTCGGCCACCTCGACGCTGGCGTTCGACGGCCGCCGGGGCCGCTATTTCGAGCGCGAGCTGATCTCGGCGCTGCGGATCGTGCAGAACGGCGATATCGCCGCCGCACGCATGACCGGAAGCTGGGCGGGCGCGATGGGCCAGACGCAGTTCATGCCCTCGGTGTTTCTGGACTATGCGGTGGATTTCAACGGCGACGGTCGGCGCGACATCTGGTCGGACGAACCCGCGGACGCGCTGGCCGGAACCGCCAATTATCTGCAGCGCCACGGCTGGACCCGGGGCCTGCGCTGGGGCAGCGAGGAAGGCAGCGGCGCCCCGGCGGGCAGCGTGATCCAGCCGCAGGCCGGGGGGCCGCGGTTTGTCACCACCAGCAATTTCCGCGTCATCAAACGCTACAACAACTCGGACGCCTATGCGATCGGGGTCGGGCATCTGGCTGACCGGATCGCTGGCGGCGGGCCGCTGCGGGGCAGTTTTCCGCCGGATGCCAATGGCTTGACCCGGGCCGACCGCATCGCCCTGCAAGAGCGGCTGACGGCGCGCGGCTTTGATACGCAGGGCAGCGACGGGGTGATCGGCGCCAACACCGAGGCGGCGATCCGCGCCTATCAGGCCAGTCGGGGCCTGCCGGTGACGGGAACGCCGTCAGCGGCGCTGTTGCAAGGCCTGCGCTAGCGCGGCGGGGCTGACCGCGAACCGGTCAGGAATGTTCCTCGGCGGTGGTGGCGGCCAGCGCCTGGGTAAAGGCCTTGAGCGCGTCGATATGGCTGACGCTGCCGATCACCGTCAGCGTGCCCTCGTGGCGCTGCACCACGGCGAGATGACTGACACCGGTGCGTTCGAACAGCCGCAGCGCCGGTTTCAGCCGGGCGCCCTCGTCCAGGGTCAGGCCCTGCGCCACCAGCGCGTCGAGCGCGGCGCCGTCGAGGGCGCCCTGCATGCCCGGCGGGCGGGTGATATGGCCGATGCCGACCAGTTGCAGCAGGTATTCCTGCGGGCCCTGGGCGATGCGGACATCGCGCCGGGCCAGTTGCGCCAGAAAGAACGAGCGTTTGACAAAGCGGCTGGCCACCGCCGTCGCCGTCGAGACGGCGGCCAGAACCGCGATGGCGGTCTGCCAGTCGCCGGTCAGTTCGAACACGATCAGCGTGGTCGAGACCGGCGCGCCCAGCACCGCCGCCGCCACCGCGCCCATGCCCGCCAGCGCATAGGTGGTGGCGCTGCCCGAATAGGCCGGGATCAGGTCGGTGGCGATCAGGCCAAAGGCCAGCCCGGTCAGCGAGCCGACCACCAGCGCGGGCGAGAACACCCCGCCGCCCATCCGCCCGCCCAGGGTGATGGCCACGGCCAGCACCTTGGCGGCGGCGATCCAGATCGCCTCGGACAGGTGCAACTGGCCGGTCAGCGCCCGCGTCGTCACCTCATAGCCGATGCCGATCACTTCGGGGGCGGCGATGGCGATGACGCCGACCATCGCCCCGGCGACCGAGGGGCGCAGCCAGCGCGGCAGGCCGCTGCGCCGCAGGGCGATGCCGCCCAGATCCTCGGCCCAGAAGATCGCCCGCATCAGCGCCACCGCGACCAGACCGGCCACCAGGCCGAGGATCAGAAAGGCCGGGATCTCCCAGTAGAACGCCACCATGTTGCGCACCGGCAGCGAGAATTCGGCAATGTCGCCAAAGGCCAGCCGGTTGACCAGCGTGCCCATGATCGAGGCGATGGCGATGGGGGCGAAGGCATGCAGCGCGTAATGCCTGAGCACCACCTCCATGGCAAAGATCGCCCCGGCGATCGGTGCGTTGAACGAGGCCGAGACGGCGGCGGCCACCGCGCAGCCCAGCAGGTCGCGCCCGGTGATGCCGCTGGCGTGGATGCGGTCGGCCACCCGGGTCGAGATCACGGCGGCCAGATGCACCACCGGCCCCTCGCGCCCGGCCGATCCGCCTGATCCAAGGGTGATCATCGAGGCCAGCGCCGAAACGAGGCCTTCCTTCACCTCGACCCGGCCCCGGTGCAGCGCCGCGCCCTCGATCACATCGGCGACGGCGCGCACCCGTCCGTCAGGGGTATAGCGGTGCAGCAGCAGCCCCACCACCAGCCCGCCGGTTGCCGGGATCACCACCAGCGCCCACCAGGGCATCTGCGCCGCCGCCGTCAGCACCGCATGGTTCTGCGCGTCATACAGCAGATGTTCCAGCATCACGATGCCCTGCCGGAACGACAGCGCCGCGAAACCGGCGACCGTGCCGATCCCCAGGGCGATGATCCAGAACAGCGCCTCGGACGGCCCGTGCTGGCGCACGCGTCGCAGCGCCAGGCTGACCTGACGTTCCAGCTTCGGGCGGTCGTGGTGCCGGTGCATCGCCTCTCTCCCCTGCCCTGTGTGCAAAGCGCGTTTCGCCCGGGGTTGCAAGGGGGGCATCCGCGATCTCTGGCATCCCCGCGCCCGCCGCGCTAGGCTCGCCGCGCCACGAGGAGGACAGCATGACCGACCCCACCGCCACCGCGCTCGACGCGCTCGCCGATCTGCTGGGCGAGCGGCTGAACCGCTCGCCGTCGGACCGCGACCTGCACGGCCGCTCGGAATCGCATTTCGCGCCGATGCCGCCCGATGCGGTGGCCTATCCCGAAACCACCGCCGAAGTGGCGCAGATCGTGCGGATCTGCGCCGGGGCCGGGCTGCCGGTGATCGGCTGGGGGGCGGGCACCTCGCTGGAAGGCCACGCGCTGGCGCCGCGCGGCGGGGTGACGGTGGATTTCAGCCGCATGGCCCGGGTGCTGGACGTGGTGCCCGAGGACATGGTCGTCACCGTGCAGCCCGGGGTCACGCGCGAGGCGCTGAACACCGAATTGCGCGCCACCGGGCTGTTCTTTCCGGTCGATCCCGGCGCCAATGCCTCGATCGGCGGCATGGCCTCGACCCGGGCCTCGGGCACCACGGCGGTGCGCTATGGCACGATGCGCGCGAATGTACTGGCGCTGGAGGTGGTGCTGGCCGACGGGCGGGTGATCCGCACCGGCACGCGGGCGCCGAAATCCTCGACCGGCTATGACCTGACGGCGCTGTTCGTCGGCGCCGAGGGCACGCTGGGGCTGATCACCGAACTGACGCTGAAGCTGCATGGCCAGCCCGAGGCGGTGCGCGCCGCGGTCTGCGCCTTCGGTTCGATGGCGGGGGCGGTGGATACGGTGATCGCCACGATCCAGTCGGGCATCCCCATGGCGCGGATCGAATTCGTCGATGCGGCGGCGGCGACGGCCTTCAACCGCGGCGCCGGAACCACCTGGCCCGATGCGCCGCATCTGATGGTGGAATTCCACGGCTCCGAGGCCGGGGTGGTCGAACAGACCGAACGCTTCGCCGAGATCGCCGCCGAATTCGGCGGTCAGGGGTTCCGCTGGGCGGCGCGGCCCGAAGAACGCAACGCCCTCTGGGCCATGCGCCACAACGCCTATCGCACGACGATGCAGGCCTATCCGGGCACAAGGGCGCTGACCACCGACATCTGCGTGCCGATCTCGCGCCTGGCCGAGGCGGTCGAGGAAACCGCCGCCGAAATCGCCGAATCCGGGCTGCCGGGGCCGATCGTCGGCCATGTCGGCGACGGCAATTTCCACGCGCTGCTCTTGGCGCGCGACGGCGATGCGGCGCAATGGGCAATGGCGACCCGGCTGGCCGCCAACATGGCCAAACGCGCACTGCGGCTGGGCGGCACGGTCAGCGGCGAACACGGCATCGGCATGGGCAAGACGAAATACATGCGCGCCGAACATGGCGACGGCTGGGACGTGATGGGCGCGATCAAGGCGGCGCTCGATCCCGAGGGGGTGATGAACCCGGGCAAGCTGCTGCCGGGGAACTGACCGGCGGGCGGGGGCGGCGCTCGGCCCCGTCGAGGGGCCTCGCGCCGCGGCGGGGGCCAGCCCCCGCGCCCCCGCCAAGGGGGTTTTCCACCCCCTTGGAGCCCCCGAGGATATTTCAGGCACAAAGTTGGGGCAGAAAAGGAACAATTTTAATCAAATTGTCCCTGCCGCACGCCCGCCCCAACTTTGCGCCGCAAATATCCTCAGGGGGGTGAGGCCCGGCACGGGCCGAGGGGGGCGCGAGCGCCCCCCTTCTTGTGGGTCGCCCAAGGCGCCCGCGCCAGCGGGCAACGCGGGCGAAACCCCGCCCCGCCCTCAGGGCAATTCGCTGGGCCAGGGCGGGTTGGCCCCGGCGCGGCTGACGGTGACGGCCGCCGCTGCAGCACCCAGCGCCAGCGCCGCCTGCAGCCTGTCGGCGTCGAGCCCGGCCAGCGCCGCGCGGGTCAGTGCCCCGTTCGCCTGCAGGCTGGCCAGCACCCCGGCGTTGAAGGTATCGCCCGCGCCGACGGTGTCGATCACCGCCACCCTGCGCGCCGGTTCGGTCAGCCGGTGGTGGCGGGTGATCGCTGTCGCGCCCTTGCCGCCGTCGGTCAGCAGCACCAGCGACGTCCCCGCCGCCAGCAGCCGCTGCACAAAGCCCTCGCCATCGGCCCCGGCCAGCCAGCCCAGATCCTCGAGCGACAGTTTCACGACATCGGCCAGCGCCAGCATCCGCCCCAGCCGGGCGCGGTAGGCGGCTTCATCCGTGACAAATCCCGGGCGGATGTTGGGGTCGATCATCGTCACCCGGTGCCCGGCCTCGCGGCGCATCAGCGCCTCATAGGCGGCGGCGCAGGGTTCCACGACCAACGAGATGCCGCCAAAGAACAGCGCCTCGGGGGCGACATCGGGCAGGTCGGCCTCGGTCAGCAGGCGCCCGGCGGTGTTCTCGTCGTAGAAGGCATAGCTTGCCTGCCCCTCGACCAGCCGCACGAAGGCCAGGGTGCAGGGCCGGTTGGCGGTGACGCAGGGCGTGGTATCGACCCGCGCCTCGGCCAGCGAGGCGCGCAGCAGGTCGCCGAAGAAATCGGCGCTGAGCCCGGAAAAGAACCCGGTCGGCGCCCCCAGCCGCCCCAGGGCGATGGCGGTGTTGAACACCGCGCCCCCGGCGTGGGGGGCAAAGGCGGTGCTGCCCGCCACCGGCAGCATGTCGATCAGGGCCTCGCCGCAACACAGGATCATGGCGCTCTCCTCAGGCGGCTTCGGCCGGCGCCTTGGCGCCGGTCATATAGGCCACCGCGTCCGACATCGAATGGTCGCGCGGGTTGATGACGCACAGCCGCCGTCCCAGCCGGTGGACATGGATGCGGTCGGCCACCTCGAACACATGCGGCATGTTGTGCGAGATCAGGATGATCGGCACGCCGCGCGCCCGCACATCCTGGATCAGTTCCAGCACCTTGCGGCTTTCCTTGACGCCCAGCGCCGCGGTGGGTTCATCGAGGATCACCACCTTGGAGCCGAACGCCGCCGCCCGCGCCACCGCGACGCCCTGCCGCTGGCCGCCGGACAGGGTTTCCACCGGCTGGTCGATGTTCTGGATCGTCGCCAGCCCCAGTTCGTTCAGCTTGGTGCGGGCGAACTGGCGCATGGCGCCGCGGTCGAGGGTGCGCAGCACGCGCCCGGCAAGGCCCGGTTTGCGCAATTCGCGGCCCATGAACATGTTCTCGACGATCGACAGCGCCGGCGACAGGGCGAGGTTCTGGTACACCGTCTCGATCCCGGCATCGCGGGCCTGCAGCGGCGAGGTGAAGCGGATCGGCTGGCCGTCGAGCTCGATACTGCCCTCGTCGATGCTGATCGCCCCGGATATGGCCTTGATGAGGCTGGATTTCCCGGCGCCGTTGTCGCCGATCACCGCCAGGATCTCGCCCGGGTAGAGGTCGAAATCGCATTGGTCCAGCGCCGTGACCCGGCCATAGCGTTTGACCAGACCGCGCGCCTTGAGGATGGGGTTCATGCCGAGACCTTTCTGATCCATTGGTCGATGGCGACCGCGATGATGACAAGCCAGCCGATGGCAAAGAGCTGCCAGAGCACATCGACCTGCACCAGCCTGAGGCCCGAGTTGAACACCCCGACGATCAGCGCGCCGAACAGCGCGCCAAGGATCGAGCCACGGCCGCCGAACAGCGAGATGCCGCCGACCACGACCGCGGTGATCGAATGCAGGTTGCCCTCGTAGAACGAGGTCGGCGAGATCGAACCGACGCGCCCGATCGAGGCCCAGGCGGCCAGCGCGCAGACAAAGCCCGCCAGCGCATAGACCGACAGCAGCGTGCGGTTGGTGCGGATACCCGCCAGTTCGGCGCCGTCCTTGTCGTCGCCCACGGCATAGACATGGCGGCCCCAGGCGGTCTTGTTGAGCATGTACCACAGCACCCCGAACACCGCGACCATCAGCAGCGAGCCATAGGTGATGTTGGCGCCGCCGATCTGGAACCCGTTGCCGAAGATCTTGAGCAGCGGCGCCGCCTCGTCGATGTCGCGGCTGCGGATGGATTGCGCGCCCGAGAAATACAGCGTCAGCGCGTAGAAGATGTTCCAGGTGCCCAGCGTGACGATGAAGGGCGGCAGTTTCAGCCGTGTCACCAGAAAGCCGTTCAGGCAACCGGCGCCGGTGCCCAGGGCGAAGGCGATCAGCAGCGCCAGCGGCGCCGGGACGCCCAGTTCCACCGCCAGTCTGCCGGAAATCACCGCCATCAGCGCCATGATCGCCGCCACCGACAGGTCGATGCCCGCGGTCAGGATGATGAGCGATTGCGCCGCGGCGAGGATGCCGATGATCGACACCTGTTGCAGGATCAAGGACAGGTTGAAGGCGGAAAAGAAGCGGTCGCCGGCCAGGATGCCGAACACCAGCAGGCTGAGCAGCAGCACGATCACCGGCACCATCGTCGGGTTCGAATGCAGGAAATGCTGAAGCTGGCCGATCGGGCCGCGGCGGGGCGCGTCGAACCGGGCGACCGAGGTATCCGCGCCGGTCAGGGCGGCCTCAAAGCCCGCAGGGGTCTGTTTGTCTGCGCGTGTCATGGCACCATTCCGAAGGGCGGCACCCGGCCGCGGGGCTCGCGGGGGCCGGAGGACAGGAAGGGCACGGGCGGCGGGCCGCCCGGTCCGGTCGGACACCCCGGCGCGAGGCGCGCCGGGGTGTTGCGTCAGCGGATCAGCCCCAGCAGCGGTCGAGGCCTTCGGCCGCGGTGATCGACTCGATGCCCTCGACCGGGCTGTCGGTCACAAGCTGCACGCCGGTGTTGACGAAATCCAGCCCTTCGGAATTCTGCGGGCGGGTGCCGTCGGCGGCAAAGGCGCGGATCGCCTCGATCCCCAGCGAGGCCATCAGCAGCGGGAATTGCATCGAGGTGGCGCCGATCACGCCGTCGCGCACGTTCTCCACCCCCGGGCAACCGCCATCGACCGAGACGATCAGCACGTCGTTTTCGCGGCCCATGGCGCGCAGCGCCTCATAGGCCCCGGCGGCGGCGGGTTCGTTGATCGTATAGACGACGTTGATCGACGGATCGATCTGCAGCAGGTTCTCCATCGCCGTGCGGCCGCCGTCTTCGTTGCCGTTGGTCACGTCATTGCCGACGATGCGCGGGTCGGTTTCGTCGCCGATGTCGGTCGGGTCCATGATGTCGATGCCAAAGCCCTGCAGAAAGCCGTTGTTGCGCAGGTAGTCGACCGAGATTTCCGCCGGGTTCAGGTCCAGCATGGCGATGCGGGCATTCGCCGCCTCGGCGCCCAGTTGCGCGGCGGCCCATTGGCCGATCAGCACCCCGGCCTGGAAATTGTCGGTGGCAAAGGTGGCGTCGGCCACGTCCGCCGGTTCGAACGGCGTGTCGAGGGCGATGACCAGCAGCCCGGCCTCACGGGCCTGGGTGATGACCGGCGCCAGCGCCCGGCTGTCCGACGGGGTGATGAGGATGCCCGAGGCGCCCGAGGCGATGCAGGTTTCCACCGCGGCGATCTGGCTTTCGACATCGCCGTCGATGCGCCCGGCAAAGGTCTGCAGGGTGATGCCCGCGGCCTCGGCGGCGGCGGTGGCGCCTTCGCGCATCTTGACGAAGAACGGGTTGGTGTCGGTCTTGGTGATCAGGCAGGCGCCGATGTCCTGCGCCGCGGCCGGTGCGGCCAGCAGGGCAGTGGCGGCCGCCGCGCCCCACAGGGCGGCCTTGATCGAAGTATTGGTCATTTGGTTCTCTCCTCCCAAAGTGGCCGTGCAGAGCGTCGGCGCGCAGTCTTGCTGCCTCCCCGCTCCCCGGCCCTGCTGACGAAAGCGCGAATCGGTCCGGTCTGTCAATAAATAAATCACTCTGATTTAATATTGACAGAGCCATCGCCCTGCCCCAACGTGGCCGCACCGAGGAGATGCCATGCGCCAGACCGCCCCCCAGGATGCCGACGATCGCGCCGCGCTGCGCGGCTCGAACCAGAGCGGGATGCGCGACTGGAACGAGCGGCTGGTGCTGTCGCTGGTGCGCAGTCACCGCGCCCTGCCCAAGGCCGAAATCGCCCGGCTGACCGGCCTGTCGGCGCAGACCGTCTCGGTCATCATGCGCGCGCTGGAACAGGACGGGCTGCTGGAGCGCGGCGAGCCGCTGCGCGGGCGGGTGGGCCAGCCCTCGGTGCCGATGTCGCTGGCGGCGGACGGGGCGTTCTTTCTGGGGCTCAAGATCGGGCGGCGCTCGTCGGAAATGGTGCTGGTGGATTTCCACGGCTGCCTGCGGGGCCGCCGGGTGCGGCGCCACGACTGGCCGACGCCCGAGGCCGCCGTCACCTTTGCCGACCGCGCCGCCGCCGAGCTGATCGCCACCCTGCCCGCCCCGCTGCGCGGCCGGGTGGCCGGGATGGGCATCGCCGCGCCGTTCCGGCTCTGGGACTGGGCCGACAGCCTGGGCGCGCCGCAGCAGGACATGGACGCCTGGCGCGACTGCGATCTGGCGGGCAGGCTGGCGGCGCGCCACCCGTTCCCGGTGTTTCTGGAGAATGACGCAACCGCCGCCTGCGGCGCCGAACTGGTGTTCGGCACCGCCCCGGTTCCCGCCGATTTCATCCATGTTTACATCGGCTTCTTTGTCGGCGGCGGTGTGGTGCTGAACGGCAGCCTCTATTCCGGCGGGCGCGGCAATGCCGGGGCGCTGGGCTCGATGCCGGTGCGCGGCCCGGGCGGGGCGCCGCGGCAGTTGATCGACCTCGCCTCGGTGGCGCGGCTGGAATCCGCCGTGATCGGGGCCGGGCTGTCGGCCGATTGCCTGTGGTCCTCGCCCGAACACTGGCCGGTGCCCGAATCGCTGCTGGCCCCCTGGATCGCCGAGGCCGCCGAGGGGCTGGCGCAGGCCGCGGTCGCCAGCCTGGCGGTGCTGGATTTCGAGGCGATGGTGATCGACGGCTGGATGCCGCGCGCGGTGCGCAAGCGGGTGCTGGCGGCGACCGGCGCGGCGCTGGGGCGCCAGAACCTGGCCGGGCTGGAGCCGCTGGCGCTGATCGAGGGGACGATGGGCGCCGATGCAAGGGCGCTGGGCGCCGCGGCGCTGCCGCTGACCGACCGCTTCCTGATCGACCGCACCCGCCGCCCGCTGGGCTGAGCGCGGCGGGCCCGCGCGGCGCGGGGATCGCCAAGGGGGCCCGCCCGCTTGGCCGGGGCCCGGGGCCGGCCCCGCGCGGCGCGAGCCCCCTCGACGGGGGCGAGCGCCGCCCCTCCCCCCTGTCAGAACCCGAACCCGGCCCGCCACAGCAGCGATCCGCGCCGGGCGAATTCGGACTGGCCCAGCGCCCCCGCCCCCACCGCGCCCGGTTCGCGCGCCGCCAGCCGCAGCAGCGC
>JAANMY010002918.1_pt1 | contig 15072 bp, 12 predicted proteins | sample 7279691 | NCBI WGS metagenome assembly JAANMY01 (sample SAMN14094543, study PRJNA606508) | bioreactor metagenome | isolation source: A lab-scale SPAN reactor treating ammonium-rich wastewater day 388 | place: Ireland: Galway | collected 2018-02-07
GGCCGCCGAGCGTTGAAACGCACGGCTAATACGTTCAAAGCCTACTAAAGAGGCTGTTTGGACGGCGGGAATGGATTGACTCGGCGACGGAGTGAGCCACAAAAGACCCGATCAGACACAGAGCAAACGCGAGCACACGGAGAGGCGTTCACACTCCCACCGCACGCATCATTCTCCCCTCTCCCTGACGACCAACGGGAGCACCGCAGGTCGAGAGAGGGGTCGGGGGTGAGGGTTTCGTCAGTGATGAGTCGTGAGCAAGGGCAAACCGACGGAACCACAGAGGACGCAGAGGCCACAGAGGGGTCAGTTGTCAGGTTTCAGGCGTCAGAGGGCAGGCGTCAGGGGGCAGTTGTTAGAAGTCACCAGCCTACACAGACAACACCACCCCACCGCACGCGCGTCCTTCTCCCTTCTGTGGCCTCTGCGTCCGCTTCTGTCTTTCATTCACGACTCACGACTCATCACTCATCACTCAGCACTCGGCACTTGACGTTTTCAACGACTCGCCTAGGGCGCCCACGGCTGGCGTTCGCTGACGACCGGCCGGCCCGACTCGACCGCTTTCCACGTCAGGATGTCGAGATAGCGATCCTGACACGCCTCGGCAAGCGGATAGAAGCACGGCCCGCCTTCGGCGTAGTCCGCCATGCGCGCCAGCACGTCCGCGTCTGACGTCTCCTCGTCATTGAGTTCGGCCGTCCCGAACGGGTTGGTGTACAGCCACGTCTCACCGGCCTGCACGCCTTTCACGTAGTGCCCCTCGATATTGCCCGGCCCTCCCGCGACATGCCGGATCAATGGGATCGTCAGCGGTGTGCGGTGATCGAGCAGCACGGTCGCGCGGTCGTCGATCAGCTCGCCGCGTTCGCCGCGCACCGTGACCCGATGGCCGCGAATCGGCGACCAGTATTGATCGCCCACGAAGTCCAGCACGCCCAGCTTCTCGCCGAAATCGAGCATCGCGATCACCTGATCCGACGTCGTGATCTGCTCCCGGTCGAGATAGCCGTCACGGTCGCGGCTCTTGACAATCGGCGCGGTGAACGACTGCGCGCGGATTACGGCGTCTTCGTACGTGATGCCGAGCAGCCGCCGGATTAGGCTGATGCCGTGGTAGCCGTGCGCGACCGACACATTGGCAAACGTTGGGCGGCCCAAGCGGCCCGACTCGATGAAGGCGATCCGTGCCGCGTGCATCGGTTGCAGGGGGTACTGTTCGAATACTGCGATCTTCGCGCCGTATTCGACCAGATGCCACAGGTCGATCATCTCTTCGAGGGTGGTCGCCGGCGGCGTTTCGCTGAGGGCCGGCATGTCCTTGTTCGCCAGCGCCGTCAGCAGGCTCGGATTGACGCCCCACGGCACGCTCGTGACGACGAACTGCGGGCGTGTCTCGATCAGGTCGTCCAGCGACTTGAACAGCGGCACGTCATACGGCGGCAGCCACTTCGCCGCCCGTTTCCGGTCACGGGTGACGATGCCTGTCACCTCAAACCGATCCGGGCAGGCGCGCGCGATCTTGAGGAAGAATCGGGCGCGCCATCCGGCGCCGACCACACCAAACCGGATCATGGGCCTGCTCCTCGCCTGCGCTGCATCATGCCGCGATTAGACCACACGCCGCCGCCGAATGCCGTAGGCTCGCGCGGTTGGCGGTACAATGCAGCTCATCACCGTTCATAAGTGAGGTGTCGATCATGGCCGATTCGACCGAATTCACGCGCACCTATACCTATCACGACCCGGATGTGGCGGCGAGCGCAGGGCGCACGATGGCCGGCCTCGACTTCATGCGCGCGCTGATAGCCGGCGAGTATCCCGCGCCGCCCATCGCCGACACGTTCGACTATTTGCTGGTCGAGGTCGACTACGGCCGCGCCGTGTTCGAGGGCCAACCCGATGTCTGGCTGATGAACCCGATTGGCGTCGTACACGGCGGCTACGCGATGACTCTGCTCGACAGCGCGCTTGGATGCGCAGTCCACACCACGCTGCCCGCCGGCGTGGGCTATACCACGGTGCAGGTCAACGTCAACCTCGTCCGGCCGATTCTGCCCGGCGCCGGCGTCGTGCGCGCCGAGGCGCATGTGATCCACGCGGGCCGGCAGATCGCCACCGCCGAGGCGACGCTCAAAGACTCCAGCGGCAGGCTGCTTGCGCATGGCACGACCACCTGCGCGATCTTCCCTTTGCGTGATGTGAGCTGACCGCCGCGTGCTACAATCCCGATGCGCGATGCCACTGGAGAATCCGTTATGCCGCACGTCACGCTCACCGAACACGCGCCCGTCCTCGAACTTACGCTCGACCGCGCAGAGAAACGCAACGCGATCAATCATGCGCTGCTGACCGACCTCGACGCCGCTTTGGACGCCGCCGAGCGTTACGCGACAGATGCGCCGGCCGTGTGGCGTGCCGTGATCCTGCGCGCCGAGGGGCCAGCCTTCAGCGCCGGCCTCGACCTCGGCGGGTTCGAGGAGTCGGCCGCGGCCTTCGGCGAACACTGGCGCGACAACCTATTCGTGCTCACGGCGCGCTATCAGCGCATCCTCGGCAAGATCGAGGCGCTGTCGCTGCCGGTGATCGCGCTGCTGCACGGGCCGGTGCTCGGCTTCGGCATGGAGCTGGCGCTGGCGGCTGATTTTCGCATCGCCGCGGTGGGGGCGCGTTTACAGTTCCCCGAATCACGCATCGGCCTTGTGCCGGATGTCGGTGGTACCACCCGCCTGACGCGACTGCTCGGCCCGGCCCGCGCCAAGGAGTACATCCTCACCGGCAAGCCGTTCGACTTAGCCGACGCCGAGCGCTGGGGATTGGTCAATGCCGTCGTCCAGCCCGAAGAACTCGCACAGCGCGGGCAGGCGCTCGCCGGGGAATTGGCGGCGGCCGCGCCGTTAGCCGTGCGCTGTGGCAAGAAGGTCATTGACGGCTTGGCGGACTCGCAGCGTGGGCAGCTGCTCGAAGCATGGGCGCAGGCCGCGCTGATCCGCACCGAAGATTTCATGCGCGGCGCACAAGCGGCGCTCACCCGCACCGAACCGGAGTGGATCGGCCGCTGAGGCAGGATGTCCGATGCGCCGCAGCAGCGAAAATCGGGTTACACTATCTGCATTGGCCGACTAGATTTCTCTGACCATGCCCGACATTCGCATTCACGTGTTGGTGATTATCCCGCGCTTGTCCGACGCCGTCGGCATCAAGACCGCGCTCGATTCGGTCGGCCGTTTTGACGTGCGGCCGTTCACGTCGCCGATCAACGGCCTGAATCACGCCCGCACCGCCCCGCCCGATCTGGCGATCCTCGACGTGCATATCCGCCAGCCCAACGTCCTTGAGGTCACGACCGCGCTTCGCAAGCTCAATCCGAACCTCAAGCTGCTGCTGACCAACGCGCCCGTCGAAGCGATCAGCAAACTACACGCCGACGGCACGATTGCGCTGCCGGCCCGCGCCCGCAGCTTGATCCCGCAGATCGAGGAGCTGTTCCCGCCCCCGCCGCCGCGTGTCGAAACCCCGCCGGCGGCCCCCGTGCCAGAACCGAAGGCGTTGAACGCGCCCCCGCCGCCTGATCCGCTGGAACGCATCGCGCGTGAAGAGCCGCCCGTCCCGACCATGGAAGAAGGCGGCACCCTGCGCGAAGCGGTCGCGGCGCTGCTGCCCAGCAAGGCGCTCGACAGCAGCGCATACGTGCTGGAGATTCCGTCCGGCGCGTTCGAGACCGATCAGAACGCGGCGATGGAAGTCCCGCCTGCCGAGCCTGCGCCGCCCGCCGCCAGCACCGATGCCCTCGCCGCGACGTTGATGGAAAGCGGGCCAATGTTCGACGAGGTGCGCGATTCGCCGTTTGATGACGCCGATTCCGACCTCGACGCGATGCCGACCACCGCACGGAGCGCGCGCGTCGAACCTCCAGCGACAGCCGCGCCTGCGCCAACGGTCGAGCCGGGACCGCCCGCCGAATCGGAGTCCGTTGAGGAACTTCCGCCCGCGCTGCGCATCCCCGGTCAGCGTCGGCCAGCGCGCAAACCCGCGCCACCGGTGTATACCGGCGATATCCCCGCGCCGCTGTCCCCCGTCCCGCGTGTCGCGCCGGAGCCGCCCACGCGGATTCCCGGACGCCGCCACGGCAAGGCGATCCGCGTGTCGCCGGCCGCCATGATGGCCCCGGACGGGTCGCAGCTCAAGCGTGCCCTGACCGAAACATACAAGCGGATCGGCGTGACGGCCGCCGCGTTGATCCTGTCCGACCCCGACCACATCATCGCGCACAGCGGCGAGATGCCCACGCAGGAGATCGAAGAACTGAACGACGCCATCGGTGGCGATTGGGACGTCGGCGGGCAGCAGTCGCGCATCCGCTACGTGACCCTGCCCACCAGCAAGCAGGAGTACATGCTGCACACGCGGCGAACCAGCGCCGGACACATCCTGTCACTGGCGTTCGCTGGTGACCTGCCCGTCCGCGAGCTGCGTAAGCAGAGCGATCAGATCGCCAATGCGCTGGCCCAGCTCTCGTCCGACGAACCGTTCGAGATGGAGGAGCCGGAGGCCGAAGAGGAGCGCCTCGATCCCTTCGCCGCGCCGCATTTGCAGCAGCCCATCACCGCGATCTGGATGCTCGAAGACCCGTCCGACCCGATCACGGCCGAGGTCGCGCAGGCTATCGTCCTTGAGCTGGATACACAGTTCCGCGACATCGGCTGGCGTGTCCACACGCTCAACGTCCATCCCGACTTTATCTACATCTTCTGCGAGGTTGACGCCGGTTATCTCGCCAATGAGATCGTCGCTGACCTGATGCACTACTCGGCCGAGGCCGCGTGCCAGCGCCGCGCCGACTGGGATCCTGAGACGGTGTGGGCCGACGCCTATTTGGCGCTCATGCCCGGCCGCGAAATGGGCAGTGACGAGGTTCAGAGTTTCATCCAGTTCACCCGCACGCGGCTGAATCGAAAGGTGTCCTAACCCGATGGCCGATGATGTCAAGTCGTTGTCGACCGACCGCTTCTCGCGCTTCGCCGAGCGCTACGTCCAAGCGTCGCAGTTGGGCGCTACCGCCGAACCCGCCAAGCTCGTAGCGATGGCTGCGCCTCAACCGGCCGATCGACTGCTCGATGTCGCCACCGGCGGCGGACACACCGCGCTGGCCTTTGCCCCGCACGTCGGCCACGTCGTCGCGTCCGACCTCGCGCTCGGCATGTTGAACGCGGCCCGGTCGTATGCACAGCAGAAGGGTGCGGATATCGCGTTCACCGCGGCCGACGCCGAAGCCCTGCCATTCCGCGACGCCTCGTTCGACATCGTGTCGTGCCGTATCGCGCAGCATCACTTTCCGAACGTATTCAAGTTCATGCAGGAGTGCGCGCGCCTACTGCGGCCCGGCGGGCGGCTCGTCATGCAGGATCAGGTCACGCCGGAGATGGACGCCGCCGCGCGCTATCTCGACAGCTTCGAGCGCCTGCGCGACCCGTCGCATCACCGCGTCTACTCGGAACTGGAATGGCGCGGGCTGTATTTAGACGTCGGCCTGACCGTCGATCATGTCGAGCTGGCGCGCCACCGCACCTCGCTCGTCACATGGGCGGAACGGCAGGACTGCACGCCGGAAGTCATCGAGCACCTGCATGTGATGATGGCGCAAGCGCCCGACGCCGTGCGCGCGTGGGTTCATCCTGAGGCCGCAGGCACGCCCGACGCGAAGTTCGATCATGTCTACATCCTGATTTGTGGGAGCAAACCAGTATGAGCACGCTGTGGACGAACCTCGCGCATCCGCTTCCCGGTTACACGCCGTCGTTGGCGATGGCGCTCTGGCAGCTTGAGGACAGCCGACGTCGCACACTGCGTTGGCTCGCCACTGTCGACCCGGCGCTGGTCGATTGGGAGCCGGGCGGCGGCGAGGCCGTCAATACGCTCGGCACGCTGCTCTATCACATCGGCGCGATCGAGATCGACTGGGTGTTCTCCGACATCCTGCAAACTGGGTTCCCGGCGGACATCGACCGTATCTTCGACGTCGACGTGCGCGACGAATCGGGCCGGCTCAGCGCCATACGCGGGCAATCGATCGACCAGCATCTGCACCGCTTGCAGGTCGCGCGGCATGCCGTCCTCGACGCGCTGCGGCCGATGACCGAAACGGATTATGTGCGGCCGCGCACGATGGAACGCTATCTGGTTAGCCCGGCGTGGGCGCTGCACCATCTCGCCCAGCACGAGGCCGAGCATCGCGGTGAGATGATGGCGCTGATCTCGCGCGCGCCAAAGCCGCCGATGGATTAGCCACCCGGCCCGGCGTCCGCTTCCGGCACGGGCCGCGCGTGCGCCGCTAGAAACTCCCAGATCAGCACGGATGTCTCGAACCCCGGCGCGGGCGACCACACATGCCCGCCACCCACCACGACGTAGACATCGACCGCCGAGTCATCCGCACAGTCCACATAACGCACGCGGTTGATCTCCACCCGCGCCACGTTCGAGGTGAACACCAGTTCGCGCTCCGGGTTGTCGCAGTCGTTGCGCCGGCCGAAGAACTGAGCCGTCTCCGGAATGCTCAAGGCGCGGCTGATACGCAGATCGTTCACGTACAGGTCTTTGCCATTGAACGGCGTGATGGTGTCTTCCGTCCCGTGCAGCATAAAGATCGATACGACATCCGCGCCGCAAATCGCCGTGACCTCGTCGCTGATCGACGCGGCGACCATTGCGGCCCCGGCCAACGGCAGGTCACACGCAAGCCGGTAGGCCATCCGCGCGCCGTTGGAGAACCCGACCGCGTAGATCCGCGACCGGTCAACCGGGTAGTCCCCGGCAATGGACTCGATCAAGGCGGTCAGATAGCCCGGATCGTCGCGCACGTCGTCCAACACGTCCCATTCCGGCGTACCTGCGCCGTAATCCCAATAGCCGTTCAGCCCTTCGGGGAACACGACCAGCCACCCGGACTGCGATGCAAGCTGTGCAAACCCGGTGATGAGCGCCATTTGTTCCGGCGACGTGCCGGCGGGGTGCAGCGCGACGACCAGCGGCGCGGGATCGGCCAATACGGGCGGCGCGAACACCGGCGCGCGGCGGGTGATGCCGTCATGTATCATCGACACCTCCAGCCACCCGGTCGATGTCGACGAGACTTGCAGTAGGGCGAACAGCAGCGACACGATCAGCGCGACCATCGGCGTTCCTCACAGGTACACGACGCGCCGTCATTGTACCGCGCCCTGTCGATGCCCCGATCAACGCTGCGTGAACGGCTCCCCACAACTGCGGCGGGTTGAAGTCCGTATCGACTCTCCTTGATGGTGTGTTATAGTATGCGGCGCTGTATTTGAGGGGCGGCGAGAAGCCGTCGCCGTTGGGGGGATCACTTGGAGACGCAAACGACGTTGACCACGAGACTGAACGGCCTTGTCCAGCTCACGCGCTGGCAGGAACATGTGCCGTTCGTCGTGCCTCTGACCATCATGGGCGCACTGCTGGCCCTCAAGTCCCTGTCCAACGGCGCGGGCGTCGATCTACGGTTGGTTGCCGTGACGGCGGCGAACCTGCTCGTCGTGGCCTACGCCTTTATGATTAACGACATCGAGGACGCGCCGGACGACGCGCTGGATCCCAAGCGCGCCGCACGCAACCCGATCACCAGCGGTACGATCAGCGTGCGCATGGGCTACAACGCGTGCCGCTTGGTCGCCATCATCACACTGGTGCTGTACGCCATGGGCGGCGGGCTGGTCTTCATCATCGGCGGGATCACACTGCTGCTCTCGCACCTGTATTCGTGGAAGCCAGTGCGCCTCAAGGCGTATCCAATCACCGACATCGTGTCGCACTCGTTGATGCTCAGCGGCCTGCTGCTGCTCGCCGGCTATTTCACCTATCACACCGAGCCGGGCATCGCGTGGTTCGTCGCCGCCGGCGTCACGCTGTGGTCGGTGTACGGCCAGCTCTACAATCAACTGCGCGATTACGACATGGATGTCGCCGCCGGCCTCAAGAACACGACCATCATCCTCGGCCCGCGCAACACGCAGATCGCGGTGTGGATGACGATCGCGCTGGCGGTCGTGTGCCTCGTGGTCGCTATTGCGCTCGGTGCGTTCCCGGTGTGGCTCGCGGCCGCCGCCGGTGTGGGGATCGCCATCAGCGCGATCTTCCGGCCCAAGGCTGATCTGCGCGGCTACACCGAGATGGCGAAATCGGCCTCGGTGCAGATTCGCGGCCTGATCGTGTTCAACATCATTATGATCGCGTGGCTGGCCGCCGTGCTGCTGACGCAGATTACGCGCTAACGCCGCTTTTCAACCCGACAAACGCAAAGGCCCGGACTGATCCGGGCCTTTGTTGTTTGTACCCGTCGCTTGCGCTGGTTATTGATCCGGCAGCCCCCGCCCGCCGACCGGCGTAAACTCGACGCGGTCGCCCATGCCGGCGATCAACGGTCGCGCCTTGGCGATGGTCTGCTGGACGGACTCGATGTTGAGCGATGCGCGGTGCGCCTCTGGCGAGTCCCAGATTTCGTACACCCAGATCGCGTCGGGGTTCTCGGTGTCTTCGCTGACGATGTAGACATTACAGCCGGGCATGCTATCAGCATTCTCCAGCAAATAGCCGAGTAGGGCCGCGCGCATCCCCGGCGCGGCGATGATCTTGCCGTGCAGTCCGTACATGAGGTCTCCGTGGTGGGTGAGGTGTCAGGCGCAGTTTATCACGAAAACAACCGGCCCCGGTCAGATGCGACCGGGGCCGGCAAAACGGCGGCGAGCGGATATATCCCCCCACCGCCGGAACCCTGCGAGCGTGTCTAGTCGCTGGCCGGCGAACGCCACCCGCTGTTGATCGGCGGCGCGGCGTTGTAGTCGCTGACCGCGCCGACCTCACGCGTGAACGTGATCGCGCCGTCCACCTCGTCGATCACGACCAGATCGCCGGACACGAAATCACCGCGCAGAAGCCGGATGCTGAGCGGGTTCTCGACGTAGCGCTGGATCGCCCGGCGCAGCGGACGCGCCCCGAACGCCGAGTCGTAACCCTGCCGTGCCAGCCAGTTGCGCGCCGGCTCGGTCAGATGGATCGACAGGCCGTTCTCCGTCAAGCGTCCGGTCAGCGACTTCATCTGCAAGTCGACCATGCGCTCGACATCCTGAATCGACAACGGCGAGAAGATGATGATCTCGTCCACACGGTTGAGGAACTCCGGCCGGAACGTCTCACGCAGCGCGCGCTCGATCTTCTGATGATCGACAATCGCCTGCTCGTCGTTGGTCTGGACGAAGCCCAGCGCCCCGCCGCGTTTGGCGAACTCGGTGCCGAGGTTGCTGGTCATAATGACAACCGTGTTGCGGAAGTCCACCGTGCGTCCCTGACCGTCGGTCAAGCGCCCATCCTCGAGGATTTGCAGCAGCGCGTTCCACACGTCCGGATGCGCCTTTTCGATCTCGTCGAACAGCACGACGCGGTACGGACGGCGGCGCACCGCCTCGGTCAACTGGCCGCCCTCTTCGTAGCCGACGTATCCCGGCGGCGCGCCGAACAGCCGGCTCACGGTATGCTGCTCGCGGTACTCGCTCATGTCGATGCGCACCAGCGCGTCCTCGTCGTCGAACATGAACTCGGCCAGCGCCTTCGCCAGTTCGGTCTTGCCGACGCCCGACGAGCCGAGGAAGATGAACGACCCGATCGGCCGCTTAGGATCCTTCAGGCCGCTGCGCGCGCGGCGGATCGCGTCGGCCAGCGCCTGCACAGCCTTCTCCTGCCCGATCACGCGCTGATGCAGCACTTCTTCCATGCGCAGCAGCTTTTCGCTTTCGGTCTCCAACATCTGCTGGACGGGGATGCCTGTCCACTGCGCGACGACCTGCGCGATGTCCTCGCTTTCGACCACCTCATCGATGCGGTTCTGCTGCTGCCAGATCGACAGCTCGCGCTGATACTCCGACTCGAGCTGCATACGGTGCATCTTGTACTCGGCGGCGCGTTCGTAGTCGCGGGCCAAGCCGGCGGCCTCTTCTTCGCCGGTCAACCGGTCGATCTGCTGCTTCATCTCTTTGAGCTGCGGCGGCATGGCATACAGCGCGACACGCAGCTTGGCGGCCGCCTCGTCCAGCAGGTCGATGGCCTTGTCGGGCAGCTTGCGGCCGGTAACATAGCGATCGCTCAGGCGCACGGCGGCCTCAATCGCGTCGGGGCTGATCGACACCTTGTGATGCGCCTCATAACGGTCGCGCAGGCCGTACAGCATGTCGATGGTGTCTTCGATGTTCGGCTCTTCGACGTATACCGGAGCAAAACGGCGGTCGAGCGCGCCGTCCTTCTCGATGTACTGGCGGTATTCATCCAACGTGGTCGCGCCGACGCACTGAAGTTCGCCACGGGCCAGCGCCGATTTCATCATGTTGCCCGCATCGATCGCGCCATTGACCGCGCCCGCCCCAACAACCTAATACAACTCATCGATGAACAGGATGATCTCACCGGCGGCGCGCTGCACCTCTTCCATCGCGGCCTTGAGGCGCTCCTCAAATTCGCCACGGAAGCGGCTGCCGGCCAACATACCGGCCAAGTCGAGCGCGACGACCCGCTTGCCCATCAGCGACTCGGGGATGTCGCCGGTGACGATGCGCTGCGCCAAACCTTCGACGATGGCCGTCTTGCCGACGCCCGGATCGCCGATCAGCACCGGATTGTTCTTGGTGCGGCGCGACAGCACCTGAATCACGCGCATGATCTCGGCGTCGCGGCCGATGACCGGATCGAGCTTGCCTTCCATCGCCATCTTGGTCAGGTCGCGGCTGTACTTTTGCAGCGTCTGATAGCGCGACTCCGCCTGTGGATCGGTCACGCGCTGGCCGCCGCGCAGGTCTTTGATCGCGTCGTAAACACGGTCGCGCGTGATGCCGCCATCGGCCAGAATGCGGCTGGACGGCGTGTTGCGCTCGCTGAGGATGGCGATGAACAGGTGCTCGGTGGAGATATATTCGTCTTTCAGGCGGCTGGCCTCCTCGTTGGCGAGGTCGACCACGCTCTTGACGCGCGGCGTGATGAACACCTGTCCCGTCCCGCCGCCGTAGATGTTGGCCTTCGGGGCGCGGCGCAGATGCTCGTCCAAGCGCGTGCGGATGCTGACCGGGTCGGCGCCGAGCCGTTCGATCAACTGCGGCACCACGCCGTCGGGCTGTTCCAGCAGCGCCAGCAGCAGGTGCTCGTTGTCGAGCTGGTTGTGCCCGTAGCGCTGGAGGATCTCGTAGGCGCGGGTCGCGGCGTCCTGAGCGCGTTCGGTGAACCGATCGAAACGTATCATGGGTTGAGTCCTCGGAACATGGGTGCGGGCGCGAGCGACACGATAGTATTGTAACGCGAACCCGCGCACGCGTTGCTCCTGACTCTAGCGCACGACTGTTAGAATCATGTACGCGATTTCTCAGCGAGGGGTAAAGGGTGGGGCGGTGGAACGCGGTGCGACAATTCGCTAGAATCGCGGTTCTGTTTCCGTCATCCATGTGTTAGGCGCTGCCATGATCTCGCCCAAGGACTTCGTTGAGCGTTGGGAAAAGGCCGAGCTGCGTGAACAGCAGGCCGCGCAAAGCCACTTCAACGAGCTGTGCCAGTTGGTGAACCAGAAGACGCCGACCGAGCGCGATCCGAAGGGCGAATTCTTCACCTTCGAGCAGCATGTGACCAAAGAGGGCGGAGGCGCAGGCCGCGCGGATGTATGGCTCAAGGGTCATTTTGCGTGGGAGTACAAGGGCAAGCTCAAAGACCTCGACGCAGCGTATAACCAACTGCTCGCCTACCGCAGCGATCTTGACAACCCGCCGCTGCTGGTAGTGTCGGACATGCTCGAATACCGCATCTATCCGCAGTTCACCAATCTCAGCGGCCAGCCGATCAAGTTCTACAACCGCGATCTGCTGGACGAGAAAACGCGCGACTTCATCCGCTGGCTGCTGACCGACCCGGAGCAGTTCCGGCAGTACCTCGAACAACAGCGCCGCGCCAGCGAGAGCCTGACCGAAAAATTGGCGCACGAGTTCGCCGAACTGGCGCGCCTGATGCGCGAACACCCGACCAAGTCCGCCCCCAAGTGGGAGCCGATGCAGATCGCACGCTTCCTCACCAAGCTGGTGTTTGCGCTTTTCGCCGAGGACGTCGGCCTGATGCCGGAGCCGTTCGATCAGCCGGTGTTCCGCTATCTGGTCGAAGGCGTGCGTCATGTGCCGGAATCGTTCGTGATGGAGCTGCGACGGTTGTTCGAGGCGATGAACGGCGCGACGCCGCAGTTCGTCTCGCGGCTGGTGCCGTACTTCGACGGCGGCCTATTCAACGAGTCGGCCCCCGGCGCGGACGACGGCCTCGAAGTGCTCGACTTGACCGAGATTCCCGGCGCGATCGACCTACTCGAAAAGGTGGCCGAGCGCGACTGGCGCAAGGTCGACCCGACCATCTTCGGCAACCTGTTCGAGGGCGCGCTGGACGAGAGCAAGCGGGCGCAGTTGGGTGCGCATTACACGTCCGAGAAGGATATCCGCCTCGTCATCGACCCGGTACTGATGGCCCCGCTGCTGCGCGAGTGGGAGACGACCCGCATAGAGGCCGAGCCGCTGCTGCAAACCTTCCTCACGTCGGACTCGCCGCGCAGCGTGACGCAGGCCGAAACGCGGCTCAAGCAGCTGCGCGACGCGTTCTATGACCGGCTTAGCTCGGTGACGGTGCTTGACCCGGCCTGCGGCAGCGGCAACTTCCTGTACGTCAGCCTGAAGGCGATGAAAGACCTCGAACGGCGCGCGCGCGAGCTGTTCCAGCCGGTCGAGCCGGGGTACTTCCGCGATGGGGTGACGCCGCGCCAGTTCTATGGCATCGAAAAAGACCCGTTCGCGGCGAGGTTGGCGCACGTCGTGCTGTGGATCGGCTATTTGCAGTGGCGTTATGAGGACGAGGGGATTTTGCACTGGCAGAAGCCGCGCCAACAGCCGCACCCGCGCGCGCTGCCCAAGCCGATTCTGGACGACCGTGACGCGCCGGACGCCCCGCCGCGCATCCTGAACGACGACGCGATCCTGCGTTATGACGCCGATGGCAAGCCGTACGAGCCGGAGTGGCCGGCGGCAGAGGTGATCGTCGGCAACCCGCCGTTTTTAGGTGGGAAGATTATGCGTTCCGAATTAGGCGACGATTACGTGGACACGTTGTTCGCCATCTACAAGAGTCGTGTACCGCCAGAAGCCGACCTCGTGACTTACTGGTTCGAGAAGGCGCGCGCGAAGATTGAATCAAGTACGCTCAAACGCGCCGGCTTGATCGCCACCAATTCGATTCGCGGCGGCGCAAACCGCAAAGTCCTCGACCGCATCAAGGAAACGACCGATATTTTTGCTGCTTGGTCGGACAATCCGTGGATTCTGGCTGGTGCGGCGGTGCGAATCTCAATTGTCGGGTTTGGCTCAAACGAGGCGGGTGACCATATGTTGGACGGCAAGGCCGTGAAGACGATTAACTCGAACTTGGAACTTGGGTTAGATGCAGCGGCAGCACAGAAACTCGCTGGGAATTTCGGCATAGCGTTTATGGGGGTAACGCCAGCGGGACCATTCGACGTGCCGGAAGAACAGGCAAGACGAATGCTCGCGATGCCAAACCGTTCGGGTGCAATAAACGCTGACGTTGTACGTAGATATTTCAATGCGGAGGATATAACGTCGCGATCAAAGGAGCGTTGGATTATCGATTTCGGTGTTGATCTCCCAATTGTTAAGGCTCAAGAGTATGAAGCTCCATTTCGGCATGTCACCGATATAGTACTTCCCGTCAGACTAAATAGCAGACAACCTGACCGCGAGAAACGACAATACTGGATTTTTACCCGAGCACGTCCAGAAATGCGCAAAGCGATAAGCAAGTTGCCGCGCTATTTAGCAACGCCGATGGTTGCTAAACACCGGGTTTTCGTGTGGTTGGATAAAGACATTATCCCCGCCAATCTCATTAACGTCATCGCCCGATCTGACGACTACTTCTTCGGCGTGCTGCACGCGTACCCGCACGAAATCTGGTCGCTGCGGCTGGGGACATCGCTGGAGGATCGCCCTCGCTACACGCCGACCACGACCTTCGAGACCTACCCGTTCCCGTGGCCGCCGGGGCAGGAGCCGGGGGCGCCGGAAACCCTCACCCCCAGCCCCTCTCCCTCAGGGAGAGGGGAGGACGACGCGCGCGGGGGTGTAAGTCCCCTCTCCGAGGCGGAGAGGGGATTTAGGGGTGAGGTTCCTTCGGGCGACGCGGCGAAGGTTCAAGCCATTGCGATCGCCGCGGCGCGGCTGCACAAAGAACGTGACGCGTGGCTCAACCCGCCCGACCTACTGGCGCTTGACTTATCTGGCGACAGCAAGGAGATCAAAGAGCGCACGCTCACGAATCTGTACAACGCGGTTGCGGCGGCACGCGGCAGCACGGAAAAGCTCGGCAAGCTGGTCGATGTCGCGCGCAAGTTCGCCCCGCGCATGATCGAACTGCACGACGCGCTCGACGCGGCGGTGCTGTCGGCGTACGGCTGGGATGACCTGCTTGGGCGTCTGCGGACTATCGACGGCGACGAAGAACTGCTACGGCGTCTGCTGGCGGAGAATCAGCGGCGGGCGGCGGAGCAGAGATAACCGCGCGGCACGATGTACTGCTGGATCACGTCGCGCTCGGTCATCTCCGCGAGCCGGTTCTGATGCCTTAGCCCGTCGTACTTCTGTATCAGGTTAGTCAGCTTCTGGCGGGCGTCGGCTTCGTTCCACATCATAGGTAGTCCGCGATAACGCGAGATAACAGGCCGCTATTATACCCGGAAATCACCCCTTTCCCCCGTTTCTTCACGCTTGCGCCGGCCCACAGCGTGTACCATAGAGGGGTCGATTCGCCCGCACCCGACCGGACATCCCCATGTTCCGCAACCTCACCATCTCGCGCACGCTGACGATCATCCTATGGCTGCTGCTGCCGGTCGTCGGTCTGCGTGTGCAAAACGATCCCGACGTGTGGTGGCAATTGCGCAGCGGCGAGCAGAATCTGGCCGGTGCCGCCGGCGTTGTTGAC
>JAANMY010002922.1_pt1 | contig 15056 bp, 12 predicted proteins | sample 7279691 | NCBI WGS metagenome assembly JAANMY01 (sample SAMN14094543, study PRJNA606508) | bioreactor metagenome | isolation source: A lab-scale SPAN reactor treating ammonium-rich wastewater day 388 | place: Ireland: Galway | collected 2018-02-07
GCCGCTGCGGCTGGACGGCACGCACAAACTTGTGCGGCACATGGGGCGTCAGGCGGCGGCGCGCTTCCCGGCACGCGCCGACTTCAGCGTGGGCAGCAGCAGAAGCTGTACCAGCCCGTTGGTGACGACGATCACGGTGCTGCCCTCGTGGCCCAGTACGCCCAGCGGAAGCGCCAGCCCAATCGTGAAGGCGGCGATGATGAGGCCGATCATCACCGACAGCGAGAAGATGATGTTCTGCCACACCACCCGGCGCGCAAGGCGGCTGAGGTCGATCGCCGTAGCGAGGCGCTCCACCTTGTCGCCCATCAACACGAGGTCGGCGGTCTCCAGCGCGACATCGGTGCCGGCCGCGCCCATCGCCACGCCGAGGTCGGCAACCGCCAGCGCCGGCGCGTCGTTGATCCCATCGCCGACCATCGCCACCGGGCCGTACTGCACGCGCAGCGATTCGATGACGGCGGCCTTATCCTGCGGCAGCAGTCCGGCGTGTACCGCATCGATGCCGACCTGCTTGGCGATCAGATCCGCCACACGCGGGTTGTCGCCAGTCAGCATGACCGTCGTGAGACCCCGGCTGCGCATCGCATCGACGGCGCGCTTGGCCTCCGGGCGCAGTTGGTCGGCCAGCGCGATTAGGCCGCGCCATTTGCCACCCCAAGTAATCCCGACCACCGTCTTGCCGTCTTGTTCGAGGCGCAGGGTTTCGGCGTGGACGTCTGCCGGCACGTGAAGCTGCGCCGCCATCGCCTGCGGGCTGCCGATCCACACCTCCTGCCCATCGGCGACGGCATGCAAGCCTTGGCCGGGCACGGCCTCGAAGTCGGTGACGGCGATCCGCGCGACGGCTTCCGGGTCGGCGGCGTCGGTGATCGCCTTCGCCAGCGGATGTTCAGAGCGCGCCTCGACGGCCCCCGCAATGGCGAGGATGTCGGCGCGATCCATACCGTTCAGCGGCACGATGTCGGTGACGGCAGGCTCGCCGGCGGTCAGTGTGCCGGTCTTGTCGAAAGCGACGGCCTTGATGTCAGCGAGCTGTTCGAGATACGCGCCGCCCTTGAACAACACGCCGGAGCGCGCCGCCGACGCGATCGCCGCGATGAACGACGCCGGCACGCTGATCGCCAACGCGCACGGGCTGGCGACGGTCATCACGACCATAGCGCGGTAGAAGTTGTCGCCGAAATCCGCGCCGAACAGCAGCGGCGGCACAACGATCAGCAGCGCGATGAAACCGAGGATTGCGACGGCATACCGTTCCTCGAATTTGTCGAGGAAGCGCTCGGTCTGCGCCTTGTTCTCGTTGGCCTGTTCGACCATGTGGACGATGCGCGAGAGCGTGCTTTCGGACGCCAGCGCGGTGACTTGGACGTCAAGCACGCCCTGCTTGTTGAGCGTGCCGGCGAACACCGTATCGCCCGGCAGCTTGTCGACGGGGATCGACTCGCCGGTGATCGGCGATTGGTCGACCGAGGAACGGCCGTCCGTTACGACGCCGTCGACCGGGATGCGCTCGCCGGGTTGGATCAGCACCAGATCGCCGACGCGCAGCGCATCCAGCCCGACGACCGACTTGGTTCCGTTACGCACGACGGTGGCCTGCTCCGGGTACAGCTTGAACAAGCCCGTGATCGCCTTCCGGCTGCGGCCGATGGCGTAATCTTGCAAGACGTTGGAGAGCGAGAACAGGAACAGCAGCGTCGCGCCCTCGACCCACGCCCCGACCACCGCCGCGCCCAACGCCGCGAGGATCATCAGCATATCGACGTCGATACGCCGGTCGCGCAGGCCGCGGATCGCGCCCACTGTCCCGAACCAGCCGCCGGTCAAGTAGGCGATCACCGCGACGGCCGTGACGAGCACCTGTGATGCGCCAGCGCGTTCAAGCAGGCTGCCGGCGATCAACGCCATCAGGGTAACGACGACGAGGCGCGGCTCAATCCACCCGGCGGTGAGCCAAGCCGGTCGTTCGTGGTTGTGGGTATCCATCGTGCTGCGGACTTCCGCCATGATCATGCTGCGAGTCCTTTTAACCTGAGTTAAGCGCGTCAACTGCCTGAACAAAATTGAATTTAACTCAGTTTAACTCAAGGTATAACAGCCTGTCAATATGACCAAGTAGGTTATCGAAAGTCAGCAAACCTAATCTTCCGCCTCAGAGGGTTCCACGAGCGGTGAAGGCTGGTAGTCACTCTGCTCTCATCACTCATCACTTTCAACTTCTTACACAAGTAGGCCGTCCGGCGCTCGAAATCTGGGGGAATCAAACGCCCCGACCGTAGTAGGCCGGGGCGCTGATAAGCGTTGTTCGGATCAGGGGCTAGCGACTCGGGGGAATCTGTGTTGGGCCAGCGGTTGGGGCCGGGGTTGGGGCCGCTGGGGCCGCGCACACCGGTACAACCTCGTCGGTCGGGGCGTTGGCCGCGTCGATCCACGAGCGTTCCGCTGAGCACGCGCCGCCGAAGGTGCATTCAAAGTACTTGTTCTCGGCGTCCGGCCCGGCGACGATGCGGTACAGACCGTTGCTGTTGCGCCAGAACTCGATCGGGATCAGCCGGTCGCTGTCACTGATGAGGAAGGCGGGGCCGCCGGGACGCGCCGGTAAGGTGTCGAGGTAGTCCTGCGTGAAGTGCATCACCAATTCGCCGTTGTCATTGCCGTCGATGGCGTAGACTTCGATGCGATCCGGGTAGTAGAACAGCGTCGCCGGAACCGCGCCCGGCCCGAAGCACACCCGGCCGAAGTTAATCTCGCTGGTCGTCCCTCCGCCGTCGTTACAGTTGGCCTGCCCGGACGCGAATCCCAGCGCATAACCGGGAATCTGAACAATCACCGTAATCGAATGAATACCCGGATCGAGGTTTAGCGGAACGGTGATCGTGTCGATATAGGGATTACCTAGACCGTTAGTGGCCTGCACGCCATCCACTTCAACCACCCATTGCGCGAAATCCGCGCCATCGCTTGACTCCGAGTCCAGCACATAACTAAAATCCAGCTGCGTACACGATATCGAATCAATCGTGACAAAATACTCAACGGCGCCGCCGGCACGAGTTGATCCGGCGAAACCGAACGCCAGTAAAACGAAAGCAATAACAGCGGTGAGGATAGATAACGGACGATAGTACTGCATGTTGAGACTCCTTAGATGTTTCAGAGGCACTTTATAAGTTACACGTGAATCGCAGATAAGTCCACAAACGATTTCGCTATCGTGTCCATCGGAACACGCAGTCCGCATGAAGGTCGTAGGGCAACAGTAGCCTTCCGGGTGATCGACGACAGGACGAGGCTGCACGTGAAGACGAAGCCATGCCCACGATCGTCTCACCCTTCAAATAGCAGCACATTGGAACAAAGCACCGGCGTCCGGCGTCTACCCATCAAACCAAGTATGGAGGCCCGAACCCCATGACGACTCGCCGCTCGATCCGAATCATTCTGCTTCTTGTCACCTTTGTTCTGTTGACCGCCGGTATCGCGCAGGCGCAGGAGCCGCCTATCATGCCCGAGCCGCCGCGCTGGGTTCCCGGCGTGTGGACTGATCCGGAATGGCTGACGGTCGATTTCCACCGCGTCCGCGCCGTCATCAACGATCAGCTCGCCACGACCAGCATCGACTTGCAGTTCACCAACACCGGCGAGGGGCTGGCGGAAGGCACGTTCGTCTTCCCCCTGCCGGACAACGCCGCGGTCGACCGCCTGACTATGATTATCGACGGTGAGGCGTATGACGCGAAAATCCTCTCCGCCACCGAGGCGCGCCAGATCTACGACGAAATCGTGCGCCAGTACCGCGATCCCGCGCTGCTCGAATACGTCGGCATGCAGGCGATTCAGGCCAACGTCTTCCCGATCCCGCCCGGTGAAACACGCCGCATCCAGATCGACTACTCGCAGCTGCTGCCGGTCGACAACGGCCTCATCAAGTACCTCTATCCGCTGACGACCACCCGCTTTGTCGAGCAGTTGTCACTGTCGGTCGAGGTGACCGGCCAAACCCCGATCGGCACGGTGTACTCGCCGTCGCATCAAATCGCCATCAGCCGCGAGAGCGATACGTCCTTCCGCGCCGGTTTCGAGATGACCGACGCCGTGGCCGAGAACGACTTCACACTGTACTACGGCGTGGACGCCACCGAAATCAGCGTCAGCCTGCTGACCTACAAAGAGCGCGCGGCCGCCGACGGCTTCTTCCTGCTGCTCGTTCAGCCGCCGCTGCGTGTGGATGCCGACGCCATTCAGCCCAAAGACATCGTGCTGGTGATCGACCAGTCCGGCTCGATGCAGGGCGAAAAGTGGACGCAGGCGCAGGCCGCCGCCCGCTACGTGCTCGAAAACCTTAACCCTGAGGATCGCTTCAACGTGGTCGTGTTCAGCACCGGCGTGCGCACGTACGCCAACGGCCTGCAAAGCGAGGAGATGGCGTCCGACGCCGCCGCGTGGATCGACAGCCTGTACGCCGAGGGCGGCACCGACATCAACGCCGGCCTGCTGACCGCGCTCGACATGGTGCAGGAACGTCCGACAACGATCCTGTTCATGACCGACGGCGTCCCGACCGAAGGCATCACCGAAGTCGACTCGATCCTCGCCAACGCCGCCGAAGCCGCCAAGCCCAACGCCCGCATCTTCAGCTTCGGTGTCGGCGACGACGTCAACACGCTGCTGCTGGACGCCATCGTGCGCGACTTCAAGGGGGCCGGCACGTATGTCCGCCCGACCATGCGCATCGACGAGTCGATGGCGAGCCTGTACAACAAGATCAGCGCGCCGGTGCTGAGCGATGTCTCGATCGACTTCGGCGGCGTGCAAACTGAGGTGCAGTATCCGGCCGAGATCGTCGACCTGTTCGCAGGCGAGCAGATCGCCATCGTCGGCCGTTATCGTCAGGGTCAGGAACACGTTGCCATCTCGCTCAGCGGCGCTGTGCGCGGCGAGCCGACCACGTTCGTGTATGACGACCTCAGCTTCCGCGAGAACGCTGGTGGCGACGCCTTCATCGCCCGCCTATGGGCACAGCGCCGCATCGCCGACCTGCTCAACACCATCCGCCTCAACGGCGAGAACAGCGAGCTGGTCGACAGCGTCGTCAGCCTGAGCATGCGCTACGGCATCATCACGCCGTACACCAGCTTCCTGATCGAGGAAGACGACATCCTGACGCAGCGCGGCCGTCAGCAGGCCGTGGAAGAGGCCGAGGCCGCGATGGAGTCCTTCGCGGACGTGACCGGCGCTGGCGCGGTCAACCGTGCCGCTGACTTGGGCGGGATGTCCGCGGCGCAGGCCCCCGCGCCGATGCAAACGCAGCCCGCCTCTATGCCCGGCGAAGACGGACTGGATCAGGACGGCAGTCTCGGCTACGGGCGCGACACCAACGCGATAACGACCGTCGGCGACAAGACCTTCATCCAGATCGCAGGCGTGTGGACGGATACAGCGTTCGAGCCGGACACAATGACCACCGAGAAGGTCGAGTTCCTGAGCGACGCGTACTTCGATCTGCTCGACTCGACGCCTGAGCTGGCCGCCTACTTCGCGCTGGGCGAGCGAGTGATCGTCGTGCTTGACGGCGTGGCCTACGAGGTGATTCAAGGGCAGTAGGGTGAGGGCCGTTGGCAGTGATCAGGGGACAGTAGTCAGAAGTCAGTGATCAGGAATCAGGAGTAAGCGGAAGCCCCGGCGTCGTGATGCGCCGGGGCTTTCGTATTGGATGTGCGGGCGCGGCGAATGTGTGTAGCTCTGCCGGTCAGGCGCAGGTTGAAACCAACAGCGCGGAATGTCGGCCGGTAACCTGAAATTCACCCCGGAGAGGTGATGCGACTGTCGAGACGCGGCGGGTCGACCACAGGCTGATTTCGGCCGGAAGCCAGTACCTAGCCAACTGGATAGGATAGAAACACGACCCCCGTCTAGGTGACACAGCGCCGCGCTGCATCTACCATAGGTCACATGATGTCCGACGTTTAGAGCCTAGACGGTCAATGCAATACATGGTCGCTATCGAAGACTGGATCGATGACCTCGATCTGACAGACGGCGCGTCGCGGCGCGTCGCAGAAACCGAACTCCTGCGCCACGGCGAAGAAGCTGTGGCGGCGCTAATCCACGCGCTCAACAGCGTATCGCTGCGCCAGAAGATCGTCATCGTCAAGCTGCTGGGCCGCACCGCGTCCACAAGGGCGCTGATGGCGATTCGGCGCGCCCTGCTCGATCCGCAGTGGCTTGTCCGCCAAGCCGCGGTACAAGCGCTGGGCTGCTTTCCGGCCGAATCCGTGCTGCCGCTGGTGTATCACTGCTTGTACGACGTCGCCCTGCTGGTGCGGATCGAAGCAGTCACCACGCTTGGCCGTTTGCGCCACTCAAGCGCCGTCCCAACCCTGCTCGCGCACCTGTACAGCACGACGTCCGAGGTCGAGACCTATACACTGATCGAGGCGCTTGGCGCATGCGGCGATCGTTCGCTGATCCCGACGATTGAGCCGTATCTCCAGCACGATCATCCGCGGGTAGCCGCCAATGCCAACAAGGCGATCACGAACCTGAACCGCCAGCGCGCTTGAGTCAACTTCAAGCGCAGATACGCGCGCCACAAGGTTATAATAGCGGAGCAGTGTAGCCGGATAATCCCGCAGTTGACCGGACGCCTACGTCTCCCCACATGGCTCATGCCACCGGACTCCGCCGATCGTCAAGCACGGCGGCGGGGCCGGATGCTGTATGGGCTGCTTTGGCTTTGCCTGCTGGCGGGCGTCCCCCTGCTGCTGGTGGTGAAGTTCGCCGGCGCTGCGTTCTGGTCGATCATCGCAACTGAAGCGGTAATGGTCGTCCTGCTGGTGATGGTCAAGCGCGGCCGGATTCGCATACCCAGCATCGCGATCCCCTCCATCATTCTCGTGCTGGTCGGCGTGGCGATGTATCACGGGCAGGGCATTCGCGATGTCGCCACCGTTGGTCTGTTCGTGGTGGTGTCGTTCGCCGGTCTGCTGCTCGGCGTGCGCGGCCTGTTGACGTTCACCGTTCTCACGATCCTCACGTTCGGGCTAATCAGCTACTTTGAAATCTCAGGCGTGTTGATCGTCCCCGCCTATCCAGAGACTTCCTCAAAGCATGTCGTCATCTTCGCCGCGACCATTGCGCTGTTTGCGGTGCTGCAGCGGCTGACGCTGCAATATCTATTCGACAACTTGAGAGCCGCCGAGATTAGCGAACGGACGCTGTCCCAACGCAATGCCGAACTGGAGGCTTCCCGCGCCGAGTTCGCCGAACTTAACCTCGGCCTTGAGTCACGCATCAAGGAACGAACCACCGAGCTGCAAGCCGCGATCTACGAAAGCGAGCAGTGGTTTCATATCAGCCGCGACATCAACGCGGCGCAGTCGTACGGCGAGATCGTCGGCGCTATCGCCCGCAACCTGACCGAACCCGGGTTTTCAGTCGTCCTGACCCTCTTTGAACACTTGGATGAACGTACCGCGACCAAGTCGACGATTTATACCGTGCGTCTAGCCGATCCGGATGGCGCGACGCCGTTGGTCGCCGAACATCGCCGCACCGGCACGTTGAGCGACTGGATCATGGCGCAGGACGTATGGGTCGTCCCCAACCTCGGCGCGCCTGATCCCGGCATCCCGCAAAAGATCGTCGAAACCCTGCAGCTGGACGGGATTCGCCGCCTGAATCGCGGCCATCCGATCATTGCGCTGGTGACCACGCAGATGAAGTTAGGCACACGCGTGATCGGCTCGCTGTGGCTGATCCGCGACGAGCCGTATGCGTTCACCGAGGGCGACGTTCGTTTGATGCGCATTATGAGTGGGCTGGCGGCCAATGCCGTCGAGCGCGTGTGGCTGTACGCCGAGCAGGTCACTGCCGCACAGCTCCTGCGCGAGGCCGACGACGTGAAGAGCCGCTTTCTCGCCAGCATGAGCCACGAGCTGCGCACGCCGCTGAACGCCATCCTGAACTTCACGCGCTTTGTCTCCAGCGGCATGTTAGGGCCGATCAACGCCGAGCAGCTCGACGCGCTGAACAAGACGGTATCAAGCGGAAAACATCTGCTTAACCTGATTAACGACGTGCTTGACGTCTCCAAGATCGAATCGGACATGCTGTCACTGTTCGTCGAGCCGGGTATCCTGCTCGGGCCGGAGATCGAAGCGGCCGCGACGGCGGGCGAGGCGCTGTTGGCCGACAAACCCGTCACGATCATGCGTGACGTGCCAGCAGACCTGCCGGCCATTGTGGGTGACCGGCGGCGCATTCGGCAAATCCTGCTCAATCTGGTGTCGAATTCCTGCAAGTTCACCGATTCAGGCACGATCACAATTGCAGCCTCGGCCGACGAAACCACGATACGCATCACCGTGACCGACACCGGGCCGGGAATCCCGCCGGACACGGCCGAGATTATCTTTGAGCCGTTCCGGCAGACGCTGCGGGGGATAAGCCACGGAAGCGGCACCGGGTTGGGTTTGCCCATCGCCCGAAAGCTGGCCGAGGCCCATCAAGGCCGCTTATGGCTTGACCCAACTGTCACCGACGGGGCATCGTTCGTGGTCGATCTGCCGATTGCGTCTGAGGCGCTAATCGCCAAGCTGCCCAAAGCGGAGGATGTGTCGTGAGCGCGCCGCTGATCGTCTGCATCGAGGACGACCCGTTCAGCGCCGACGTGCTGCGCGGCTTGATTCACGGGGCAAGACCCGATGTCGTGCTGGCCGTATACCCGGACAGCGCCGACATCCTCAGCCGCATCGAGAAGCTCGGTCAAATCCCCAGCCTCTTCTTGCTCGACATTCACATACACCCACACGACGGTTTCGCTGTCTTGCAAATGCTGCGCGCAGACGCGCGATTCCGGTCGGCGCGTATCGTCGCCGTCACGGCAAGCGTAATGAACGAAGAGGTCGACGTGCTGCGGTCGTCCGGGTTTAATGGCGCAATCGGCAAACCGCTCGATTTCGATGAGTTCCCCAATCTGCTTGAACGACTCCTGAACGGACAAGAGGTATGGTATGTCACCTAGCGCGATCGCGGTGCAGCGTCATGCGCTGATCATTGACGACAACCCCAGCAACGTTGAGGTCTTGACGGCGCTGCTGCGCATGGAGGGCGTGCGCGCTACCGCCTTCCTGCGGCCCGACCGCGCGCTGGAGGCCCTCCCAACGCTGCGACCGGTCGATGTGGTGTTCTGTGACATTGAGATGCCGCATGTCAGTGGGTTCGACCTGCTGCCCGAACTGAAGCGCATCCTGGGAAACGCCGTGCCGATCATCGCCTATACCGTGCACACGTCGGAGATCGAGCTTGCGCGCCGGCACGGCTTCAGCGGATTTCTCGGCAAGCCGGTCGACGGCGAACAGTTCTCGGCCCACCTCAGCCGCATCCTCGCCGGCCTGCCGGTTTGGGAGATTTCGTAGGCCGCGCACTGCGATACACTAGGCCGGCGACCAACTGCGGCGGTTGACCTCGGCGCGCGAGCGTACTTCGGCGATGGATTGGTCAGTGACGGCGCGCTCAAAGCTGCGGAATCCGGCCAGCTTGAAGCCGTGCCGCTTGGCGATGGCAGCGATCTCGTCAGCCTGCGCGGCGCTGATGTCCTTGCCGATGGTGTAATCCTCGAAACGGCCCTCGAGCGCCAGCGCGATGGTCTCGGCCATGCAGGCGTATGCTTTCCCCGGCGGGAAGCCGAAGTCGAAGCCGAAATCGACCGGCCCCGGCACGTCGATCATGCCCCCTTCGATCACCAGCACATCGTCGCGCATGGCCGCGACCTGCTTAGACACGTCGCGCGGACGGGCAACGTCGCACACGACCGCGCCCGGCTTGAGGTGCTGCGGCTCGATCACGGCGTGAACTGCGCTGGTCACGGTCAGGATCAGGTCGGCGGGGTAGATCGCGTGCATGTCGGTGCTGACGCGCACCGGCCCCGGCCCGACGCACCGTTCAGCGACTGCGTGCAGCGCGTCCTCGCGGCGGCCGACCAGAATGAGTTCGCCGGCGGTGCGGGCGATGATCTCTGCGCATGTCTTGCCAATCGCGCCGGTCGCGCCAACCACGGCGACGGTCGAATGCGCGATGTCATGCCCCATCACCCGCCCGGCATCGGTGAGCGCCTCGACCGCCACGGCGATGGTATAGCTGTCGCCGGTCGTGACCGGAATCTCAAGCCGGTCGGCGATGGTGCGTCCTGCGTCACCGACCACTGACGTGAACGCGCCCAATCCGAGCAGTTTGGCGCCGAGCGACTCGGCCATGTGCCCGCACGCGACGATCTTCTTGTAGACGGCCTCGACGGGTAGAGCGAGCATCGTGGGCGGGGTATACGGCGCGGCGATCAGCCACCCGCGTACTTCCTTGCCGGTGTGCGCGCTGACGATCCCACGCATTTCGCTGAGGTAGAGCGGCGGAAAGAAGCGCGAGAAGAAGTTGATCTGCCGTTCGGTCAGGATTTTGCCCAACAGCGGAAACTTGCGTTCGACATCGCGCTTGATCTGGATCGGGTGAATGATGAACGCGAACGTGTTTTCCATAGACTCCCCCAGACAGTGAACGCATTGTAGCACGCATTCATCGTATGCCGGCCTTGAGGCGTGATGTCAACACCGCAAGATGCACCCGCAGTGGAGTCGACCCTGCCGCTTTACACGTTATCGCTTTTGCGCTACGATCAAGGTGTTCTACGCCCCCATAGCTCAGTGGATAGAGCGCTGCCCTCCGGAGGCAGAAGCGTAGGTTCGAGTCCTACTGGGGGTACAACAACCGCAATCAGCTCACCGGCGACGGGACGCACACCTTCAGCTACGACAAGAACGGCAACCGGATCAGCGACGGCACCCTCAGCACGGTGTGGGACCGCGCCGGCCGGATGCTGTCGCACGACGGGCACAGCTACGCCTACGACGGCGAGGGGCGACGCATCGCGCAGACGGCCGGCGGATCGACGACGCGCTACGTGCTGGACGTGCAGCGCGGGCTGCCGGCAGTGATCGGGGCGAAGGCAGGGTCGGACATCACCCACTACATGCACGGTCCGCTGGGGATGTTCGCCCAGCGCAACCCGGACGCCTCGTGGGATTGGATGCTGCACGACGGACTGGGGAGTGTGCGCGGCGTGTTCGACGGGACGTTGCAGAGCGCCGCGGAGTACGATCCGTTCGGTGAGCCGATTGTAGCGCCCGTCGGGACCGCCTACGGCTTCACCGGCGAGCTGACCGACGGCAACGGGCTGGTGTATCTGCGTGCGCGGTATCTGGTGCCGGGGCTGGGGACGTTCGCCAGTCGCGATCCGTGGCGGGGGAGCGCGTCCGCGCCGCGCACGTGGAACGGCTACGCGTGGGTCGAGGGCAACGTGGTCAACCGGGTGGATCCGGGTGGGATGGCGAGCTGCTTCAGTAGCGGCGACGGTTTGCTCATGTCACAGATGACGCAGATCGCCCAAGCGTTAGCGGCACGCTCGACGCTCGACGTTGCGGACACGAGTTAGCCGATGTCTATCAGTAGACAAGAGGCTAAGCGTGCGGTTCGCAGGGTGTCCTCGGTTTCATATCAACGGACCGCGATTGAGCAGAATCAGATCCCGGCATTCTATCCGGAGGGCGGAGGTAGCGGTGGGCACAGCCCCGGCGCTCGCCGTGTTCGACCGCTGCACTTCTCTGAACTGATTTGGCCGTGGGAGAAAGCAGAACGGTACTTTGGCGAACGTTACATTGTCCCTGATGCGATAATCGCTGCAGCAGGTGCAGTTGGGGCAGTCGGTGTCGGCGTCGGAATCTGGCTCCTGCCGTTTCCATTGAACGTCATCGCCGGCGCGGCGGCTGGATCAGCCGCGGTGAATACCGCGGAGCAGATCACTCAGCTCAAACAGGAGCCACGGAACGAACGTGTATACACCAGTGAACTGCTCCCTCAGATCAACATTCTCGAAGCAGCGCTCAGCGGCGTGTATGGCGCTGGAACTTCAGCACTTGCCGTTGCATCCGGTGGCACGTCGCTCATTGGATCCGCCATTGGCAGTGGCATCGCAATTGCCGAATCCTTACTGGGAGGCGAAGGAAGCGTTACCTTCAGAGCGCTGTCGGCGTCGTTCTGGAGTGGCTTCACCTTTGATGCAAGCACCGTAGCGAATTCAGTGTTGGGCTTGGACAAGCTCTCATTGTTCTGGCGGCTCGGCTTAGGTAGTCCAATATATGCCGGACTTGCAGAATCAGTGGCACTTGTCCAGAAGATTGCCGACACGTTTGCTACGGATGGGCTTGTTAACCTTTCCGACCTCTGGAATCGTGACGCGCTCCGCAACGCATCTCTGATAGGCATCGCAAATCTATCCTCAGTAGCCACGAAGCCGGGCGAAGCGGTGGTATTTAGCCTACTGTCGGGCATCTCTGCTTGGGTCTTGAGTCACGCATTGGAGCAGTAGTCACAGATGTTCTTCGGTCAAATGCTTCTCATTCTGATAGCTGCCTACTCCGGGAGTGCTATTGCGATCTCGTATTACGTGGCTATCAGAAGACCCGATCGGATTGGACTGGACGAGTTCCGTGGCCGACTTCCACAGTTACTTCAGTTCGTATACTTTAATCCGTCCAATCCAAGTCCATACTCAACATTCAATGATCGGAGTGCAGCGGACTACCTGCTCACGATGAAGACTAGGCCGAGACGGATACTCGTCACATGGCTATTGCACCTCTCGGTCTTCTTGGGGCTTCTGGGTGGAATAGCGATCGCTCGTGCAGTACAGTACGGTGCTGTGAATCAAGGCGATATCATAAGCTTGGTGCTGTTCAGCCTGATCCACGCGCGGATTGCCTTCTTTGGGTCAAAGATTCGCGCTGGGAGTTCGGTCGTGTTCTCGGAGTAATCGCTCGTGTCGGTCGCCCAGCGCGGCGGAGTACGATCCGTTCGGCGAGCCGATTGTGGCGCCGGTGGGAACCGCGTACGGCTTCACCGGCGAACTGACCGACGGCAACGGGCTGGTGTATCTGCGCGCGCGGTATCTGGCGCCGGGGTTGGGGACGTTCGCCTCGCGCGATCCGTGGCGGGGGACGTCGTCCGCACTGCGGACGTGGAACGGCTACGCGTGGGTTGAGCTATCTGTACGGCCATATGTCCACGCCACGACAGAAGCGAAGACACCTTTCACCCAGGAAAGCGGGCCAATTCATGAGCCGACACCCAATCCACTAACGGAATATCCCGCGACTTTGTACGTGGTCACAAGACCATTGAGTTGCGTTTACGGTTTCTGCGTAAGGTTTCGCTGCCTTCCTGACGGTCGACAGGCTGCTGATCTGGGTATCAACCCGCCCGACTCACTACATCCGTCACCGGGCCATCTCCAACACCTCATATAGCCGGCCCACCGGAATGCGCTCTTGCTCCAAGCGCAGATTGTCGAGCGCCACGGATTGATATACCTCCAGCTCATCACCGGTTAGGTTCGGCAGATCCTTGAGCATCGCGGGATTGCCCGGTTGGATGAACTGTTCGAACGCCTGGAATGTGTCACGATCCATTAACACGGACTGTACATGCGGCACGCGAGACCGCAGTAAAGACAAGATTTCGAATCCCTGCGCGTCGAGATCTCCCCAGTAGAACACACGGCACTGACGCAGGGCATTGATCGAACCCAGTATCTCGACGCCGAAGCCACCGCCGAAGATCGCGATCGTGTTCTCGCGCGGTTCGAGCAAGAGCAGTGGTGTCTTGTTTTCGATGACAATCACATCTTGGCCCGCTATCGGCAGTGCGCTGGCGGCGCTTACCGGCACCGACAGACCGTCAATCTTCAGCCCCGTAAGGCGTTCGAATTGCCGGTCGAGAAATCGAACCCGAACGAATGGTTCGTCCTGTTTGAGACGGTATCGTGACCAGAAGTCCGGTGCTTCGAAGTCGACAGACTCCGCGGGCAGGATGTGGTCAAGCAACATCTGCAGGATCGACATGTGTCGCTCTACGAACTTGGTTGGTACGGGGAGGGCGATCTCGCGGACGTACGACCCGGGAGCACGGTCGGCCCACAAGCGGCACACCGTAAGGAGGTCAGGCCAATCCCCGTGATGCTTCACGACCTGGTTCCAGTTCGTACAAAGCCATTCTTCAAGCTGTGGAAAGCTTGCTCGGATGGACGCGACATCCGCCGTGAATCGGTCAAACTCGTGACACTTGCCCGCTAACGCGATGAGGTCGGATTCCGTCTCGATCGTGATGCGTTGAGGCACGGTTTGCGTACCGAGCTGCTTCGTTCGCCGTGTGACCCATGTGATGCTGTAGCCCGGCTGCTTGTCGCTCTTCGCGTGTCTTCTGAGTGAGTCAATTGCGTCGCGCAGCGTCAGGGCATCCGATGGCAGACCTCCTGCCGGAAAGTCGAGGCCTTCAAAGCGCTCGCCCTTTAGCCACTGTGAAATGAAGCGCGGGTAGTTATCCATCGGTGCTGGTCATCCGCCCACTGCTTGAGGTACTCATTGGGCGCCAGTCTGTAGACCGGCTCAGGTTCGTTCAGGACTCCCAGATGCCCGTCAAGAATCTCGAGGGCCTCGTCATAGGCGACACTCAGCTGCTGTTTTCGCTTGAAGAGTCGGTACAGGGCGCTCACGACCATCGGCGCAGAGTCCGCGCGGAGAAGGCGGACAGCAGCTGAGCCTTTGAGATCGGCTTCGAGCCGATCGTGATCCATCGTATTGATCGTATCAGATGTGTTCAGGTTCACGGTTCGTTGTGCGCGCGGCTCCGATACACCGTTGGGCAACCGCACACGCTCGATTTGTTGTCGTAAGCGCGCGAGCGAGCCGGGTTTGCTTCAGACTATCCAAACAAATGGCTCGCCACGCTGTGCTGGCATTATACCGTTTATGTGGTTCCAGATAGCGTAGAGAAGGTTACGACAGCACCTCGCAGGCAATCGTTGATCTGTGACCCTGGGCCATTCGCATGGTCAAGAATGCGTTATGCATTAAGACTGTCGTGGGAGATCAACGCGAGTGCTCAGCAGCTCGCGCACCTGATACAGGCCGGCGTCGGAAAAGCCGCGTTTGCGATAGTACGCCCGC
>JAANMY010002926.1_pt1 | contig 15012 bp, 10 predicted proteins | sample 7279691 | NCBI WGS metagenome assembly JAANMY01 (sample SAMN14094543, study PRJNA606508) | bioreactor metagenome | isolation source: A lab-scale SPAN reactor treating ammonium-rich wastewater day 388 | place: Ireland: Galway | collected 2018-02-07
AGAGCGGTCGGTGAAGGCTCATGAGACAAGACCTGATGGAAGGGCGCTATCGGCAGGCACCGGGTATCAATCAAGCTTCCGTTATGGATCACAACAGAGCATCACCAGGAATTGGTCTATGCCCATGCACCAATTGGATAACTTATTCCATAAGTCAAAAACGAGTATGAAGTTTGTTTTTGGCTATGAGGCCGATAACCATGGTATTAATACTACCCCAAAGGAGACCCTGGTAAAGATTACTAAGGCAGAGGACGGTGGTATTGGAGGTAAGGGGCTATGGGATCCGGCAAAGACAGGGTATACCGCTGGCAACGAGAATGATTTCATGAAAAAATATCTGAACGGAGAATTAATAAAGGTGGAAAAAGCTTAGACACAACAGGTTTAAGGGTGAGCTAACAGATACTATAAGAGCATAGCAGTATATGTTAGCTCACTTATGTCTGGCGCTGTGTGGTTTATAAATAAAGGAGCGTAATGACGAATTGTAAGTGTTGGGTAAGGTTAATTCAAATAGAGTAATTTACAAAAAAGGAGGCCATTATGAGAAAATATTATGTAAATGGCTGGAGATTGGGTTTTACTCTTTTCTTTGGATGTTTTTTGTTAAGTGAATTATCCTATTGTTTAGCTAAGGAAAAAAAGAAGATTGAGCATAAGGATGCGCGTGGAGTAATGATTGTATCTCTTAACGTACCTTTGCGCGCTACTCTTGGAAACAAGATTTATGTTGAAATAATTGTTGGTAATGAGAGGACGACGAAGGTAACAACAATATTGACGGTAACATGTCTTACAACAGACCAAATTATTGGACGAGAGGCTGAAACGTTAGACGGCTTGTCCTCTCATAAGATTGTCTATAGCTGGGACACCAAAGAATTAAAGGAGGATAGGTACGTAATACTGGCAGAATTAGAAGATGTGCCCGGAGAGATGCATCTCGATGATAATGTGAGGCAAGCAGACATTTTTTTAGTACCTTAAGATTTGGATAAAAAATAGTTTCATTTTTTTATCAAGGGTAAGAGCCTATCCGAAAACCTATAAAAGCCATTGAAAATAAATCTCAAAAAGGGGTTTTCGGATAAGTTCTAATTCATTTAGGAAACGACAATTACAATATGAGAAATCCATAAAGTCCATTTATTTTATTGGAGGGATTAATGGTAATTAATCCTAACTATACGGGCGCTTGTCATAATTTATAGTAACCCCCTTCTCTGAAATCGAACATACCGCATGTGTCACAGAACACACCAAATTATCCGGGGGCAGGTATTTTAGCAAATTCAAATTTTCTTGTCATATTTCTCTTTTGTCACCCCTTCGGGGTTTAAGGGCTTTTTTTGATTTTTGCTATAATTATGGCATCCCAATGGGATTAGGCAGGAAAACGAAAGGAGAGACGCAAGATTTTGCATCTCTACAACCGATAAACGCAACATCTTGAGTCTGTACCACTGCAAAATCTTGCGTCTCTCCTATTATGTACATAGTAAAGATTATCAATATACCATAGAGCTTTTGGCTCTCAAAATAATCCTCTGATAAACTCTGTTAAAAGATTAAATTCTCTGATTTCAATAACTTATGACTTTTACGTGCGGAATGTGGGATAATGTGGGATATGGCTATCATATGTTTATATATTATAAACAAACGAATATTCACATTATCTTGACAAATATGTAAACGGTATTATACTAAGTTACAGTTCCGTAAAATTATTCTGGAAAAATTCCTCAAGAAATTTCTAATTTTCTCTTATATCTATGCATACAGTAAAGTCAAAACAAGCTTTTATCATACTATTGATATCTCTGCACTATTTCTTTGGAATAAATTTACCCCAGGGAAGGACAGAAGATGTAGCAGCGATGGAGAATTCTCAACACATTCCTGCTTACAATGAAAAAGATACAAAGTCTCTTGCTGAAGCAAAAAGTTTTTTTCTTGGAAAATTCCTGAAAATTCTAAAAGAAAAGAATCTCCAAAAGAAACCTTCTGATGAAGGATATCAACCGACTATTGCAGAACAGGATGTACGTCCACCTCTGTTTCCACAACTACTTTATACCACATCTGTGGGTGAACAATTCCGGTTCCAACAAGAAAGGGGGACGCAGACTGTTGTCACAGATCCAGGATATCTCCAAACTATTCCAGAAAAAGAGAATCCTGTTACTTCTCCAATAAAAGAAGGAGATGATGGTGTTCAAAAAGAATTGTCTCTCAATAAGGATTACCAAGTAATTACTACAGAGGAAAAGACCGGTTCAAGTAATACTGAAGAAAATATTTCTCATACTACAATGGCACAAGAACGTTCTGTTACGTCAGATTCTGAGGTGCAATTACCTTCTTTAGAGGGACATGAGACACAGATACTAACTCCCGATAAAAAATCCTTCCCGGACATTGCCGAAAACAAGATTTCTTCCCCATCTGATACTGCGAACGATAAAAGCTCTCAGGAGAATTTTTCTCCCGGGAGAGATGAACAAAACATTGCCATAGAAAAGAAAATTTTCCCTCCCACATCCCCATCGGAACTTTTAACCCCTCCTTTTGGTAAAGAAATGGCCTTGGTTGAAGAGGAAAAGGGAACACAAACATCAATGATAAACAATGAACAAGAGAGGAATATTTCAGGTGAGAAGGAGGTTGTTTCTTTAGAAGAAGAAAAATCTCCTATTGATTATCAATCAAATGTTACCGGAAAAGAAATTTCTCAAGATATGAAAGAGAATAATAGTTCTTCAACTCCATCAGGGCTTCCTGCAACAACGGTTGAAGAGGAGGAGGTTCTTTCTGCGTCCAATAGTGGAAGCACTGAAAATTCAGAAGTGAAACCCCCTGAAAGTAAAAATGAGCAAAAAATCATTCCTGAAAAAGAGCAAATTGTTGAGATAACAAGAGAAAAAAAAGAGGTAACATCTGCATGGAGTATATGGCATACAAATCAAACCCTCAGTATTATTCTTGCAGTTGCTATTACCCTTATAGCTGCCAAAATTGGCGGTTGGATAGCAAACATGGTGAAGCTTCCCGAGGTAGTAGGAAATTTAATCATAGGAATGGTATTGGGTAATATTTATTTTTTTACTGAATGGAATTTTTTTGATTTTCTCAAGACAATGCCATTTTTGAAAGTGGTCTCCTATTTTGGGACTTTATTGCTTCTTTTAACTGCAGGCCTTCATACAGACCTCAAGGCGTTATTAAGAGTAGGTGCCTCCTCTTTTCTTGTAAGTATTGGTGGTATAATAGTTCCGGCTGGTTTAGGTCTTGTTGTTGGACATTTTCTTCTTCCCGGCGCTACCTTTGGTACAAATCTAATTTTGGCGATTATTATTTGTAACACCAGTACAGGCTTATTATTTGCAATTCTGAGTGAACTAAAGGCGATAAATACTTTGGAAGGGAGGGTGATAACGGGTGCAACGATCCTTACGGAAATTATTGTAATTTTAACCTTCGGTATCGTAAGCGGAATTGCAGTGAGAGGTGAAGTTTCTGTATTGGGTGTATTAGTTACCGTTGTTATTGCGTTTTCCTTTCTCGCTATTGTTTTGATATCAGTTTTAAAATATGGGGAAAGTTTTGGAAACTTCCTAACAAGTAAATTTGCCGAAGGTTTAAAAATATCGATTGTTGTAACTTTATCTCTTTTGTTTGCTTTTATTTCCGGGTCAATTGGACTTCACGGTGTAATAGGTGCTTTTGCTGCAGGTTTACTCCTGCGAAATGTAAAGTTCAAAGATTCGGATGATAAAGAGTATAGCAATATAGAACGAATTATCCGGCCATATTATATGATTCTCGTACCTATACTTTTTGTCCGGGTTGGAGCTGAGGTAGATTTGAAAAGTTTTTTGGATATACATGCAATCCTTCTCGGCCTTGCAATAGCAGGAGCTGCTATCCTGGGAAAGCTATTTTGCAGTGTTTGTCCAATTGAGAAAGGTATAAATCGTCTGGCTATAGGTATAGGCATGGCGATGAAGTTAGAAGGTACCTTGATTTTGACCGGAATAAGCAGGGATATAGGAATATTGGATGATGTTTTATTTTCCTCTATTATTATGGTAATAGTACTTACTTCCACGGTATGCCCTTCTTTTTTGAGAATATCCTTACTCAGGAAAAAAGATATTTATTGGAAAAGAGCCCATAGTATTGCGGAAAGAAAAGAGATGGAAAAGGTTACTATAGATTAAATAATACAGGTAAAATGATCTACTTTAAGAAAATTCTTTGCCCAATTGATTATTCGGATTGTTCAATGAATGCGCTCGGATACGCTGTAAAAATGGCAATAAAGGACTCTGCCAGACTTTATCTTATGTACGTTGAGTGTGTATTTGATTACGGAGGGCTTAAGTTTGGTTATGAGGGCATTCTTGACCCAGATACTGTTGTAAAAATGAAGAAAAAACTTATGGATAGTGTTCCTGAAGATGTAAGGGAATATATCAGTATAGAAACTTTAATTGCTATAGGTATTCCTGCCGATGAGATTATAAAGGTAGCCAGGAGAAAAAGGATAGATGTTATAGTGATGGGTACTCATGGGCGCGCAGGTATTTCCCATATGGTTATAGGTAGTGTAACAGAGAAGGTGATAAGGGCATCTCCTTGCCCGGTTCTCTGTATAAAGGACAACTAGCATTTCGTTTATATAGGTCTTTTCCGGACTGGAAGATTATGGAATGAAAAAAACATGAAGGATTTGTCTATCAATACGATTATCTTTATTATCATAGTGTTATTTGTTAATATCGGTTTTATAGTAAAAATGTTGAATCAGTACCACAAAACGAAAAAATCCGGGTATCTCAGGGAAGAAGCATTTCAGGAACAGCTTGAACAGAGGGTAATGAGATCCTTTGGTAACAAAGAAGAGTTAAACAAGTTGATTCATGATTTTGTACGATACAAAGATGCAGCAGAAAAGAATGCTGTCCTGTTAAAGGAGCAGGATGTGCAACTAAAACTGCTGAACAGAAAACTTGAAGACTCAATGATAAAATGTGAAGAGGAAAAAGCTAGGTTCCAAAAAGAGGTATGGGCTTTAGAAGATTTATTGTCTCAAACGAAAGACATAATAAGGGAAAAGGATTGGGAACTCCACGAACTTGCCGATAGATTGAAAATGGTAAAAGAGGCATTACTGAAAAAACAACTTGAGGAACGGTCGGAAATACCCGGTAGATGGCATATTCCTGCTCAATAAGTGCCTATAAAGACGAGAAGTCTTTTCCTACGGTGTAAGAGAGAAATGACATCTTACGAACAAATCGAAATTCCTGCCCTGTTAACACAACCAAAATAAGGTTATACTGCTCGGTTTAGATTGCAATTTCACCTGACTCCTTGGTTCGAACACGATAAACATTTTCTATATGGGAAATAAATATCTTTCCATCACCCATATTTCCGGTTTGGGATTTTTGGACAATCGTGTTTACAATATTTTCAACATCAGTATCTTTGACCGTTATTTCGATTTTAATCTTGGACAGGAGGTCAATCCGAAACATTTTTCCACGCCACGTTTCAACGATACCTTTTTGATTCCCGTGTCCTTTTACCATCGTTACCGTCATTCCCGGATAACCCAATTCTGATAATGCATCCTTGATACTATCAAACATTTCCGTTCTAACGATTGCTTCTATCTTCTTCATAAAGATTCCTCCCTATACCGAGTATTGTTTTTTGTATGGTGAACACTATTACTCCAGCTTTCCTTCGGAATTTCGTGGTTAATCTTTTTCTGAACAGCTTTTTTCCTCATAGACGTTCTTCAATATAAGTACCTAACTATAAGTTTTTGCACATACTTCTTTATCAAGGGAAGGCAGAATACAAAATTCAGGAGACAGGAGCTAGAATACCCGTTGGGCTCCGTTTCTCAACTCAACCTACCCGACTCTCGTAAAGTGTGCAAATATTTATGGACAGATACTTATCTCTCTTGTTATAGTAGTAAACTATCGTTTACATATTATACATGGTATTATACTGCGTTGTTTATGCTATGTCAAGTAAATGATAGTTTACAATAAAAGACCATGTACAGCCAAAATCAATGAAGACAGAGAAGTGATCGGTAAATTTATGATTGTATCAACAGGTGGTTCTGCGCATTTGAAACGCATTTGCAATAATTATAAATAATAAACTATTCATTGTGGTTGAAATATTTAAAATATGATGTATAATTTAGTACTAATGAATTTTAAAGACTCCTTACAAATTGAAACAAACGAAGAGGTGCAGTTTTTTATACTGACGGAATATCAGACATGTAATACCCTAAAACTATTCATGATTATTAAATAAGGGGGAAAATCGATGTTTAGTATAGCGAATTGCGTGAGTCAAAATAAAGTAACAAAACATGCGATAAAGGACTTAAAAATAGGCGCGTTATTAATATTTATCGGTGTTAATTTGCGGTTCGCAATAGGGAATATTATGCATGGTCTGATCTATTTTGACTTTCTCCAGTCAGGAAATCATGAACATAGGTACGAAGTGCACGTGCCAAATTTACCTGATATGTGTGGTGATGTGGTAATGGCTATCGTTTTTGCCTTTGCATATATTTTCATTACATCTGATTCTGTAAAAAAAGTAGTAAGGGGAATGGCTAACAATTCATCTGAGCTGAAGAATCTGGATGTACAGCCTATAAGACAATTGATAGATTGGGCAAAAGCTCTTTTTTCCCTCAGTATTATTGGTTTTGGTTTGTATTTTTTTTCAAAATATTTTTTGTCTGTAGGCATAGAGACATTTTTGGAAGATGAAGAAGAATCCCGTATTCTGTTTATCTTGAATGTTTTGAACTGTATGATCAGGCTAAGTTCTGTTTTTATTTTTGTTTATGTTTATAGCAAATATCTATTTTTGAATAAAACGATAACCCTAACACTCTATACATTCTTTTTTATACGATTTCTTTGTGCAACCAATATGTTTGGATTTATTACGGAATATGATTTGTACATTGGGGCTTCTGTCTTGGACTTTTTAACACCAATTCTTATTATTCATTCTATAATTAGTATATTTATCGGCTTATAAGTTAGTGTTCAGTTTATTAATCATAATACGGCGCAAAACCGAGTCAGGGATACACCTTGTGTTCGCCCTTATGAAAAAACACACCGGTTTTTGATTGTATAATCTACGGTAGTCCTCCCGTCATCCCCGCTGTCTTTATCGAAAATCCAGCCACCCAATGCCATTAAGATGCAATAGTGGATTCACTTCGTTTAATCTACCCTATCTCTCGATACTTGTGAGAAAACTTCCTGAATGTCAGATATCTGTCAGTAACCATAGGGTCTCTTATGCCCGGAACGTATTATATATAAACACTCGTTTACCGTATAGGTTATTATGGAAATGAAATTCAGACGGTGAAACTAGTATTGCATAATGAAAGACCTGTGTGATTCTAACAGCGTTCCGATATCCATGCGACAAATAAACTATCGTTTATATAGTGTGTTGGTTTAAAACTGTTTATATAAAAATATGAACAGTATTTTTACTGCAAAGTGCCGTTGGCATATGTTTTGTTAAGTAAACGAATAGTTACTAAATAAAGTTTGTGGAGAATGAACGCAGAATATGTGCGGATGTTGAAAAACGAGCGACCAAGAAAGGAGGGGTGTGTCAAAAAGAGTATTACAGGGGGATAAGTAGTTGTGTTGTATTGAGCTTTAGAAGAGGAGGAGATAATTCGTGTTGTTTTAAGATGCTGTATACAACATTTTAGAGGAGAACAAGTAATGTTATATACTGGAAATGTAGATGCAATTGCAGCGATGTCTCTCAAGAAATCTACGGCAATGAAGCATAGTCTGGTAGGTTTTTTGACGCTTTCTGTAGTAGCTGGTTTTTTTATTGGATTTGGTGTCCTTCTTATGGTTGTTGCGGCTGCTCCTGTTGCAGCGTTAAATCCCGGAATCGGTAAAATAGTTGGAGGAGCTGTATTTCCTATCGCTTTGATATTAGTAGTTATTGCTGGAGCTGAGTTGTTTACCGGATATAATTTACTGATACTGAAAGGTACTTTCAGAGGTACCGTATCACTTGGCGATTCAATGTTGGGCTGGTTTTGGACGTATGTAGGTAACCTGGGTGGGTCACTGATTTTTGCGCTTTTAATTTATATGTCTGGCGTATTTGCCCCTGATCCATGGCACACATTTTTGAACAAGGCTGCTACCTATAAGTGCAATGCGCCGTGGTGGGAATTGTTTTTCAGGGGTATTTTTTGTAACTGGCTTGTATGTTTAGGTATATGGAGCTGCTTTAGAGTTACCAGCGACAGCGCCAAGATAATGATGTGTTGGTGGGTTTTGTTCTGCTTTGTTACTACAGGCATGGAACACAGTGTAGCGAATATGACGTTTTTGACGATTGCGAACTTACTGCCTCACGATCCTGCGATGATCTCATGGGGTAAGATGTTTGGGTGGAACCTCGTTGCGGTTACCCTTGGGAATATCGTGGGTGGTAGTTTCTTCGTCACGTTCCTCTATTGGTTTGCCACCGCGATGGATGAAAAAGGGGCAAGGAAATTAGAGGCTTTAAAGGCTACTACCGGAACCCAAGAATCATTAAAGCCACCGAAAATGGAAGAAGAGATTAAGGATATTAGGGTGAAGATGAAGCAATAGATCAGAAATGCATTCTAAAATAAGGCAATAACAGAAAATTGGTAGTAAAAGTCCCGTGCACAAAAGGCTTCCTGGCGCCTCTTTCATCCATAGCAGTAGCGTTAGTAAAAGTCTGAGTGCAGAAAAGGCCAGCGTTGTAAAGCTGGCCTTTTTTTAAATCAGAATTAAAAAATTTATAAATACTATTATGAGAATTAGACTCGTGAGGATTGCACTAATCTTCGTGGCCAGCTTAATATAAGATACTTTCTACTAAACAGAGCAAAGAATGTACCTGTTGCCACACTAATTCCTATAGCGATTAAGGCAATAAACCATAATAATTTCTGTAATCTCAATACGGTTTGTATTTCAGCCTCTAATAATTTGATCATGTTAATTCCCATTTGATCAATGTGACCTTGTATGGTATCTATGAGGGGGGAAAGCTCTTCGTTTACGAATATCAAATCGGAACGATTATTTCCACTTTTTACCTCAAATATTTTTCTTGTCTGGTCTATAAATTGTCCATTTTCATTAAAGAGTCCTGCAATGGATGCCTGGGCATTATCGGGTAATTCTTTTGAAATCTCTTGTAAAGTATATAATCCACGGGTATATAAATTTACTGCATCCTCATAATTCCTTATATATTTTTCATCTGCCTTTGTAAGGAATTCTCTTATTGCCATGTCAGAATATGCTATCCCTTCCTTCATATTTGCTCCTGCAATAAGAGCCTCTTTTATTATATCTGTTAATGGTATTTCTTCCAGGATTGTGAATAGGGTATTTATGTGTCCATGTACTGATTGATATGAGGGTGTTATAGTGTTTTCAAAATAATAGCGTGTTGTATCGCTTTCCGGGTTATATCTTTTCTCAAATACCTTGTGAGCTGAGGCGTTAAATGTATCTAAACACTTTCCTATCTCCTTCAGGATATCCTTATTTTCTTGCAGAGTCCAATCATGTGATAACCCTTCAAGTTTCTTATAGCTTTCCAGTATCTCAGACTTTGCAATTTCTAAGTCATGAATACACTTTTCATCACCTGATACAAGGAAGCCCTTTACCTCTCCAATTGTTAACCCACAGTAACGTAAAAGCCGTTCTGCCTCTATGGTAGATGGTGTATGAACATTCAATACTGTTTGACTCATTGCAGTAAGGTTCGTTAACCAATATAAGATTAATCCGCCAGTAATTGCCGATATAATAAACGATATCGCAAAACCACCACTCATCTTTTTTCCTACGGTTAATTTCATAGAGTATTCTCCTGTTTTTTTCCTGATCCGTAATGCAAAACATAGCTACGCCTATTTCCTTTAATTACTATTATAACTCAGTATAGCCTTAACAAAAATATAAAATATTCTCCTCTTTCTCTTTACTTTTGGAATCAATATTTTTCATGAAATATCAGTACATGAGTGATCAAAGAGCCGATTTCCGTAATAATTATTACAGGTTACCTCTTACTTACAACATTCTATGCATTATTCCGGGGTATTTTTTCTTATCAAATTTTAAGTTTTAATTTAAATCCAGCCTCTTTTTTCTTATAATATGGTTTCATTTTTATATATAAGACATTAGATTATAACTCTGTATCTTGATTATACCTAACAATTCACAATACAGAAGGAGGTTTCATGCAGGTTAGAAAATCTACAGAGATTAGAAGACAACAGATTATAGATATAATTCGCAATATTATTTCTTCAAAAGGAATTGAACATGTTACCATCAGTGAAATAGCAGAGGAAATAGGGACTACGAAAGGCGCCATATACCGGCATTTTAAGAGCAAAAGAGATATATTGAGTTTGTTGATAGATGATATTGAAAAAACCCTTATGGAATCCATAAATAGTGCAATGGTAGAGAAAGATCCGGTTCAAAATCTGAAAAATATCTTACTTGCTCAGCTTATTTTAGCAAAAAACCGCCGTAAGACATCCTTCGTTGTTATTATGGGGGCTATGCAGTTTAGTGATCCGATTATTCGCAAAAAGATTTTACAACTTATCCAGAAATATTTACGGAAGATAGAGAAGCTTCTTTTGAGCAGTATCGAGTTAGGATTGATAAAAAAAGATATTAATCCGAAAACATCCGCCATGGTCTTTATGGGTCTTATACAATCTACGGTGACGATATGGTCGTATAAAAATTTTAATTTTGTACCCCAAAAGATGCATTCGGATCTATGGAATGTTTATAAACAAGGGATAGGTGTTTAATTGAAAGGTCTCAATATGTCGAAAAAAAATACATTTCCATTAGTAAGGTATTTCAGCATATGTTTCTTATTCCTAGTAGGCAACTCTCTTGGTGTATTGGCTCAAACTCCAGAGAAAAAATCAGATGAAGTAAAATCTGCTGAGATTGGTATAACGGTAAAATCAGAAGATGTTGAAAAGGCAAGATTAAAAGCAAAGGAGATAAAAGCTATTGTTGATAAATCTGTGAAAGAGAATGAGTCTTTAATCTCAGATTTACAAAGAGACAGAGATACAACGATAGTTTATCTTAAGAAATTACAGCAGGATAAAAAAACCTATCAGACAGAGGGAGAAAATCCGAAATTTTTACAACTACTCGATAAAGAAATAGATATTATTAAAGAAAAATTAAACGTAAGCGATGAACAAATAGAGACATATGAAGATCAGATTACAGCCCTTCAAAATCAGTTAAAGGCTTACACAGATCAAGTTGCATTATTAGAGACGATAGCAAAGCTTGAAGAGATAATTGCTGTAACACCTTTTGATCAAGCCCTTGTAGTGAAAAAAGAATTAGATATTGCAAAGGGTTACATTGCTACGGTTCATGCAAGTCTCAAGGAGAGGGATACGATAGTATCTTTTTTTACTCATGAACTGGAGGATGTCAAAGTCAGGGTTTCTGACAGAGAGAAAGATCTTATTAAAGATTTGGAATTACAAAAAAAAGATATAAGCGATGAGGAACTCCTTAAAAAAATACAAGAGAAAATTGACAGTATTATAGTGTGGAGGAAGGCGATAGGTGCACAATGGATTGTTATATTCAAGACGAGGCTTGGAACGGCTAAGGTTCGTTATGATCAAATAATACAGATATTAAAAAATGCAGAACTCAACATAGCCTTTTTAGCTGAAAAAGCAAACCGTCTGGAGGAAAAGTTAAGGAGCGAGGAACTAAAAAAGAAGCAAGCCGAGTTAGAAGCTGCTAAAAGAGCCGAAGAGGTAAATCAAAAAATTGCAGAAATGAGAAGAGCGGAGGCTGAAAAGGCACTGCAGGAGGCAATCAGGAAGGCTGAAGAGGTTGCACAAAAGCAAATGGTAACAACTTCTCCGGAAAAGAAAAGAGTACTGGAATTAGAAGCTGAACTTCACAAGCAAACCGGACTTGTAGCCAGAAAGAAAGACGAGCTCATAACAGAGGGTGAACAGAGATATAAAGATGCCACTGAATACAAAGAATTGGAAGCGGATATTGAATTTTTCTTAGAACGAAGGATGACAGCGAGTGTAATAGATGAATTCTTAAGAAAAACAGAGTCAGACATACAGCGGTTTTCAAATGCGATAACGGTGATTGAAAGCCTTATTACATCGGTAAAACGAGAGGAAAAACTGTTTTTAGATAATCTGAAGAACGCACAAGAAGAAATATCAAAAATTGAAAAAGAGATTGCTGTTTTTGAGAACAAGGAATTAGCACGCCAAATTAAGGAGTATGCGCATCAAAAAATAGAAATTCATGAGGAACTAACAAAACTTCTATCTGCAATATTAGATAGACTCCATGAACGATTGGAGATTAAGAATAATGCGCTTGCCCTGTCGAATAGAACGAGAGAAAAATTAATTACCATGAGGGCAGCAAATATTTGGGCAAGGATTGAAAGTAACATTTCCACAGAAACATTTAAAACAATATATAAGGATTTGATACAGAGCCGCCTCTTGTTCGATACGTTCTACAATACAGCTCAAAATGCTGTTAAAAATTTCATTCTATACCTCGATACGGAAAAGAAAACTGTCAGTTTTTGGATACGGTTGTGTGGACTATTGGTAATACTTGCAGGGCTTTATTTTTCAAAAAGATTTCTGTGTATGTGGTGCACCTCTAAAATCGAAGAATCTTATGAGGCCACTCATGCAGAGAATGGAAGTGATGTTTTGGCAGCCGGAGATGAGATTACCTCTAAAATCGAAGAATCCTATAAGGTTACTGATATATCCTACTATAAATCAAGGCTTCTTCCCAGCCTCCTCCTTATCATGAAAAAGAGTATAGGCGCCTTTTGGATTGCTATCCTTTCTTTTTCCCTGACTTCTCTTTTTCATATCAGGGTCCCCTGGGTAACAGCAACCGTATATATCTTAACCTATTTTGCAGTATATAAGATACTGAAGAGTTTTCTCATTGAGTCTTTCGGTCCTGAAAAGGGGGATAAAAAACTGGTTACCTCCCTGGCGTATGTTTCCCCCACACACCTGTACCGTTCATTAAATATTATGCTTTTATTCTCTTTGATCTCTCTATCTGCAATTACGGTATTAACAGTTTTTGAATACAGAAACGATGTAATTAAATTACTCTGGTTTGTTTACCGGTTAGGCATGTTGATTCTCCTGTTGTGGCTTGCTACGCAGAGAACCTTTATCCTTAAACTATTACCGAGCGGAGAAGGTAAATTAGGGAAATTCATTCATCGTGTTATCGTGATAATATACCCAATCTTTATTACGTTTGTTATTTCGTTGTTTGCAATAAGGAGTCTTGGGTATTCGGTACTAACCTATGCACTCTTAAAAACATGTATAAAAAGTTTTATTGTTGCATTTATTGTATTTTTGGTGTGGAAATACCTACAGCACCGTTTGGATTACATAAGAGATGCGCGTCTCAGAAAGAAAATGATTCAAAAGGGCACTTCTGAGGAGAAGAAATTTCATGCCATTACATCGGTATATTCCGTTTCGTGCAAGTATGCTATTTCTCTTATTGCCGCAATCATTATTATTCGGGTATGGGTGAGGACCTTTTATGATGCATTAGGCTCTCCTGCAGCTCCCTATCTGGTCCAAAAAATATTCGGCCAAATAGGTGCAGTGCTGGGAACTCTCAGGAGCGGATTAAGCTATCGTTTTGTTTTTGAAGATGGTAAATATACTACGCCGATAAAGATTATTGTTGCATTCGCCATATTCCTCGTGTTCTTTTTCATTGCACGGTATATAAAAAAATTACTGGAGGAACGGGTATTTTATAAACTCCGTTTAGAACGTGGGGCGAGGCAAACATTCTCTTCTCTCATACGATATGTTATTGTAGGCATTGCTGCGCTTATTGGTCTCAACCTGGCCGGCATTCCATTAAAAAGTTTGACAATTTTTGCAGGTGCATTTGGTATTGGTATTGGCTTTGGAATGCAGAATATCATCAGCAATTTTGTCAGTGGAATTATCCTGCTCTTTGAGCGGCCTATGCGTGTGGGAGATGTCGTTATTCTGGATGACGGAACAGGAGGAACTATTGAGAGTATCAATGCAAGGAGCACTACACTGACAACCCCTGATGGAGTCACGATAACTGTACCGAATGCAAAGTTTATCGAAAATAGAATAACGAATTGGACTCTTCCAACACCCCTGATGAGAGGGTGTGTGAAGGTCGGAGTTGCATATGGTTCTGATACCGGTCTTGTAAAGCAGTGTTTATTGGAAATTGCTAAGCAGAATCCAAATGTAAAGGTATATCCTGAACCAGTCGTAAGGTTTGCTGAGTTCGGTGAGAATGCGCTCAGATTCGAATTGTATTTTTGGGCAGATGATCCAGGGAAACGTTGGTTTACCATGAGTGAACTTAATTTTGCTATTGATAAGGTGTTTAAACAGAATAACATTGAGATTGCCTTCCCACAGCATGATATTCATATCCGTTCAATAGTACCTTTTCCTGTTCCTGACAAAGATAAAAAGGAAATCGTGACAGCAGATATTGAGAATATTGTTTACAAAAGGAATAATGCCTAAATTAAGATTTTTAATTCTTTTCCTGATGTATTTCTGTCTTATAAATAAGGCATTTACCGACGAGATAAAGACTATTGATGGTGATATAATAAAAGGAGAAGTAGTTGATGCTGATGAGGAGTGTCTCTCGGTCAGAGACGAAGGTGGAGGAGCTATTAGTTTCATCCAGTGGCGCATTATCAGCCTTATTTCAAGAGATAAAGAGATTATTATCGTAAGCCACGATGAAACCAAAAGGAAATTTACCATCCTTAAGACTGAGGGGGGGCTTTCCGTTAAAG
>JAANMY010002930.1_pt1 | contig 14982 bp, 8 predicted proteins | sample 7279691 | NCBI WGS metagenome assembly JAANMY01 (sample SAMN14094543, study PRJNA606508) | bioreactor metagenome | isolation source: A lab-scale SPAN reactor treating ammonium-rich wastewater day 388 | place: Ireland: Galway | collected 2018-02-07
AGTGCGGGTTCCCGTGTGAAAGTAGGTCATCGTCAGGCTCTTATAGCAAAGCAAACCCCCAGTCCCAAAAGACTGGGGGTTTTGTTTTTATAGCGCCTTACGCTTGCTTGGTAAGAGTTTGAAGTTAATTTATCACTAAAAGTGGCGGAGTGGCTGCGCAAATAGCTATTGATAAAAGATGGTGGTAGGCTTGCGCTTCTTCTATGGGGGCGGGAGCGGGAATATGTTTCACCATCGGGTATTGGCGGGCTGGGGGCTGGTAGCGGCAGGATTATTGGCGCTGCCGGTGCAGGCGTTGCAGGTGCAAAAGCTCTCGCCCCAAGGGGTGGTGAATGAAGTGCGCCAAGTGGTGTTGCGCACGGATCAAGATGCTGTGCGCTTTGGTGACCCTCAGGCTGCAGCGCCCGCAGCAGTGACTTGTTCTGACGAAAAAAGCGCCCAAGGCACCAGCCGCTGGAACAGTGCCCGTGAATGGGTGTGGCAGTTTGAGCGTCCTGTACCGCCGGGGGTGCGCTGCCAGGTGCAGTTGAATAAAACTTTTCAATCAGCAGAAAAGCAAACTCTGAAGGGCGCTGCACGCTATCAATTTGAGGTGGCGGGCCCTTATGTCACGCAGGCTTGGCCTTTTAGCTATGAGTCGATTGAGGAAGAGCAGGTGTTTGTCCTGCGCTTCAATGCCGTGCCAACGCCGCAGAGTGTGCAAGCGCATGCCTATTGCCGCAGCCAGGAGGTGGGGGAGCGCATTCCTGTGCGTTGGGTGGAGGGTGCGGTGGCGCAAGAGATTGTGCAAGGGCTCCACTTGGATGGGCAGGTGGCGCAAGAGCCGGGTCAATGGGTGCTATTGGCGTGCAATCGGCGGCTGACGGCGGGCAGCAAGGTGCAATTGGTGATCGACGCTGGGGTGCAAACCGCTGCGGGGGTGGTCAGTCGCAAAAGCCGTGCGCTGGAGTTTTCGGTGCGCGATGCCTTTACCGCAGAAATGGTGTGTGAGCGTGAGAATGCGAACGCCGGTTGTCTGCCGATTCGTTCCATTGATTTGAACTTGAGTGCGCCGATTGATAAAGCCTTGGCGGCCCAGGTTCGCTTGGTGGGCGGGGGCGCGAAGTTGGCGCCGAAACTGGATGAGGAAGATGCCAACGCTGTGCGCAATTTGGTCTTTGGCCCGGCGGGCTTGTTGCCAGAGACCAGCTACCGGCTGGAGCTGCCTGCGCCATTTACCGATGACAGTGGCCGTCCCTTGGTCAATGCGGCCAGTTTTCCTTTGGCCTTAAAAACCGGCCGGGCCCCGGCGTTGGCGAAATTTGCCAGTGCTGAATTTGGGGTTTTAGAGCGTTTTGCGCAGACGCAGGGCGGGCGTACAGGCGATGGCGTGGCGGTACTGCCATTGACGGTGCGCCATATTGAAGGCTTGGACCAGCCAGCGGCCAAAGCGCAGTTGCGCGATTTGGTGCTGACGGAGGATGCCGACATCATCGCCTGGTGGAATAAATTGGCGCGTTACCGCTGGGGCCATGTCGATCGCAAACAGGCTGCCCAGGATGTGCAAGGCCCTTTGCCGGCCCCCCTGCCGAAGCAGCCCCGTTCGAGCGCTGCAGAGAGCGCAGAAGGTGATGCTGGCGATGAGGGCGTGGATTACCGCGAGGTGACGCAAGACAGCGTTGCGACGCGGGTGCTCTCGCTCCTGCGGGGCCAGCCGGGGGTGCAGCAGGTGTTGTTGCCCAGCCCGAAAGAGGGCGATCCCCGGCCGTTTGAAGTGGTGGGCGTGCCACTCAAGCAGCCGGGCTTTCACGTGTTAGAGATTGATTCGCCCAACTTGGGCGCAGCCTTGCTCGATGAGCGACTGGGGGCCGAGCGGCGGATGTTTGTGCGCACCTCTGCGTTGGTGACGAATTTGGCAGTGCATGCCAAGCTGGGCAAAGAAAATTCTGCCGTCTGGGTCACCAGTTTGGATCGGGGGCGGCCGGTCGCCGGGGCGCAGGTGCAAATTTCGACCTGCGCCGGGCACCTCCAGGCCCAAGGGCTGACCGATGGTGATGGACTGCTCTTGTTGCCGGACATTGTTCGCGAGGCACCGCAGTGCAACGGCGAAGCAGAAAGCGGCAACTGGTTTATCAGTGCCCGGGCCGAAGGCGACATGGCCTTTATCTGGAGCAACTGGCAGCGCGGGATTGAGCCTTGGCGGTTCAATCTGCCCCAGGGCTGGAGCAATGACACCGAAATCGTGGCCCACACGGTGCTCGATCGCAGCCTGGTGCGGGCGGGCGAGACGGTGTCGATGAAGCACTTTGTCCGAGCGCAAAGCATGGAGGGCTTGCGTGCTTTGCCCGATGTGACAGCGACGGCGGTGGCCATCACCCATGTGGGCAGTGGGCAGCGCTATGAAGTTCCGATCGAATGGGTGAAAGAGGACGGCACGGCCCGTTATGCGGTGAACCGCTTTGCCGTGCCCCCGGCTGCCAAGTTGGGCGCGTACCGGATTGAGCTGGTTGATGGCGATGCCACCGGGCGGTTTGCGCTGCACACGGGGCAATTTCGTGTGGAGGAGTTTCGCCTGCCGGTGCTGGAGGGCAGTGTGCAGCCCGTGCCCAAAGCGCCGCTGGTGCAGCCAGGAGCGATGCCGGTGGCGGTGAGCTTGCATTACCTCAATGGCGGCTCGGCCAAAGGCCAGCAGGTGCAGGTCAATGCCTTGTTGCGGGAGCAGGGGGTGTCTTTTGCGCGCTGGTCGAGTTACAGCTTTGGCGCGCCCAGCAGTGCGCAGCGTGCAGAGCAGGATGCGCCGCCCGAGCGCCTGCTGGCCGACAAGCTGCCCACCCGCTTGGATGCCCAGGGCCAGGGGCAGGTACAGCTGCCCGATGTGGGCACTTTGCAGCGCCCGCGCGAGCTGCTGTTGGAGGCCAACTTTGCCGACCCCAACGGCGAAATCCAAACCCTGCGCAGCACCCATACCCTGTGGCCGGCGGCGGTGCTGCCCGGCATCTTGGCCGATGACTGGGTGTCGGTTGAGCGCAAGCTGAAGCTGCAAACCGTGGCGGTCGATACCGCAGGCCGCCCGCAAGCCGGGGTGGCGATGAAGGTGGAAGGCGTGTTCTCGCGCACCACCAGCACGCGCAAACGCTTGGTGGGTGGCTTTTACAGTTATGACAACCAGACCGAACAGACCCCGTTGGGCACGCTGTGCAGCGGCAAGAGCGACAGCGGTGGTTTGTTGCTCTGCGAAGTCAATTTGACCCAACCGGGCGAGGTGGAGCTGGTGGTGACCGCCACCGATTCAGAGGGCCGCACCGCCCAGGCCGCCACCTCGGTGTGGGTGACGGGGCAGGGCGAGCTGTGGTTTGGCGGCGAGGACCATGACCGCATGGATCTGCTGCCCGAGGAAACCCACTACAGCACCGGCCAGACGGCACGCTTTCAAGTGCGCATGCCTTTTCGTGAGGCCACCGCCCTGGTCACTGTGGAGCGCGAGGGCGTGCTGCATACCGAGGTGGTAACCCTCAAAGGCAGCAAGCCCGTGCTGCAGCTGCCGGTGCAAGCCGGTTGGGGCCCGAATGTGTACGTAAGTGTGCTGGCCCTGCGCGGGCGCTTGTACGAGGTGCCGTGGTACAGCTTTTTTACCTGGGGCTTTAAAGCGCCGCGCCAGTGGTGGGACGCTTACTGGCATGGCAATAAAGAATACATAGCGCCTACCGCTATGGTGGACTTGAGTAAACCCTCTTTTCGCCTTGGAGTGGCTGAAATCAAAGTGCAAGACGCTACGACAAAGCTAGCGGTAAACATCAGCACCGATAAACCCCGCTACCAAGTGCGTGAGCCGGTGCAAGTGAATATCCAAGTGCTGCGCGCAGACGGGCAGCCCGCCGCGCATGCCCAGGTGGCCATTGCCGCTGTCGATAAAGCCCTGCTGGAGCTGATGCCCAACACCACCTGGAACTTGGCCGACGGGCTGTGGCGCCAGCGCGACTGGAGCGTGAGCACCGCCACCGCCCAGTCCGAGATTGTGGGCCGACGCCACTACGGGCTGAAAGCGGCTGCCCCGGGTGGTGGCGGTGGCCGCAGCAATACGCGCGAATTGTTTGACACCTTGCTGCTGTGGCAGCCCGTGGTGCCGCTCGATGCCCAAGGCCGTGCCCAGGTGCAGGTGCCGCTCAATGATGCCCTCACCAGCTTTGAGATTGTGGCCATTGCCGATGAGGGTGACGACCGCTTTGGCACCGGCAGCACCACGATTGCCACCACCCAAGATTTGCAGCTGATCAGCGGCCTGCCCCCCGTGGTGCGCGAGGGCGACCAGTTCATGGCCCTGTTCACCGTGCGCAACACCACCGCGCAGCCCATGCAAGTGCAGCTCCAACCCCAGGCCACGGGCCTGGAGCTGGCCGCGCAGAACGTCGATATTCCGGCGGGCGAGGCCAAAACGCTGGAGTGGCCCGTACAGCTGCCGATCGCCCTGGCGCAAGCGGACGAAGGCACGGTGCGCTGGACGGTGCAGGCCACCGATCGCACCAGCGGAGCCAGCGATGCGCTCACCGTGGGCCAGCGCCTGCTGCCCGCCGTGCCCTTGACGGTGCAGCAAGCCACGCTGGTGCAAATGGAGGGCCGCCTGGACATGCCGGTGCAGTGGCCCGCCCAGGCCGTGCTGGGCAAAGGCGGCTTGCGCCTGGCGTTCAGCGAGCGCCTGGCCGACCCGCAGCAGGGCGTGCCCGGTTTGCGTACCTGGTGGCAGCGCTACCCCTACAGCTGCCTGGAGCAAACCACCAGCCGAGCGGTGGGACTGAACGATGCGGATTTGTGGGGCAGCATCATGGGCCGCTTGCCCACGTACCTGGATGACGATGGCCTGGCCATGTATTTCCCCCTGGCCGACGGGTCGCGCAGCCAAGGCAGTGACACGCTGACGGCGCACTTGCTCACCCTCTCGCACTTCATGCGCCAGACCGATCCGCGCTTTACCCTGCCGCCGGCCGAGCAGGCACAGATGCAGCAGGCCTTGATTGCCTTTGTCACCGGCAAACTGCAGCGCACGTTCTGGAGCCCGCAGCAAGATATGACCGCGCGCAAGTTGAGCGCCATTGCCGCCTTGGCGCTCGATGGCAAAGCCACCCCGGCGCTGCTGGACAGCCTGGACATCGACCCCGTGCGCTGGCCCACGCACAGCGTGCTGGACTGGCTCACCGTGCTCGAACACGTGCAAGTGCCGGGCCGCGCCCAGCGGCAGCAAGAGGCTTGGCACATCCTGCGCAACCGCTTGGCCTACCAAGGCACGCAAGTGGGCTTCTCTACCGACGCGCAAGACCACTGGTGGTGGCTGATGCAAGGGCCGGACGTAAACGCCGCCCGCCTGCTGCTGGCCACCATCGGCCAAGCCGAGTGGGACGCTGAGCGCCCCCGCCTGGTCACCGGCCTGCTGGCGCGACAAAAAAGCGGGGCCTGGGCCACCACCACCGCCAACCTGTGGGCCGGGCTGGCGCTGCGCCAGTTCAGCAGCACCTATGAGCGCGACCCGGTCAGCGGCGACACCACCGCCATGCTCAATGCCACCACGCACACCCTGGATTGGCAAACGCTGCAGCCCACCGGCCGCGCTGCCCCAGCCGCTGTCGCCCCAGTGCAGGCCCAGCCCAGCCGCTTGCTGCCCACCGGCAGCAGTGCCTTGGATGCGCCGCTGCCCGCCAACACCTTGTTCCTGCCTTGGGGCGAGCGGGCTTTGGGGCAATTGAGCGTGCAGCACCGGGGCACCGGCAAGCCGTGGGTGGCCATCCAATCCATTGCCGCCGTGGCCCGCACCACGCCGCTGGATGCGGGTTACCGCTTGCACAAAGTGGTCACCCCATTGCAAGGCGCAGACTTGCAAAACCTGCAGCGTGGCGACCTCGTGCGCGTGCGGCTGGACATTGAGGCCAGCGCTGATATGACCTGGGTGGCCGTGAACGACCCCATTCCTGCCGGGGCCACCATCTTGGGCAGCGGGCTGGGGCGGGATTCTGAAGTTGCCACCGCCGGGCACAGCGCACAGTCCCCCTGGTGGCACCAACCCACCTTTGTGGAGCGGGGGCAGGACAGCTACCGGGCCTATTGGGGGTATTTGGGCCAGGGCAAAGTCAGCGTTGAATACACCCTGCGGCTGAACAATGCCGGTCGTTTTGCCTTGCCCGCCTCGCGGGTGGAGGCCTTGTATGCCCCCGAGGTGTTTGGCGAAATGCCCAACCCACCTTGGACCATTGCCACCCCTTGAATTTTTTGCTTTAAAGGAGCTTTTTGTATGCACTACCTCTTGACCTACCACTACAGCGCCGACTACCTGCAGCGCCGGGGCGAATTCCGTAATGGCCACCTGGCCGGGGCCTGGGCCGCCCAAGGCCGGGGCGAGCTGGTGCTGGGGGGCACAACGGGCAACCCGCCGGACAGTGCCGTGTTCATGTTTGACTGCGCCGACCCCAGCGTGATTGAAGCCTTTGTGCAGGCCGACCCCTATGTGCAAAACGGCCTGGTGCTGCGCCACACCATCGTGCCGTGGACCACGGTGGTGGGGGATGCGGCGCACACCCCGGTTCGTCCAGAATAACAATTAACTTCATAAAAAATAGCTTTTACCGCTTGATTTAAAAGTATTTTTTGGCAAAAACACCATAAAAACTACTATTTTCAAGCCCTAATAGCTTCTTTAAAAATAGCAATGGCGTGGCTCCCCTTGGTACGGCAAGCACTCCAGCGGCCTGGACTGGCGGTGCTGCTGCTGGCCTTGCCGTGGGCGGCCCAGGCACTGCCCAGCTACCACGAAGTGCGGGCCGAATACCGCCCATCGCACACCCTGATCTTGGCCGCCGATGGCCAAGAGGTTCACAGCCTGCGCACCAACGCCCAGGTGCGCCAAGGGCAGTGGGTGGCGTTAAGCGAGGTGTCTGCCGCGCTGCGCCTGGCCTTGCTGGCCAGTGAGGACCAGCGCTTTTACCAGCACAGCGGGGTCGATTGGCAGGCCGTCTCGGCGGCCGCCTGGGGCAATCTGTGGCACCAAAAAACACGCGGGGCCAGCACCATCACCATGCAGCTGGCCGGCTTGCTGGATGAAGACTGGCGCAACGTCGCCGGGCGGCGCAGCCTGGGGCAAAAACTGGGCCAGGCCGTGGCCGCCACCCGCCTGGAGCGCACTTGGCGCAAAGATGACATCCTGGAGGCCTACCTCAACCTGGTGCCCTTTCGGGGCGAGTTGGTCGGCCTGGATGCCTTGAGCCGCACCCTGTTTGGCAAAGCCCCGCATGGATTGGATGGGCACGAGGCGGCCATTGCCGCCGCCCTCATTCGCGGCCCCAACGCCACGGCCCCAGTGGTTGGGCAGCGGGCCTGTGGCGTGCTGCAAAGCCTGGCCGCCTTGCAACAACGCCCCGCGCCCGATTGTGCGGCAGTGCGCTGGCGCACCGAGCAGGTGTTAAGCGCCCGCCTGTGGCCGGCCAGCAGCGGCATGGCCCCGCATTGGGCTCGGCGCGTGCTGGCGCAGTGGCCGCCAGGGCAGCCCCTGCCCAGCCGCATCACCACCACGCTGCGCGCCGATGTGCAGCGGGTAGCGCTGCAAAGCCTGCAGCGCCATCTGCGTGAGCTGCAGGGGCACAACGTTGAAGACGGCGCGGTGCTGGTGCTGGACAACGCCAGCGGCCAGGTGCTGGCCTGGGTGGGATCGTCGGGCAGCTTGAGCCAGGCGCACGAGGTCGATGGTGTGCTGGCCCAGCGCCAGCCCGGCTCCACGTTGAAACCTTTTTTGTATGCCCAGGCCGTGCAGCAGCGGCGCTTGACCGCCGCATCGCTGATTGAAGACTCTGCGGCGCACATCAACACCGGCGCGGGCCTGTACATCCCGCAAAACTACGACCGCCGCTTTAAAGGCTGGGTGTCGGCCCGGGTGGCGCTGGCTTCGTCGCTGAACGTGCCGGCGGTGCGCACCCTGGCCATGGTGGGGGTGGAAGATTTTTACCAGCAGCTGGCCCAGCTGGGCCTGGGCCTGCCCCAACCGGCGGGCTATTACGGCTACAGCCTGGCCTTGGGCAGCAGCGAGCTGGATTTGCTGCGCCTGACCAACGCCTACCGGGCCTTGGCCAATGGGGGGCGCTGGCAGCCCATTGCACCGCTGGTGGCGCCGTTGGTAGCGCCGTTGGTAGCGCCGTTGGTAGCGCCGTTGGCGGCTGCGCCGCACCCAGCGCCCAGCGCACCCCCGGCGCAGCGCCAAGCCATTGGCCCGCAGGCGGCGTTTATCGTGGGCGATATCTTGTCTGACAGCTTGGCCCGGGCACCGACCTTTGGCCTCGATAGCGTGCTGACCACGCGGTTTTGGAGCGCCGTCAAAACCGGCACCAGCAAAGACATGCGTGACAACTGGGCCATCGGCTGGTCGCAGCATTACACCGTCGGGGTGTGGGTGGGCAATGCCAGCGGCGCGGCGATGCACGAGGTCAGCGGCAGCAGCGGTGCCGCGCCCGTGTGGGCGCAGGTGCTGGGGTATTTGCACCGTGCGCAGCCCAGCCAGGCCCCCCCGCCACCCGCCGGGGTGGTGCAGCACAGCGTGCAGTTTGCCGCAGGGCAAGGGCTGGATGCCAACCGGCAAGAATGGTTTCTCAGCGGCACCGAGCAGAGCCGGTTTGTGCGCGACGATAACGCCCCACGTGCCGCCCCGCGGACTGCACCGGCCGGGGATGAAAAAAACTTTGCACCGCGCATTGACAGCCCCGCCTCGGGTACGATTTTGGCGCTCGATCCCGACATTCCCCCCGCCCAGCAGCGCCTGTGGCTCAGGGCCAGCAGCCCGGTGGTGCGCTGGCGGCTCAATGGCCACATTCTGGGCACCGGGGCGCAATTGGCATGGCTGCCCATGCCCGGCCAGCATGTGTTAGAAATCGTTGATGCTCAGGGGCGCAGGCTGGATGCCGTCACGGTGCAAGTGCGCGGTGCAGGTTTGTCTGGCAAGCCACAAGGTAAACCCTAGCGACGCAATAAATACTTATTTTTACAATAGAAACCAGTTTGGCCGAATTGCTCCACCCACTGTGAAACCGCATGCCGCTCGTCCGTTATCTGACCCATCGCTTGGTGCTGCTGTCCTTGCTGGTTTCGCTGGGCATCGCCGGGCTGTTGGCGCGCAACCTGTGGGTGGTGCATGAAAACGCCCTGGCCAGCGCCGAACTGGCCAACCGCAACCTGAGCCACACCTTGGCCGTTGGCCTGCAATGGGTGCTGGCCGAGGTGGACCACGATATTTTGCAGGTGCGCAATGTCTTGCACCACCGTGACCACAAGACGTGGGACATACACGCCGTGCTGGCCTTATCGGGCAGTGAGCTGCTGGTGCTGGATGAATACGGCGATGGCGTGCGCGACATGGTTTCAGGCAAAAGCACGCAGCCGCTGGGGCAGCGCGATTTTTTTCAAGCTCTGCTGCAAGCCCCCCAGGCCGGCGTGGCGGCGGTCGCCATTGGTAGCCCCCAGGCACTCTTGGAAAATGGCCCCCAGGTTCTGCCCATTGCGCGGGCTTGGTATGGCAAGAATGGCCATTTTGCCGGGGCGGTAGTGGCCAGCGTGCCGATAGCACGGCTGGAGCAATGGCTGTCCGGCATGGAGATGGGCGCGGGCAGTGCTATCAATATCATTCGCCGTGATGGGCAAGTGCTGCTGCGCTTTCCGCAGACCGATGCGCCGTTGCGGTCCTTGGCGGGCAGCACCAATTTTCAGCGTTACATCGCCCAGCCCGTGGGGGTGTTTGTTGCGCCGTCGGTGCGCGATGGCATAACGCGCATCCACAGCTTTGAGCATGTGGCCCAGATGCCCCTGCTGGTGAATGTGGTGCAGGCTAAGGCGACGGTGCTGCACTCCTGGTACCGCACGGCCTGGAGCCTGGGCAGCTTTTCTGTTTTGCTGGTGCTGGGCAATCTAGGCTTGGCCCTGCTGTTTACCCGCGAGTTGGAGCGTCGCCGCCGTGCCCAGCAAGCTTTGCGCACAGAAAAAAACCGCATGCAGCACATGGCCTTGCACGATGCGCTGACGGGCCTGCCCAATCGCCTCTTGCTCAAAGACCGGGTGGAGCAGGCCATGGCGGCGGCCCAGCGCGATGGTGGCACCGTGGGGCTGCTCTACCTCGATCTGGATGGCTTCAAACAAGTCAATGACCGCTGGGGCCACGAGGCGGGCGATTGCGTGCTCTTGCACATCGCCCAGCAACTGCAGCAAGTGGCCCGGGGCACGGACACCGTTTGCCGCCTGGGGGGCGATGAATTTGTGCTGCTGCTGCCCGATTGCACCTTGGTCGATGTGCAGCAGATTGCCACGCGCGTGCTGGCCGCGTGCGCCGCGCCGTGCTGGTGGCACGGGGAGGATCTGCAGCAGGTGTACAGCATCAGCGGCGGCGTGAGCATGTTTCCAGAGCACGGCACCAATTTTTCTGACTTGCTGCGCCATGCCGACAGTGCCCTGTACCAAGCCAAAGAAGCGGGGCGCGGCCAGGTGGTGTATTACCAGGCAGCGGTGTCGCCTTAGAACGTGTTCACGATCTCCGCACTGCACAAATTTCAAGCGCCAAAAAAAATCCATCACAACGCAGCCGTGGCCCAGCCACTACCATTGCGGCATTCAATTTCACAATGAAAAATAAAGGGTACACCGTGGCCGATCTCTCCAAAATCACCTGCATCGAAGACCTGCGCCAAGTAGCTGAGTGCCGCGTGCCGCGCATGTTTTACGACTATGCCGACTCGGGCTCGTGGACCGAAGGCACCTACCGCGCCAACGAAAGCGATTTTCACGCCATCAAATTCCGCCAGCGCGTGGCGGTAAACATGGAAGGGCGCAGCACCGCCACCACCATGGTGGGCCAGCAGGCCAGCATGCCGGTGTGCATCGCCCCGGTGGGGCTGACCGGCATGCAGCACGCCGATGGCGAAATTCACGCCGCGCGGGCGGCGGAAAAATTTGGCATCCCCTTCACCCTCTCGACCATGAGCATCTGCTCCATCGAAGACATTGCCGAGCACACCACCGCGCCGTTTTGGTTTCAGCTGTACATGATGCGCGACCGCGAGGCCATGGCCCGCATGATTCAACGCGCCAAAGATGCCAAGTGCAGCGCCCTGGTGCTGACGCTGGATTTGCAAGTCATTGGCCAGCGCCATAAAGACATTAAAAACGGCCTGACCGCGCCCCCTCGCCCCACGCTTGCCAACATCATCAACCTGATGACCAAGCCGCGGTGGTGCTTAGGCATGGCCGGCACGCGCCGCCACACCTTCCGCAACCTGGTCGGGCATGTGAAGGGCGTGTCCGACATGAACTCCCTGGCCTCGTGGACCAATGAGCAGTTCGACCCGCGCCTGTCCTGGGAAGACGTGCGCTGGGTCAAACAGCAGTGGGGCGGCAAGCTGATTTTGAAAGGCATCATGGAAGTGGAAGATGCCGTGCTGGCCGCCAACAACGGCGCCGATGCGATTGTGGTCAGCAACCACGGTGGTCGCCAGCTGGACGGGGCCCCCTCGTCCATTGCCGCGCTGCCCGCGATTGTCGATGCCGTGGGCGACAAGCTCGAAGTGTGGATGGATGGTGGCATCCGCAGCGGCCAAGACGTGCTCAAAGCCTGGGCACTGGGCGCACGTGGCACCATGATTGGCCGCGCCATGGTCTATGGCCTGGGCGCATTTGGCGAGGCGGGCGTGACCAAGGCACTGCAAATTCTGCACAAAGAGCTGGACATCAGCATGGCGTTTTGCGGCCACACCAATATTCAAACCGTGGACAGCAAAATTTTGGTGCCAGGAACGTATCCGGTGGCCCCGAAAAACGCCTAAAGCGCTTGCCAGACACAAAAAACGGCTGGATTCTTTGGAATCACAGCCGTTTTTTGATAGCTATAGGCGCTTATGTGGCGCTGAAATATGCCATTGATGGTGTATTTTTCAGTGCAGCACCACCATATTGTCGCGGTGCAGCATCTCGGGCTCGGCGCTGTAGCCCAGCACCTGGGCAATTTCGCTGGAGCTGTGCTTGCACAGCAGCCGCGCCTCGGCGCTGGAGTAGTTGGCCAGGCCCCGGGCAATTTCTTGGCCCTCAGGGTTGCGCACGGCAATCACATCGCCGCGCGAAAATTCGCCGCTCACCGCCACCATGCCGATGGGCAGCAGGCTTTTGCCAGCGGTTTGCAGCTTGGCCGCAGCGCCGGCATCGACCTGCACCGCACCGGGCAGCTGCAGGTGGTCCAGCATCCATTGCTTGCGGGCCTGGAGTTTTTGCGTCGGGGCCAGCAGCGCCGTCCCAATCGACTCGCCTTGGCACAGGCGCAGCAGCACGTTGTGCTCGCGCCCCCAGGCGATGACGGTGGAGGTGCCCGAGCCAGCCGCGCGTTTGGCCGCCAAAATCTTGGTCAGCATGCCGCCCTTGCCAATCGAGGAACCCGCGCCGCCGGCCATCGCTTCCAGCGCCGGATCGCCCGCGCGGGCCTGGTGCACGAACTCGGCCGCAGGGTTGCTGCGTGGGTCGGCGGTGTACAGGCCAGGCTGGTCGGTCAGGATGATGAGCACATCGGCATCGACCAAGTTGGCCACCAACGCGCCCAGGGTGTCGTTGTCGCCAAACTTGATCTCGTCATTGACCACCGTGTCGTTCTCGTTGATCACCGGCACTACGCCCAGGCGCAGCAGTGTCAGCAAGGTGGAGCGGGCGTTCAGGTAGCGCTCGCGGTCGGCCAGGTCGGCGTGGGTCAGCAGCACCTGGGCACTGCCCACTTGGTGGTCGCGCAGCTTGGTTTCGTACATCTGCACCAGGCCCATTTGCCCAACGGCGGCGGCCGCTTGCAGCTCGTGCAGCTCTTTGGGGCGGGTTTTCCAGCCCAGGCGTTTCATGCCCTCAGCTACGGCCCCGCTGGAGACCATGATCAGCTCGCGCGGCGGCCCCTCGTGGCCACGCACCAACGCGGCCAACTGGCGGGCCCATTCCCCGATGGCCGCCTCATCCAGACCGCGCCCCTCGTTGGTGACGAGGCTGGAGCCCACTTTGACGACAATGCGCCGCGCTTCTTGAACAACAGACATGGTGAGAAAAGCAGTTAAATTAAACAAGAGCTGTTAGCGCTTTAAATACGGCGTTTTCAAGTCTTATTATGCAAAAAAGCATTGAAATAAAAGCGCAAACAGCTATAACTTATGACTTGGTGCGGGCCCGCCTTAGATCGTGAACACGTTCTTAGGCCCCCGAAGCAAAGCGCGGATCGCTCTCGTCCGGCACAAAGCGCGGGTCAATGTTGGCCGGGTCGGGGTTCTCGATTTGCTGCTCTTTGCGCACATGCTGGTAAATGTTTTTGGCCAGCAAATCGGTGCCTTCGCGCGCCAGGGCGGAGATTTCAAACACCGGGCCTTTCCATTTAAAGCGCTTGACAAAATCTTGCACCCGCGCGGCGCGTTCGCCCTCGGGGATCATGTCGATCTTGTTCAGCACCAACCAGCGCGGCTTGCTGAACAGCTGGGCATCGTATTTTTTCAGCTCACCGACAATGGCTTTGGCCTGTTGCACGGGGTCCACCCCCTCATCAAACGGGGCCAAATCAACAATGTGCAGCAGCAAGCGCGTGCGCTGCAAATGGCGCAAAAACTGGTGGCCCAGACCGGCCCCTTCCGAGGCACCCTCGATCAAGCCGGGGATGTCGGCCACCACAAAACTTTGCTCAGGCGCAACGCGCACCACGCCCAAATTGGGGTGCAGCGTGGTGAAAGGGTAGTCGGCAATCTTGGGGCGGGCGTTGGAAACCGCCGTGATAAAGGTGGATTTGCCCGCATTGGGCATGCCCAGCAGGCCCACATCGGCCAGCACTTTGAGCTCTAACTGCAGACTGAAGCGCTCACCGGGGCGGCCTGCAGTTTTCTGGCGCGGAGCGCGATTGACGGCACTTTTAAAGCGCAGATTGCCCAGCCCGCCATCGCCGCCCTTGGCCAGCACGATGCGCTCGCCCGGCACCAGCAGCTCGTGCAGCACCTCGCCCGTGGCCTGGTCGGCAATGATGGTGCCCACGGGAAAGCGCAGCGTAATATCTTTGCCGGCCGCGCCAAACATGTCCGAGCCCATGCCGTTTTCACCACGGCCCGCTTCGTAGCGGCGCGTGTAGCGGTAGTCGATCAAGGTGTTCAGGTTGGGATCGGCCACGCCATAGACGTAGCCACCGCGCCCGCCGTCACCGCCGTCGGGGCCGCCGAATTCTTTGTATTTTTCGTGCCGAAACGATGCGGCGCCGTTGCCGCCGTCCCCGGCAACAATTTCTATGGTGGCTTCATCGACGAATTTCATGGTGGGGCGTGGCTTTCACAAAAAAATGCTGCACATGCAGCAAGGCCCGCAGCATACGCCAGCAGACCCGGAAAATAGCAAAGCCCCGACCAAGCGGGGCTTTGGTGTCATTCAGCAGCGCTTAGGCAGCGGGGCTGATATTGACGGTTTGCTTGTTCAAAGCACCTTTGGTTTCAAAGGATACATGGCCATCGACCAAAGCAAACAAAGTGTGGTCGCGACCAATGCCGACGTTGCTGCCAGGGTGGAATTTGGTACCACGCTGGCGCACGATGATCGAGCCTGCGCTGATCAGCTCACCACCGAAGGCTTTCACCCCCAGCATTTTTGGCTTGGAATCACGTCCGTTGCGCGTAGAGCCGCCGCCTTTTTTCTGTGCCATGACTAAAGCTCCTAAAAATTAACCAGCAATTGCCACAATTTGCAGCTCAGTGAACTGCTGGCGATGGCCTTGGTGCTTGATGTAGTGCTTGCGACGGCGCAGTTTAAAAATGCGCACTTTGTCGTGCTTGCCTTGGGCAACCACGGTTGCCTTCACGCTTGCACCGGACACCAGGGGGGTGCCGATCTTCAGTTCCGCGCCGTTGCCGACTGCCAAAACTTGATCCAACACGATTTCCTGGCCTACGTCCGCAGCAATCTGTTCTACCTTGATTTTTTCGCCAGCAGCAACACGATACTGTTTGC
>JAANMY010002933.1_pt1 | contig 14966 bp, 13 predicted proteins | sample 7279691 | NCBI WGS metagenome assembly JAANMY01 (sample SAMN14094543, study PRJNA606508) | bioreactor metagenome | isolation source: A lab-scale SPAN reactor treating ammonium-rich wastewater day 388 | place: Ireland: Galway | collected 2018-02-07
GAGGACAGTGTAAATTTTGAATTCAACGTCAGTGAAAGCGATCTGAAATATTATGTGGTACCGCTCTCGCTACAGCTGCTGCTGGAAAACTGCATCAAACATAATTTCGCCACGGCGCAGAAGCCGCTTACTATGAAAATTTATTCTGAACAGGGCTTTCTTTTGATTGAAAATAATCTTCAGGCCCGCGAACAGATGAAAGAAAGTGCCGGGATAGGTCTCGCAAACATTGTACAGCGTTACTCATTACTCACTAAACAAAATGTCTTTATCGAAAAATCGGAGGATTTCTTCCGTGTCAAAATACCCATATTAACACAAAAAATAACTGCCATGACTACACAGCCAACCCAGGAATCGATGGCTTATGAAAGAGCCTCAAAAAGAGTGAAAGAACTGAAAGGTTTCTACGGAAATTTAATCTCCTACTGCCTTGTAATCCCGTTTCTCATCTTCGTAAATCTGTACACCGTACCGCAATACCACTGGTTTTGGTGGCCGATGTTGGGGTGGGGAATTGGCCTGGCTTCCCATGCCCTTCAGGTCTTCGGAATCGGCCGGAGCTGGGAAGAAAAACAGATCCAGAAAATTTTAGATAAAGAAAAATACAAAAACTAAATAGTATGGAAAATAATTTAGAGAAATTAAGATTCAACAATGCGAAGAATCGAGTTGAAGAATTAAGAACGTTTTACATAATGTTAAGTGGTTATTTTTTACTGATGCCCTTTTTAATCTTTATTAATATGAAAACAAATCCTGAATTACATTGGTTTTGGTTTCCTTTAATTGGATGCGGAATCAGCATTTTGGGATATACGCTTTACGTTTTTGTAGGGAGAGACTGGGAAGAAAAACAGATCCAGAAAATTTTAGAAAAAGAAAATCAGCTATAAAAATCAACCATGGAATCACAAAATAACCACGACGCTAAATACGCAGAAGCACAAAAAAAAGTAAAGGAAATGAAGGGATTTTACATCCATCTTTTTGTCTATATTATTGTAAATCTTTTCATCATTTCGCGGAATTTTCAGCAGGGCGATAACCTTGCGGATATTGATAATTACTGGACCGCCATTTTATGGGGAATGGGAGTTTGTGCGCACGCAATAACGGTTTTTGTTCCTAATTTCATTTTGGGAAAAGACTGGGAAGACCGAAAAATCCGTGAATTGATGGACAAGTATAAATAATTTACACTACTAAAATGATAAAAACGGTAGTTATAGAAGACGAAAAGCCGGCAGCCAGAAAGCTTGAGCGTTTATTGAGTTTGTTTCCTGATTTAGAATTAGTTGCAACAATTAATTCTGTAGTAGAAGGCGTCAGTTGGTTTTCCGGAAATGATCATCCGCATCTTATCTTTTCCGACATTGTGTTGGGCGACGGTTTGTCTTTTGACATCTTTGAAAAAATCCCGACCAAGAGTTTCATTATTTACACCACAGCGTTTGATCAGTACACTTTGAAGGCATTTAAACTCAATTCAATCGATTATCTTTTGAAACCGATAATGCAGGAAGATCTGCAGAACGCAATTGATAAATACAAAAGCTTCCTGCCTTCGGATGATAATCATAACTTGAAGGAAATCAAATCTTTAATTAAACAAGAGAAACAGAAACTTTCACGGATTCTGGTAAAGATTGGCTACAATTTAAAAATTGTTCAGACCGATGAGGTTTCCTGTTTTTACAGCGAAAATAAGATCGTTTACCTTCAGACAAAAGAAAGAAGTTTTCCGACAGATTTTACGCTTGATGAACTTCAGGAAGTTCTCGATGAAAAGTGTTTTTTCCGCGTTAACAGACAGTTCATCATCAATTCAGATTATATAAAGAACATCCATACTTCGCCGTACTACAAAGTTGATATGGAGTTTCAGCCTGAAGAGGAAATCACGGTGAGCCGCGACCGGGTGAAAGATTTTAAGGATTGGTTATCGAAATAGATCCCAGTAAAAATAAAAGGCGGAAAGTTTACTTCCGCCTTTTTTATTGATTTTTTTAAGTGAGATTAACTGATCACTCCGCTTCCGATTAATTCATCCTCCAGATACCACGCCGCAAACTGACCTTCTGCAACAGCAGACTGCGGATTTTCAAACTCGATATAAAGTCCGTCCTCAAACTGATATAAAGTAGCATCTTCCAAAGCCTGGCGATACCGGATTCTTGCTTTCACTTTCATCGATTCGCCGTTCAGCAAACGCAGGTCTTCTCTTACCCAATGGATTTCCGGCGTGTCAATTTTCAACGCTGTCTGGAAAAGGCCCGGGAAATTTTTTCCCTCACCCACGAATATCGTATTCGTTTCCATGTCACGCGAAATAATGAAACAGGATTCTTTATGTCCGCCGATTCCCAAACCTTTGCTTTGTCCGATCGTGAAGTAATGAGCGCCCTGATGTTTACCAATTACTTTTCCGTCGGATTTATGATATTTTATTTTTCTGGAGAGAAACTGTAATTCTTCTAATTTTGAAGAAAACTGAGGTGTTTCTTTGTGAAATTCATCAAAATCACTGAAAATTTCCACAATTTCTCCTTCTTTAGGTTCAAGCTGCTGCTGTAGAAAAGTCGGCAAGCTCACCTTCCCAATAAAGCATAAACCCTGGGAATCTTTTTTATCTGCAGTTACCAAGCCCATTTCTCTGGCAATTTCCCGGACTTCGGGTTTAGTTAGTTCACCAATCGGGAAAAGCGATTTCGATAGCTGATCCTGACTGAGTTGGCACAAAAAATAAGACTGGTCTTTGTTGTTGTCTTTTCCCGCCAGAAGATGAAAAATCTCCTTTCCGTTTTCATCAAAATCTGAACTTACGCGGGCGTAATGTCCCGTTGCAACTTTCTCAGCGCCAAGCGATAAAGCTGTTTTCATGAAAACATCAAACTTCACTTCACGGTTGCATAAAACATCGGGATTTGGGGTTCTGCCTTTTTCGTATTCAGCGAACATATAATCAACGATTTTCTCCTTGTACAGTTCACTCATATCGATGACCTGGAACGGAATTCCCAGTTTTTGGGCAACCATTAAAGCATCATTACTGTCCTCAATCCAGGGACATTCGTCCTCCAAAGTCACGGAGGCATCATTCCAGTTCCGCATAAAAAGCGCCACCACATCGTGACCCTGTTTTTGCAGCAAATAGGCGGCAACACTGGAATCTACACCGCCCGATAAACCTACTACTATTTTCATATTTAAGTTACACTTTCGTCAAGGGAAAGTTTCACGCGGCAAATTTACGACATTTAATGCATATTTTCAGGAGCAACAGAATGCGGATTTCTCTGGGAAACTTCACCCGCTGTACGCTGTATCTTTATCTTTTTTTTGCAAAAAGATAAAGGATGCCGCTTCCATCGGGGCTAAAAACATCTTTTTGTGTCTGTCCCAAAGATTTAGAAAGCCGGAATCCTAAAGATTTCATCGTTATTGAAAATTTCGATTTCAAAAAAAGGCTTAATTTTATACTCAAGTATTACAACGATGAAAAAATCAGCACTTTTTATATTACTCCTGGCGGCCTTCAGCCTCAATGCACAAATCGCCACAACAGCACACACCGGCAGTAACGAATCAAAATGGACTTTTGGGGGTTACGCTGGTCTGGGTGGTTCTTTCGGTAATGGTGGCGGCGTTTCTGTTTACCTTTCTCCCAGAGTCGGATACAAGGTCACTGAAAATCTGGAAACAGGTTTAGCAGGTAGTTTACAATGGTCGAATACTGACTATTACTCATCTACAATGATAGGAGTAGGGCCTTTTGTAAATTACTATTTCTCCCGGAACTTTTTCCTGAGTGGTATGTTTCAGGAGTTTTTTATCACCCAGAAAAATAAGGTGGATAACCTTAAATATTCTGCTGATGAAGCAGCGCTTTACATAGGGGGCGGTTATATGCAGAAACTCGGTGAGCGGACGTACATGCAAATTGGCGGAATGTATAATGTGCTTTACAATAAAAATAAATCCTTTCTCGGCAGCGGTTTTATCCCCAGTATCGGGATTGTTTACGGACTTTAAAAACAAAAATCTCCTGTAATTTTCAGGAGATTTTATTTTTTCAGTGATTTTAAGATTTATTGGCGAGAAAGTATTCCGCTTCACCCTTTCCCCAGTTGGGATCTAAAGCTGATTTTGTTTTATAGATTTTGAACTGATCAAGTGATTTCTGAAACAGTTCCAGACCTCTGGCTTTACTGCCTCCAAACTGTTCAGGAGTGAAGTAAGTGTCTTCCGCTTTCATGAGTGTTATTCTGGGATTTCCGGCATCTATTTTTTCGGCTTTTGATAAGGCATCAGCGGCAAACATCCCTTCGCTCATAAATCTCGCCTGGGGATCAACCATCATTTTAAGACCATGAATCATTTTCTGGAGGATCAGGTTTTCTGCATTGTCCTTATTCAAATCAATGGCTAAATCCAGCGATTTCTGTGCTTCAGCAGCAATAGGATCCAGGTCGGCAAGTTTTCCTTCCAGCATGGCCATTCTGCCTTTCTGAATGGTGGAGAATGCGGCGTAATAATAAGGAAGCCACTGTGTTTTTTCTTTGTCGCCAATTCTTTTAAAATCATTTGCGAGCGCGGTAAATTCATCGGCAGTCTGGTGTTTTTCAATGCTGGCGATTTTTTCAGTCATTACCTTATCGTAGGCGGTTTGGGAGAATGCAATTATTCCGGTCATCAGACACATTGCGAATATCAGTTTTTTCATGGTTATTATTTTTTATTTGTTTTACAATTTTGATGAATCAAAGGTATATGATAAGTTATTTATGCTCGGGATATTATTTCCTGAAAGGTTGGATTTATACTCTGAATAGTATTTAGAGGTTATTATCGATTGCATCCTGAGTCCTGTCGATACCGAAACTGATGAACGCGCCAATGAATACAAAAGTGTTTGCAGAAGGAAGAAGTGGTTTGCTCCGCAGTCCGTCACTGGAGAAATTGTACCCGTAAATATTTTTCTGGTTAAGAATATTGTTAACCGAAAGAACCAAAACGGTAAAAGATTTGGCATCCTTTTTACCCAGATTCGGGAGGTAGTTCAGGCTGAAATTAAGGGCGTTGTAATCCTTTACTTTACCCTGCGTGTTCAGATAATAATTCCCGCCGTCATCTGTAAGAAAATTGTAATACGGTCTTCCGGAAGCATAATTGTAAGAGAGGTTGAGTCCGGTTTTCCAGTCGGTCACGAATTTTTTTGCCACCACGGAAAGTGTATGTTTTGCCGCAAAATTCGGGAATAACCTCTGGTCATAATTCTGGAAATTTCTTTTGGAATCCAAAAACGAGTAAGAAACCCAATAATCAATATTCTTTATTGATTTTTTATCGCGCCAAAACAGTTCAAATCCTTTAGCAAAACCGTCTCCATTGTTGCTGATTGCGACAGGTCTGTAATTTTCAAGTTTTGTCTTAATTAAATCTTCGTAGTTTTTATAAAAAGCTTCAACGCGGAAACTTCTGCCTTCTTCAGATTTCTGAAGTTGTAAAACATAATGTTCTGCTTTTTGAAAATTAAGATCGTGAATTCCAAAATATTGATTTTCAGGATTCTGATAAAATATTCCATAGGCAAGCGAACTGGTCCAGTTTTTTGAAATTCTGTACGCGAAGGCAAGTCGCGGGGCGAGATTCCACTGATTTACTGCAGTTGAATATTCGGATCTTAATCCAACTTTAGCAGAGAAATGGTTACTGAAACCTAAATCTGTTTCGGCAAACACTGAAGTAATGCGGTCGTGGAACAAGTAAGGAACGGATGAAACAGCGACCTCAGTATTCTCGTGAGTTTGGTTAAATTCAATTCCGCCTCTTATGGCTGATATTTTATTGATTTTCCTTTCCAGAGTTCCTTTTGCATTGAAATAATTACCCGTAATATCAATTGAATTGGGATTGAATTCCGACTCCTGATAAGTGTTGCTTAAATCAATCAGGTTATTATTGAAAGTGTAAGAACTGCCTAAATTAACAAGGTATCTACCCAATTTCTGTCTGTAAGAAATATTGTGGAAGGTATTTTTGCCTTTTAGTGAAGTATTGTCGAAATCGGTTTCGGGTTCCAGACTTTCGTCCTGAAGTCCAAGCCTGTTGGTATCAAAACTTCCGTAATATTTAAAGATACCTCCGTTTTTATTTTTAATTCTGAAATTGAAGTTGGTGCTGAAGCTTTCAGGAGCTTTCGTAAAGGTGGTGTTGAATTTGAGCAATTTGGTCATCAGCACCAAATTACTGTATGCTGCAGCGATACCGAAAGATTTAGTTTTTTCATCGTTCACATTTTGGAATCCTCCACTCACAAAGATTGGCGAAATTCCGATATCAACAGAATTGCGTTCAGGAAAATCAATGCTTTCCAGGATGAGAACCGAAGAAAGCGCCTGCCCGTACATCGCCGAATAGCCGCCACTTGAAAACACATTACCTTTAAATAAAGAAGTATTCAGCCGGTCCATCGCTTTCAAGCCGGGCACAGAATTTCCAAAAAAATTGTTGACGAGATTCCCATCCATAAAAAATTTAGTCTCAGCGCCTGTTCCGCCACGCACAAAAAGACCTTCAGTTTCTCCGATTTTCTGTACTCCCGGAAGCGTTTCCAGTGCCGACGAAACCTGTCCGTTAGCTCCGGCGGTCGTGTAAACATCGATGGGTGTCAAAAGAACAGTTGCCCTTTTTCGGTCGCTGGCTTCAATGGAACCGGCTGAAATAACAACCGCGTCGATTTCTGAAATCTGCTCCTTTAAATCTGCATTGATAGTGATTTCATTGTTTTCCAGTAGCAATGTTTTTTCAACTTCCACGAATTTAGGATTTGTAAATACGAGAATATGCTTTCCTTTTTCCGAAGTTTGAAACGAGAAATTACCGTTTTCATCGGTCGTGGCTCCGTCGTACGTATCTTTAAGGGTTACAGAAATATCCTTAACCCCTTTGTTCTTAAAATTTACTTTTCCGGAAACGGTGGTTTGAGCAGTCACAAAGAAACTCATCAGGAACAAAACAAGTGCGAAAATTTTTGGGAGCAATAATGTGCGCATGGGTAATAGTTTTATAAAGCAAAGCTATTGCGGAATGAGTTTTGCTGAAATATTTTTTAACTGAAAGGGAGAATTCCTGTACTGAGCGGTTTCATTTCTAAAAATTGAAATTATGCTTACCTTTATGAAATCATTTAACATTAAAATAAATCGTTATGAAAGTCGCTAAATTTTCTATCGTTGCTTGTACTGCGCTTTTAGCAGTGTCTTGCTCGACAACTAAGAACTACACGATCAATTCCAAAAGTGGAACAGAGACTCAGGGAACAGCCAAATTTGTACAAACCGGTAAAAATGTGGCACTTGATCTAAATGTTTACAAGTTAACTCCCGGGATTCACGCGGTTCACCTTCACGAAAAAGGAGACTGTTCTGCGGCTGATGCAAGTTCTGCAGGCGGACACTGGAACCCAACAACCGAATCACACGGAAAATGGGGACACGATGAATATCATAAAGGCGATATTGGAAATCTGAATGCCGATAAAGACGGGACGGCAAGATTACAGTTCAGTACCGACAAATGGTGTATTGGCTGTACCGATGAATCTAAAAACATTCTCGGAAAAACATTAATTATTCATGCCGGACCCGACGATTTCAAAACACAGCCAACCGGAAATGCAGGTGGCAGAGTGGGCTGCATTGAAATTAAGTAAGAACTCAACTCTTTTTAAAGAATAAAAAACGCATCATCTGATGCGTTTTTTTATTGGTAATAGGCGGTAAGGAAATCGAAAAATTCCTGAAATCTGACGATATTGTTCAGTACTAAAAAAGAAAATAACACCCAAAGTGAAGCATAGAGAAATGACACCGTTTTAGGGGAATTCCGGTAGGAGTGAAACAGCCATCCGATGAGCAGCGGGAACACAAAAACGAAATGCCCGCCGTAAATATAAGAAGTATGCAGACCGAACTTCAGCACGCAGTGTATGATAATATCAACCAAAAACGAAATCATCAGGATCTGCACAAATTTATTTTTAAAGTTTTTTATGTAGCTCCATACAACCAAAAGCAGTACTGCAGCGACAAAAACGTAGGGAATCCAGGAATCATAAACATCCATGAAAAGCGCTTTATATTCAAATCCTTTTTTGTTATGATAATCACGCATGACGAAGCCCGGAAAAAGTATGTTCCCACCAAAAAACCAAGACGATATCATATCCCAAACAGGCGTAACTCTGGGTTTTGAAAACTTTTCTAACTGCTCGCCCGACTTGTTGAAGAAATTCATATAATTGAAATTCAACCGATTGAGGAATAAAAGGGCAAACACCGCAACTGAAATAAGGACTCTCAGGAATGCTTGTCCTAACTTTTTCCAGTTCCTGAAAATATTTTTCTCAAAGAGCATTGGAATATACACTTTTACGGCATTTGTAACTGTTAAACCTCCAACCGAAACGACCGCCAAAGTAAGTGCCGCAGCAGGTATCTTCTGTTCCTTTTTTAATTTAAGTGCAGCGTAATAATTAAATAATATGAGAAAAAACAAAGTGTAAGTGTAGGTTTCCGGGGTGAAAGACAGTAAAATGTTGGTTGCAAAAAAGGCAAAGAAAAATACAATAAGTACACTGATTTTCTTTGGTACGGCAATAATGTTCTTTAAATATTTGTAAACCTGAATTAAACTAAGACTTATGGCAAAGTTGCTGCACCACGCCAGAACCAGACGGAAAGTTTCATCTTTTTTGCTGCCGGAAAAAAGATACGCAAACTCCCGGATCCAGTCGAAATAATAATTGGCCAGCGGATGTCTTTCGAATCCGCCGCCAGTCATTACAATCGCGCGGTTATCAAAACTGAAGTAAGCATCCCAAGGAATCCTGTCATCAAAAATAATGCGGTAATTCAGAGCAATAAAACTTCCTAAAACACCATAAACGGTAATGAAAATGATGAATAGTAAAAGCTCAAATTTCGTAGATGGGAAAACTGTTTTAAAAAAATCAGTAATTTTTTGTTTAAAAACCAAGGTGAAAAATTTCGGCAAAAGTAAGAAATTTTAAGAACTGCAGGAAAGGGTGGAACTTCCGGTTTGGCCGTCATAAAACGGCGGACGCTTTTGCGAAAATTCCGGGAAAAGTTCTTCGTACGGATGTTCTAGAGCTTTCAGAATTTTATTCAGTAAATCTTTTTTGCCGGCAGTAATTTCATTAATACATTCAAACAAGATATAGTTTCTGAGGATAAATTTCGGGTTACTCTTTTGCATGAATTTCTTGGATTCTGTTTTGGAAATGGTATTCAGTTTCAGCCTTTCAAGATATAATGAAATGAAGTTTTTAAATTTTCCAAACTGCTCATCAGTAATTGCATTATAGAAAATGTTTCCGAAATGGTATTTAAGATCTGTGTCTTCTGAGACAGATTCTAATTTATTGAAAAACAGAGTGTAGTCTATCGAAAGTTCCGCCATTACATTTTGTGCAGTGGTGAAAAACTGATCATCATCTTTTAAAACTTCATTTAAGCCGAATTTCGCTGCCATCATTTTATCATGTTTTTTCCAGAACTCTGTACTTAAATCATTGAGGGTTTTCTCCAGAATCTTTTCATCTTTAATCAGCGGAAACAATGCATTAGCAAGTTGCCAGAGATTCCACTGCGCGATTTTTGCCTGATTGCCGAATGCATATCTTCGGCCTGGCAAATCTGTGGTGTTCGGAGTGAAATTCAAGCTGTATTCGTCCAGAAACGAGAATGGTCCGTAATCAATGGTGAGCCCCAAAATAGACATGTTATCGGTATTCATTACTCCATGTACAAAACCCACGCGGTACCATTCCACAATCATTTCCGAGGTTCTGTGGGCAATTTGTGCAAATAATTCTGCGTATTTTGTCGGACTTTCGGGATCGATTTCGGGAAAATAATTTAGAATCGTAAAATGGGCCAATTTGGTCAGCAGACTGATGTCGTTTTGCGCTGATATCAGTTCAAAATGCCCGAAGCGCAGAAAACTTTCAGCAGTCCGCATCATCACTGCACCTTTTTCGTACTGTGGGTTTCCGTCATACAGCATATCCCGGACTATATTTTCGCCGGAAAGCGATAGGGACAAAGCGCGGGTTGTGGGAATTCCCAAATGAAACATCGCCTCGCTCATCAGATATTCACGCACCGAAGACCGTAATACCGCTCTGCCGTCCGCATGGCGGGAATAGGGTGTTGCACCTGCTCCTTTCCACTGAAGTTCTGTTTTTTTGCCATTTTTATCAGCAATCTCGCCTGCAAAAATTGCCCTGCCGTCACCGAGTTGCCCTGCCCAATTCCCAAACTGATGACCTGCGTAGGCAGTAGCGTACGTTTTTAAATGTTGAGGTACTGTAGCGGCATTAAGAAATGCGGAGTCCTGGTCATTTTCAATTTTGCCAAGTCCTATTTCTTCTGAAAGTTTTTCGTTAAAAATAATGAGCTCTGATTCCGTAAATCCCGAGATTGGAGTCTCTGCCAGGAGTACGCCCGGTGTTTGCCTCTGCATAATATTTTGGGAGGTATCTGCCGGAAAAAGTTGATAGTATTGTTGAGTTATTTCTGTTAAATTCATAATTCAAAGTTCGCTAAAAAAAACATCCTTCCAAAAAATTGAAAGGATGTTTGTAGATTGGTTTTTCAAATATTATTTGTTGAAGTCTATTTCGTCGCCGGTATTGATGTTTTCGTTGACGTTTTCTTCTTTCTTACCGTTCGATTTTTTCGGGGTGTTAACGGGTTCTTCAACTTTAGGATTCGTAAGTTCATCCATGGTTTGAAGTCCGCCTTCGTCGCCGTAGCCGCCAAGTCCCTGCAGGTCTGAGCAACTTCCGGTCCAATTGGAAGGTTTAATGAATTTATCCTCGATAGTAACACCACTTTCTTTATCTGCCCAGACTTTTTTCATGAAAATTGCCCAGATCGGAAGTGCCATTTTCGCCCCCTGACCTTCGCCAGTTCCGCGGAAGTGAGTAGCACGGTCTTCCCAACCTACCCAAACTCCTGTTGCCAGATTAGGCGTGATTCCCATGAACCAACCGTCGGAATTATTCTGTGTTGTTCCTGTTTTTGCAGCAATTTCGATTCCTTTCTGTACGCCTCTTCTGCCCAATTCTCCGGATGCGGTACCAAACTCGGCAACGCCTTTCATCAGGTCGATCATTGTATAGGCATAAAGTTCATTCATCACTTCTTTGAGAACCGGTTTTACTTCCTTAATCACTCTTCCGTTTGCATCTTCGATACGCCAGATCATTTCAGGCTTAATATAATTACCGTAGTTTGCAAAAGTGGAGTAAGCACCCAGCATTTCGAAGATCGTAATGTCTGAGGAACCTAATGCAACAGCATACTCGTTCGGAATTTCTTCTGTAACGCCCAAATCTCGTGCTGTCTGAATTACACTTTTCGGCGTTGTCATTTCAATTAGTCGTACTGCAACAGGGTTTTTGGAATGAGCCAATGCATCTTTTAACGTGAGCATTCCGCCTGATCCTTCTACCTTCCAAGTTCCTTTGGTGTAAGTTGCGTTAGAAACCGTAGAACAAGGTGTCATTCCCAGTTTCATAATCGCGGTGGCATATACAAATGGTTTAAATGTAGAACCTACCTGACGTTTACCCTGTTTAATATGGTCATACTGGAAATGCTGCCAGTTGATACCGCCAACCCAAGCTTTAATTTCACCCGTTCCCGGCACCATCGACATCAAACCTGCCTGCGCGATCTGCTTATGATAGCGGATTGAATCCCACGGAGACATTTCTACTTCTTCCTCGCCGTTCCATGTAAAACGCGAAGTTTTGATCGGTTTTCGGAAATCCATCATAATAGAATCCTCGGGTACTCCTGCGTTCTTAAGTTGCCTGTATCTTCCGGTTCTTTTCACAGCCTGCATCATCACACCTTCGATCTGCTTGTCATCAAGAAAATAGAATGGTCTCTGCTTACGCCCGCGCTGTTCAGCATCAAACCTTTGCTGCAGATCTGTTAAATGTTCTCTAATGGCTTCTTCTGCATAAATCTGCATTTTAGAATCTAATGTCACATAAATTTTCAAGCCGTCTTTGAAGAGATTCAAAGTTTTACCGGTTTTCTTTTCGTAATCCTTTAAATATCCCTCTATTTCCTTTCTAAGATAAAATTTATAATAGGCAGAATAACCTTCATCGATAGATTTTACAGGATGATAATCTAAAACGACAGGAGTATCTACAGCTTTCTGGAAAGTTTGCTGATCGATATAACCCGTTTTTACCATTTGATCCAACACGACATCTCTTCTGGCTTTTGCCCGCTGTTCATTTCGCATCGGGTTGTTTTTCACGGGATTTTCGAGCATTGCGACGAACATTGCTGCTTCCGGAAGGGTAAGTTTTGAAGTTGGTTTGTTGAAATAAATTCGGGACGCCATTTCGATTCCGTTAGCATTGTAAAGGAAATCGAATTTGTTGAAATACAGTGTAATGATTTCTTCTTTGGTGTATCTTTTCTCCAGACTTACCGCCACAACCCATTCTTTAAGCTTTTGAAAAGCTCTCTGAATTTTGTTCTGTGAAACCCTGTCGGTAAAAAGTAACTTCGCGAGCTGCTGGGTAATTGTGGAACCTCCGCCACGCTGGCCGCCATATACTACTGCTCTTGCAACTGACTGTAAATCAATACCTGAGTGTTCTTTGAAACGTTCATCTTCTTTAGCCTGAAGAGCATAAATAAGATGAGGCGGGAGTTCTTTATAGGTAACGGGCTGAGTCTTTTCTTTTTCGAATTTGCCAAGAAGTTTACCGTCAGAAGAATAAATCTCAGATGCAACATAAATGTCAGGATTTTCGAGTTCCTTCACATCGGGCATATTGCCTAAAAATCCCTGTGAAGTTGCAAAAAATAGGGCTGCAATTCCTAGAATTACAGCAATTAGTCCCATCCAAACAAATTTCACCCACTTTTTCCAGCCGGTATTTTTCTGTTTCTTGGGCGGAAGCGGAAAGGTTGGCTTTGGCTTGCTCCCCTGGTTTTTTTTGTTTTCCATAAATGATGTTACGGTTTTGCCGTTTCTATTTTTACACCAATATCTTCAATCCCCTTTAGGCTGTCGGTTCTCATTGCCTGGACAACTCCAATCGAATAATTGCCGTTTTGCGGGAATTTATAATTTACTTTATATTGAAACAGCGTTTCTTTCGTATCTCCGAATCCTTTTCCGAGCCATTCTCCGTTTGGTTTTGCCAAAATATAATTCAGGGTATCGGTGGTTTTCTTTTTGGTTTTAGCCTCCATGAAATTCACGATAAACCGAATGTTGCTGTAAGGATACTCGTTATTATTCCTCACAACAAATATAATATTTTTTGGAGCCTGTGCATCCTCAATAACAAAATCGAATTTCTGTTCAGCTTTTTTCGGCCAGATTCCGTTCAGGTTTTTCATGTGAACTGTTTCAGAATCACTTGTACATCCCGAAAGCACTATCAAAACGCAGAACACACCTAATATCTTATGCATTGTCATCTCGTTTTGGCTGAGGCTTCTTTTTAAATTTCTTCGGCTGCTGATTTGGATTCTGACTCTTGGCATTAGGCTGCTGTTTTTTCTCAGAAACATTTCTACGTTCCGTAGAACCGGTAGTGGCTTTTTGCTCAGGTCTTTGGTTAGGATTATTTTTCGGACTGTTCGGTTTTTTCCTGTTCTGGTTTTTACCGGAGTTCCTGTTTTTCTTTTCGAAACGGTCCATATTATTTTCCTGAATCAGATCGACAGACTTCATCGGAATATCGTGCTGGGTGCGCAGTTCTTCCAACGGAAGGGCTTTTTCGCCTTTTTTGTTTTGAGCGATCAGTTTCTTTACGTCCTGAACATCAAGATCATACCAAGCCATAGAACGGTCAACATACGCAAACCACATTCTTTTTTTGAAGACGTCGATTTTAATACAGAAAGCTTTCCCGTTCACGGTATCAATCGTTGTCGATGACGACGGGAAATCGCTGAGCGCATCCAGATAACTGTCGAGCTCATAATTAAGACAGCATTTCAGTTTTCCGCATTGACCCGCTAATTTTTGGGGATTGATGCTTAACTGCTGATAACGTGCCGCATTGGTGTTTACAGACCGGAAATCGGTAAGCCATGTTGAACAGCATAATTCTCGTCCGCAGGAACCAATTCCGCCAACCTTTGCCGCTTCCTGCCGGAACCCGATTTGTTTCATGTCGATTTTCGTGCGGAAAGTGGAGGCGTACTCCTTAATCAACTGCCGGAAATCCACACGGGTATCCGAAGTGTAATAGAAAGTTACTTTGGCACCATCACCCTGAAATTCGACATCGGTAATCTTCATGTCGAGGTTTAAGGCGTACGAGATTTTGCGTGCCTGAATTTTTACGGCCTCTTCTTTGGCCCGCGATTCATGCCAGACTTCAATGTCTTTCTGATTAGCTAAACGGTAGATTTTTAAAGGGTTGTCTTCAGAAAAATTTTTCTTTTTCATCTGAATTTTTACCAACTCTCCGGTAAGGCTCACTACACCTATATCGTGACCCGGACTGGATTCTACTGTGACTACGCTTCCCATATGAAGCGGTAAATTATGTACGTTTTTATAAAAAAATTTACGATCGTTCTTGAATCTTACCTCCACAAAATCGGTTTGCGATTGGGAAGGATTGTTAATATTCGAGAGCCAATCGAAAACGCTTAGTTTATAACTATTTCCGCAGGTATTTACATTCTCACAGCCATTCGCAGATTTAGTTCCGCATGAATGGGACGAATCGCCGGATGTTTTACATCCACAACTCATATTGATTTTTGATTATATTCATGCAAATTTAGTATAAATTTATTTGTGCAAACAATGCGGTGGCCATTTTGATTCTGAATTTTAAATAATCGCCTAAATTCATCCTTACTTACGAATAATTCAAT
>JAANMY010002944.1_pt1 | contig 14916 bp, 7 predicted proteins | sample 7279691 | NCBI WGS metagenome assembly JAANMY01 (sample SAMN14094543, study PRJNA606508) | bioreactor metagenome | isolation source: A lab-scale SPAN reactor treating ammonium-rich wastewater day 388 | place: Ireland: Galway | collected 2018-02-07
CACCGTATTGATAGGAGGGAAGCCCGCAGCAAGAGTAGGAGATAAAGCAATATGCACTGGTCCGCCGGATACTATTGCAGCAGGATCTTCAAGTGTAATGATCGGCGGAAAACCAGCCGCAAGAATGGGAGATTCTACAGCGCATGGAGGCGTGATTACCGCAGGTGAAGCTACTGTTTTAATAGGCGGATAATTTTTTAAAGAAAATTAATATCAGCAAAAAAACGGCTACACAAAGTCTGAGTTACCGATGCAGGATGCTTCACATAAATATATACAACAATGTATGAAATCGCCACGATTGATGTTCAGACAAAATTCTCCAGAAAATCAGCGATTGCATATCACTAAAAACAATTGATACCTATATGAAAATAAATACAGATTTTTTAGGAACAGGCTGGAGTTTTCCGCCTGAGTTTAATGAGACCGAAGGAAAGCTGATCATGACCACAGATGTGGAAGACATCAACAACAGTCTAATCATTTTACTTTCAACACGTCCCGGAGAACGTGTGATGTTTCCTGACTATGGATGCGATCTGCAGGAAATGCTTTTTAAACCATTGAATTTAACGCTCATCACCCAGATGAAAGGAATTATCGAGCGTGCCATTTTATACCACGAACCTAGAATAAATATTTTAAGTATCGACATAGATACCCAGGAAGAACTTGAAGGAGAAGTGTTGATAAAAATAGATTACGAAGTAAGGAATACCAATACAAGAAGCAATATTGTTTTCCCTTTCTATAAAGGTGAAGCTACTGAAATATAAATAATTACGGGATGTCTGTAACCATTTTGAATACACCAAAACATTACATTAAGTATTGCATCTGACCATAGAAAATTAAATATAAACAAATGAAAAAAACAGATACATTTTCACATTATCGTGAAGGAAAATCACAAATGCAGCGCTTTTTAGCAGAATTAGACCCCGGCAATCTCGAATTGCACGATTTCGATTTGTTTGATTGGCTGTTATTCGCAAACAACTTTGCAAAACATGTAAATTTTTTTGACAAAGATGATGCAGCAACACCACAGGGAAATTGGGGAAATTTCTTCTTTGGTGATGATGCCAATGCAATTCCGCGCAGAGAAAGCGTAGAGTACAAAAGCATGAAAAAACAGGTTACAGATCTTATTTCCCAGTTTGAGCAAGACAGTAACTTGACGCCCCACCTTACCTTATTTGTCTGTTTCCTGAAATTATTGGATTTCTCAAAAAATGCTTTCAATAATTTAACGAAAAGACATTTGGATTTTTATTACAACGAAATCCTTCAGATCGAAAAAAACGATGCCAAAGAAGACAAAGTATATGTGATTTTTGAATTAGCCAAAAAAGCAATTCAGGAAAGAATTCCGGAAGGAATACTTTTAGACGGTGAGAAAGATGTCAACGGAAAAAAGCGCATTTACAAAACTGGAAAAGAACTCATCGCCAATCAGGCAAAAGTGGTTGAGATTAAAAGTTTTCTGAATGATGCCGAGAAAAAAGAGCTAAAAATTGCTCCTGTAGCCAATTCTGTTGACGGACTAGGCGAAAAACTGCCGGAAGAAAGCAATTATTGGTGGCCTTTCGGATATAATTCTGATGAAACACTTCCCAATAAATCTATTTTTAAAGAGCTTCCGAAAGCAAAATTAGGTTTCTCAATAGCATCATCATTATTCGATTTAAAAGAAGGTGACAGAACAGTAAACATTACCATTCATTTCCAAAATAAGTTTTCCCAAAAACTGAAAGACCTTAAAGATGAGGATATTAAGGACACAATTAAAGTACTTTGCAGCGGTGAAAAAGAATGGTTATCTGGTGTAGAAGAATTTAAATGCGTAAGGCTTGATGAAAATGGCAGAGCGGTATCAACACCTCTACAGCAGCCGGTTTCATTATCATTGTCATTTGTACTGCCTAAAAATTTTCCTGCTGTTGTTAATTATAATAAAAAAGTATTATTAGAAAATTTCCAGACCAATTTACCAATTATACGATTTATAGTTGAGGGTAAAAATGACTATGATGTCTATCAGGCTCTTGCAGAAAATGACATCAAAAACATAGCAATATCGGTTGATGTAAAAGGAATAAAATCTGTTCAGATTAAAAATGATAATGGCGAATTAAATGCAGAAAAACCTTATTATCCGTTTACTGCACAGCCAATTAAAGGATCAAATTTTTATATCAAATGTCCTGAAATGTTTTCTAAAAAATGGAAAAAAGCAGACATTACCATCAATTGGAAAAACACGCCGGATTCTATAAAAGATTTGTACAACGGGTACATCATTCAGCCTAATCAAAACATCAGTTTAAGTGCTTTTGGAGCTTTAGAAACCCCATCCGTTGTAACTTCAGATGCATATTTTAAAGCAAATACTGCATTATTGGAAGAGGAAATATGGTATCCTAAAGCACAGGATATTAATTTATTCAATAAAGGAAAAGATGGTTACAAAACCCAGTTTTCCATCAGCAGCAATGAGTCGGGAACGAGCGAAGCGATCCGTTTAACACTGAACCAGTCTTCATTACAGGATGTTTATCCTAAATTGTATACACTGGCTTTATCAAGCGGCTCAGAAAAAAATAAACTAATTCCTAATGAACCTTATATCCCTTTTGCAGAAGATATAGAGCTGAATTACAGCGCCCAGGAAACTGCTTATTCTTATTTAAGAAAAGATACAGACGGCGCGGCTTCAAAAAATGACGGAGTACAAATATACCATGAAGATGTTTTCGGACAATACGAAAAGGAAGTAGATACAAAAAGCATTGTACCTGTACATCAGGACGGAGGCGAATTGTACATCGGTCTGGATGCAATGCCACAAATGACGGTTTCACTTTTGGTTCAGATGTTGGAAGGAAGTGAAAATCCTTTAGCAAAAACATTTTTGGAAAAAGAATATATAGAATGGAGCATTCTCTCCGGCAATGCCTGGATTGATCTGTCTAAATCTATGCTGCAAAACGACACACGAAAATTTCTGGAATCGGGGATTGTGAAGTTTAAGATTCCTAAAGATATCAACATCAATCATACAAGATTTACGGATAAACTGGTGTGGATAAGAGCAAAATCAAGAAGAAGTTATGATGCGGTCTGCAAAATTCAGGGAATTTATACTCAGGCTGTTTTGGCAACATTCCAGAATCAGAATAATGATCTTTCTCATTTAAATAATGGTCTTGAAGCCAATACGATTTCTAAACTGATTACAAGAGTTCCGCAGGTAAAATCTGTCAGCCAGCCTTACAATTCGTTCGATGGAAAATATAAAGAAACGGATGCTGAGTTTTACAGAAGAGTAAGCGAAAGATTGAGACATAAAAACAGAGCCATCACACAATGGGATTACGAACATTTGGTTTTGCAGGAGTTTCCGGAAGTCTTTAAGGTAAAATGCCTAAACCATACTTCTGAAAAATCATACATGGCTCCGGGACACGTCACCTTGATGGTGGTTCCGAATCTTAAAAATAAAAATGCTTTTGATATTTATCAGCCAAGAGTAAGCAGAGCCACCCTGAATAAAATTGAAAATTACGTGAACCAACTGAATACAATGCACGTAAAAGCTCAGGTTATCAACCCGAATTACAAAGAAGCAAAAGTAGAAACAAAGGTGAAATTCTTTGAACAGTATGATGAGACATTTTACATCAGACAGCTGGACGAAGATATTAAAAAATACATTTCACCGTGGGCTTTTACAGATACTAAAGATATTGATTTTAATATCAAATTAAATGTAAATCAGTTGATTAACTATCTGGAGCAGCTGTATTACGTAGATTATATTGACGGCATCAAGATACTGGTGAATGATGTTTTACAGAGACAGTCGCTTATTGAAGTAGACCCGAAATCTATTCTGGTGTCTGCCAAACAGCACAGTGTTACCATTGCAGATCATGTATGTATTTAATAATAAAAAGAAGAAAATATAATTATGTCAGAAAATAAGCACATTAGCATACCGAAAAAAGTAGAAACGGAAGATCAGACCGATTTTCATTTTCTACGTAGAACAGGTGTTGAATACATAGAAAAGTTAGGCGGAAAACTTTGGACCGATTATAATTCTCATGATCCCGGTATCACCACTCTGGAAGTTCTGAGCTACGCCATTACAGATCTCGGAATGAGAATGAATCTGAATATGGAAGATATTTTGGCATCGAAAGATGATAAAAAAGATATTCATACACAGTTTCTGAAGGCTACGGAGATTTTGCCTTCAAGACCTTTAACCGAGCTGGATTACAGAAAACTGTTCATAGACATCAGTTTCAATTCCGGTCAGAAAAGACCGATCCGTAATTGCTGGCTGGTTCCTAAGACCGAAAAACTGTATGTTGACTGCAAAACAGGAACACTAGATTTTAAACCAATCGGAGAAAAAACAAGAGATTTTACTGTAAAAGGATTGTATGATCTGTATGTAGATTATGCAGAAGATATTGATGCCGAACACAGCGAATGCGATAAATCTTCAACCAGAGTAAAAATTCTGGAACGTTATCATGCCAACAGAAGTCTTTGTGAAGATTTGGTAGATATTAAAGAAATTGAAACCCAGAAAGTTGCAGTTTGCGCCCGCATCGGATTGGTAAATAAAGCAGATGAAGAACTGGTACACGCCAAAGTAATCAGAACAATTAATCATTATCTGGCTCCGGAAGTTCATTTTTATTCGCTGAAACAAATTCTGGATAAAGATCTTGCTACAGATCAGATTTTTGAAGGTCCGCTTCTGGATAACGGTTTTATTGATGATGAAGAACTTAGAAACAGTCAGTTGAGAAGAGAAGTTCGTCTTTCAGACCTGATCAGCGAAATCATGAAAGTTGAGGGTGTGAAAGAAATTCATGAAATTTCTATTGCAGGCTGCGACAGCGTGGTAAAACAAAACAACGACTGGCTGATCTGCATAGAAAAAGGTAAAAAGCCGGAGCTTTGCGAATTAAGTTCTTTCAGTTACAGTAAAGGTGCGCTTCCGTTAAATATCAATGAAAAAAAGGTTCAGAATTATTTAGATACGCTTAGAAAAGAAGAGCAGGTGTTGAGAGAAGATGCGAGACAGAATAAAGAATTGATTCTGCCACAGGGAACTTCTTATGACATCGGAAACTATGCTACTATTTTAAATGAATTTCCGGATACGTACGGAGTAGGAATGTCCGGAATCATAGGAAATCCAACCCCTGAAAGAGAAGCACTGGCGAAACAAATGAAAGGATATTTGTTGTTTTTTGATCAGATTCTTGCTGGTTATTTTAAACATCTGGAAAAAGTAAAAGAAGTATTAAGCATTCATGGAGATTTAAAAAGAACGTATTTCACGCAGACTCTTAAAAATATCAAAGGTTTCGATGAATTGGTTAAAGATTATGATGCAGATGACGATAAGCTTACAGATTCATTGTACGAGGAGCTCGATAATAGTGTAGAACGACGAAATGAAGTCTTAGATCACCTGATTTCCCGTTTTGCAGAAACTTTCAGTGATTATACGTTCCTGATGAAATCTTTGTACGGCAAATCTGCAGATGAAATCGTTTTAAGCAATAAAGAAAACTTTTTAGGCGAATACAAATCATTAAGTAAAGACAGAGGAATTGGCTACAATTATACATTAGATGATGTAGGAAATCTCTGGAATACCAAAAATATTTCGGGAGTACAAAAAAGAATAGCGCGTTTACTTGGACTTAAAAATTATACGCAGCGAAACTTATCTCAAACTCCTATTGTGATTATCGAAACACAGGGAACTGACGGTAAACCAATCTACAGTTGGAAAATAAAAGACGCAGCAGGGAATATTACTTTATCATCTGTCAATACATATAAAATAGAGTATGCTGCCACCAAAAATCTGCATGAAGTGATTTATCAGACCATACAAATTGATCAGGAAGATCTGGATAATGCATTAGAGAAGCTGGAAGAAGCTCAGCCAACGTATGATTTGATAGGGAATATTCAGATTCGCTTTTCGTCGGGAGGTAATTATTATGTTGAGATTGTAGATGATTCTGAAAATAAAAAAGTAATTGCTACCCATAAAAAAACCACTCCTTATTCTTCGCTTGATGAGCTGAAAGATGGTATCATTAAAACAGTGAATTATTTTAAATATAATTTTACTGAAGAGGGAATTTTCCTGGTAGAACATTTACTGCTGAAACCTACATTCAAAGATTATAAACTTATTGGCGGTATTGGTTGCATGTCGATAAATGAAACATTTAAAATCTTTCAGAATATGGAAGGTATCGGCTATATGACGGTAGGAAATACGTTTGAAGTATTTTCTCCTGAAGATGATGAAGAGATTCCTGCTACACCTGTTAAATATGCTGATGTACTCATGTCTTCTTGTGAAGAAGACTGCGAAGATGATGTTTTTGATCCTTATTCTTACCGTGTAAGTGTTGTTCTTCCGGGCTTTGCGTATCGTTTTCAGGATCCTGATTTCAGGCGGTATGCTGAAACAGTAATCAGACAGGAAATTCCGGCTCATATTTTAGCAAAAATTTGCTGGGTAGGAGACAGAATGAGCGATAAACAGACTGCTCAGAACGATTTGGCGGGATTTGAATCTGCCTTTAAAAAATACCTTTCAGATAAAGCTAAGAATAATCTGGAAAACTTAGGCAACAGTACTTTTAAATTACTTGAAGAACTTTCCCACTTAAATAATATTTACCGACCGGGAAGGCTTTTAGACTGTGATGTAGAAGATAACGACAGCCTGGACGGAAAAATAATTTTAGGACAATCAAACATATAAAATTGAAAAACAATGAATGCTAAATTAGACAATATAACAACCCAATATAGAAAGTTTAACGAAAACCAAGTGTTAACAGAAGGGCAGTTAAACGAATTCATCGACTATTTTGAAGATCAGGACCGGCTCTCCAGAACCCGCTTGAGCGGAGTAGGAATTGTATGCGGCTTTAAATCTGTATTCTTAGATGGATCCATGAGCAAGGATAATGATGTTATCAGAGAAATATTCAAAGGAAAAGAAATTGATCTTAAAGAATATCTTGATACCATTGTAATTACACAGGGAGCTGGTGTAACCACGGACGGAGATTTAATAACGTTACGCAGAAAAATTGAAAAAACTGTAGCCAATCCAGATAAAAAAATAATTGAAACGCTCATCGATTTTGATGCCAATGCTTACAGATATTACAGAACTTATGAAAGTGATGTACAATACCCGCATTTTGATAATGACACAAAACAAATTCCTCTTTTAGAGATTATTACACAGCAGGATTATGACCTGTTGGAATCTCAAAAGGCAAAGGATAATTTTAAAGAGGTAAAAGGTATTGAAAAATTAAGCGATAAAATCGTTATTCTTTACTTGGAATCTTATTCTAATAAAGAATCGGCTTGTGAAGATGCAAATTGTGATAATGCAGGAGCGGAGCAGGTGTCTAATCTTAGAGTGCTGTTGGCAGGTTCGCAAGATGTTGAAGGTCTTTTAAGTACAATAGATACAAAAGATTCTCTTTACCAACTTCGCAATAAGTATGAAAAACTTTATGACAGTCTTCCACAAATAGAAGCAAAAAGAGTGATTTTGGATTCTTCTATCACAACACCGTCACAATTGAAGACAAGATTTTATGATTCGATCAATACTGTTCCTGCCCTAACAGCTGGTTTTGATAGTATTTTTAAAACTTTTTATTCCAAGGATTCTTCAGTAAGTACAAAAATAAACTCATTATTATTAAGTTCTGCTTTCAGTCTGAGTGATTATCAGTACCGATATGATTTGTTTAAAGATTTAATTGATACCTATAATGAGATCAAAGGATTGTTATTGCATCTGGATGCAGAATGTTGCCCAAGTATCAATTCTTTCCCTAAACATTTGCTGTTGGGAGCTTTAGGAAATACATTGGAATTGGGAGAAAAAGCTGATTTCCGTCACAGTTTTTATCATTCACCGGTAACTACAGGTGATGATGCAAATTATGAAAGAGTCATTATGCTTATTAAGCGTTTTATTGAGAAAGTCAATAAGTTTAAATCTCACAACGGACCGGTGAAAATCACGCCTTCTAATTTGTATGTAAGATTAGGTAACAAAGCGGTACCTTATTATTACAACGTAGATCAGCCTTTATTGGCGCAATGGAATTTTGAAAAAACAAAAACAGACCGAGAAACTTACAATCTAAGTTATCATACCGCTAATTTAGCAACAGACGACTATGTTCAGAATCCGCTGAATTATAATATTGATAATTACGATTTCTACAGGATTGAAGGACACTTAGGATTGCCTTATGAAACTGCGGTACAAAACATCAATGATCTGAAAGTAAAATACGGATTGCCTTTTGATGTCGGTGTATTGCTTTTGAATAAAGGTGAAAAAAGAAATGATGATTTACCTTCCGAACCGAGAAAATTGTCAATAGAAGATCTCAGAAAGCAGTTGGTTTCGATTTCTGATGACATCAGCAAGGAAAGAGGAGATTATAAAAGCACTTTATTTAATTTATCTAAATTAGACAGTGATCTAAAATTATTGAATAAAGCTGCATTCACAGCTCCCGGATCAGATAAGGAAGTTGTTGTTGTGAAAGAAGATCCGAAGAAAGAGGAGATTTCAACAGAACTTTTAAGTGATTTCTTAGAGCGTAAATCAGGTTTAGAGCATTTGGCAGGCGTAGAACGTGGCGGATTATTTTTACTAATCGCAGAATCGGAAGCAAACAATCAGGTTCTTGCAGATTTCTCATTGCCTTATTTGTGCTGTTCGAAAAAAGATCCTGTATTTTTGGTTTTACCGGCAAGTCAGCTTTGTCAGAATGATGCCCCGATTGCTATGACTATTGTTCCGTTGGATGGTGAAGTAAAAGCATTTGTAAATGGTTCTACTCCGATAACTGCCATTAATCAATCAGCAGGTCAGAGTTTCTTTGATCCAAGTCTGGTAAATGCTGCTTATTTTGGACAAACCATTACATTTACCGTTAACGATGATCCTGTAGAATCACAAATGATCGTATATAAAAAACCGGAAATTGTATCTGTATCTGCAGGTTCTATAATCTATGATACTCCTACTACAGATGAAAACGCAAACAACCCGGATGCAACTGTTGAATTTAACGTTGTGGGAGATTTTACAGGTCTTACATTTACATGGAATTTTGGTGACGGTTCTCCAATAGTAAACAATGAAGCACCAACTAACAAAAAAACTCATGTGTACAATCTTATTGCTGGTCAGGAAGATATTTATAATCCTACACTTACAGTAACCAATAGTAATGGCTGTAGTAATATTTACCGATTGGCACCATTGAAATTAACTGGACAGTCTACTATTGCATGTCTTAGCGGTATGAGAGTAGTTATTCAATACAGACATGGTATAGATCCGGGTCATACTTGTAACAGAGCTAGTTTTAATTTATTAGGAAACGGACAAATAATTGAAGGTCAGACTTCATTCAATCAAAGTGGTGTTGTAAAAGGAAATATTCATTTAAGTAATACTGGTGGAAACCAAGATAGACATAATTATCCTCCAAATGTTAGCAGTGGTTATAGCAGATATAGTGAAATTATTATTACTCAAGAAGAAGCAGAACAATTAGCTGCAGGGGCTTCTGATGGTTATGTAAGCTTTTCTCTTGAATGTGCATTAGGTTCTTGTCATACAGGAGTTGCGTTTACTCAATTATTCCTGGCAAACGATCCAGCTCCAATTTATTCTGGTTATCCAGTTGGTAATTTTTTACAAATAAATCCTTGTACAGGAGCGACAAGATAATTCTAGACAGGATGAATCAGTGAAACTACTTCATAGACAATTAAGTTTGTCTATGAAGTTTATCAGAGCATTTTAATAAGTTATTAAAAAAATGAATAACAATGAATAATCAATTAAGTAACATATCAACCCAATACCGAAAATTCAGTAAAGGGCAATATATAGAGCATACGCAGTTCAATGAGTTTTTAGATTTTTTCGAAGATCAGGATCGTTTGTCCAGAGTGCTGCTTCAAGGAGTAGGTATTGTGTGCGGACTAAAGCCAAAGCCTGTTTACAAAGACAGTTTGTTGAAAAGCATACAGCTTTCTCAGGGAGCAGCACTTACTACAGACGGAGATTTACTCACTTTAAATAAAACCAATAAAGTAAGTGAAGAATTATATGTAAGTGATTTAAAAACCATTAACATAGACCAGAAAGAATATACCCATTTCAAAGTATATGACAATTTTAAAGCAAAATATCCGGCGTTTTATGATGAAGAAAAGCAGATTGAACTTTGGGAATTAGCAACAGATTTAGAGAAGAATTCAGATTTTCAACCGATTGAGAAACTTTCAGATTTAGAAAATAAATATTTGCTGCTTTATTTGGAGAGCTACGAAAAAGAAGTAAGGCCTTGTAGAGGAGTAGATTGTGATAATCACGGAGTTCAGCAGATCAGAAATCTCAAAGTTCTGGTTACCACAGCAGATGGAATTAATTATATTCGTGATAAAGATGAAATTCAGCGTCATCCATTGTTTGAAAAAGACATTCTGAAGGATGTGAAAATGGAGCGTGTGATTATAGATCATCTCATTTTAGAAAGAGGAATTGATGCAGGTTTTTCTTCGCTTGATTTAAAAAATATGTATGTCTCCGTTTTAGAAAAAAACAAGTATGGTGCGGGTATTTTTGCAAAAATCAATGCAATCTCCAAAATTATTGGAATGCCGGAAGTTGATCATAAAACTTTTGAAGCGAAACTAAAAGAATTTCTTACTCAATCAGCAGGATTTCAATATGTTTACGATATTGTAAAAGATTTGACCAATACTTATTCTGAAATTACGGCGTTGCTTCCTAAAGCATTTACCAAGTGTTTTCCGGATCTGGTTTCTTTTCCAAAGCACGTTATGCTGGGTAAATTAACATCAAAAATACAGCTGGATCCATATCGGCATCAGTTTTATAATTCTCCGGTTTTAGATGATGATAAGGCAGGACAAAAAATTAAATTATTAATCAGTCGTTTTGCGCAGCAGGCAAAAAGTTTCAGATATTCTCGTGATTTTGAGGATAAGTCAGAAATAAAAATTACGCCCTCACAAAAACTCAATTCTCTCAGCGATAAAGCAATTCCTTTTTATTATGAAGTTTCAGAGGAATTTTTAAAAACATGGAATTTTGATAAATCAAGCAATCGTTCGTCCAAAGAAAATTTGGGATATGATACAGATTTGCTTTCGCCTGATGCTCATATTCAGAATCCTGTGAGTTTTAATATTGACAGAAATTCTTTTTACAATATTGAAGGTCATCAGGGAATGGATTATCAGCAGGCTTTTGAGCAAATAAAAAAGATCAGGGATGAGCAACAGCTTGGATTTGATATCATGCTGCTTTCTTTCGGAGAATTAGTAAAAAATAAAGATCTTTCAAAAGCTTATTTTAATGATTATGTAGAAAAAAACTCTGGGCTGGAGCATTTGCGTGGAGTTGAAAAAGGCGGAACCTTTGTAATGGTTTATGAGATCAGCGGTAGAGATACCACAATTGTAGCAGATTTTTCACTTCCGTACATCTGCTGTACACCGAAAGCTAAAATTAATCTGAGCTTGCCTAGCGCTACTATTTGTGCAGAAGCAGAGCGTATTCCTTTTACGGTGCTTCCTTTCAATGGAGTGGTAACTGCAGATGTGGATCCAAAATTCAATGGAGGAATAGAACTGGTCAACGGAATCTATTTCTTCAAACCTCAATCGGTAAGCCCGGAATTACATAATCAGCAAATTACTTTTTCAGTCAATGGAAGTCCTGTTGATTGCAGTATCAAAGTTATTCCACAACCGGAAGTAAAGATTGATATTACTTCTATTGCATATCCTGAAGGTGATTCTATCCAAACAACGGTCAGCTTCCATATTTCAGGAGACAATGTTGCAGATTATCAATATAGTTGGGATTTCCTGGGCAACGGATCTTTCATTAGCCTGAATCCGGATGCCAATGGAAACATAACCTATACGTTCTACAATCTTGATCCGAAAAGAATCCCTACGATAAAAGTGAATGTAACCGGCAGCGGATGTAGTCAAAATATAGCGATCAGGGATTGGTATGAAGAAATTCCTATTGTGATCAATAGCATTAACTTTCCTGAAGGAGGAAATTGCTGTGAAGGTGTTGCCGGGTAATTATTGCTGTTCTGAAAAATAACCATAATTACAAATTTCATTTAGATTGAAAAAGGGTGTTTTATCAATCATGTAAATTCATAATCACCCTTTACATATTAATTAATAACAACAATAAATAATTTAAAAATGGCAATAGCAAAATGCAATATAACGTTTGATGTAAATTATACATCTTCTTCGCCAGTAACAAAAGCAATTGCATCCTATAAATTAAATTCGGCAGGTTCATATACAGATTTTCCAATTCCGTTACCTTCACTACCGTATATTGGGAGCAGTCTTTCAGTAAGTCTTCCGGATATACAAATTCTGGGTGATTATAATTTAAAGGTAACATTAACTACACAGGACGGAACTGTTGCTATAAAGGAAAGTTCATTTAAAATAGGAAATTGTCCGGGAAGAAATCCGCCAACAGTTTTTTTAAAATGGAATGATGGTGTGGTAAATCCGGACAGATCATGTACGCAGTCGACATGCACTTACACTATTGATGTCGATGCAACTGATCCTGATAATGATATTGCAAATATTGAAATCCAGAAAAGTACAAATGGTACTACATGGAACACGTTTAGTGCAAATCTTACTACAGGAAATTTTACAGATTCTATCAGTTCAGTTGGCAGGAATTATTACAGAGCAGTGGTCATTGATGCAAAAAATCATTCAGCTACTTCAAATATACTTTCTTATCAAAAAGAAAAAGCAGAAGTTCCGGTTTGCGACCATTTATCGAATGTAAATGATGCAAGATTAGATATAACTGAGTTATCTACTTCTCCTGGTTGGGTTTCTGCAACAGTAGATGTTGCTCAATCAGCTGTCGGAATACCGATGAATTTGTCTCATGAAATACACTACAGAAGATGTGATGATGTTTTTAACAATACTGTAGAGATTTTAGGAACCGATAATAAGGTAATACAAGATTTTGAAATTCCTAAGAATTTGCAAAACGGAGTAACAGAGCAAAAATCTTTACCATTTGTTTATACGCCGACACAAGCTGGGAAAATTACCCTTAGAATAAGTGAATATTCATCTTTTGCTACATCAGAAAAAACGCCTGCACATTTGCATATAGATTCGCAGCTTTTATTTTTAGACAAAGAAATTGAATGTAACAGGATTTCAGCAGAGCATAATTTCTCAATTTATCGTGGTACAGACTGTACAGAAGCAGAATTTGTATATACAGAAATTGGGAGAGATGAACCCATTGGTAAGTGTGAACAAAGCAAATTATCATTTACTTTAGAAGGGGACAAATCTGATGTGCCAATGACCTTTAATCTGAATGGTAATCCTTCTGGTGCAACAGCGAGTATTTATGTAGAAGGTGATGGAAGTATTCTAGAGCAGTCAAACCTTACTCCGCTTATTATGGTAAGGCAGACTCCGGATGGAGATCCTCAACGTACAGAAATTCCGGTTTTTGTAACGGTAAAAGGGAAAATTACTGTTGATATTATTCTGGAAGCCAGCCAGACTGTACGGGTGAATGGAGATTTGTCTCTCGGAGCCTGCGATACAAGCGGTGGAAAAACACCTTTCACACAGAGTGCATCGGCAGAAATTAAAAGTGCATCCATGAGCATCCTTTTAAATAATGCTAAAACTATTTACATTTAAAATTGTTTCTAAATTAAGAAAGATAGATTTTAAAAATAAAAATCCTCAAATTTTTGAGGATTTTTATTAAAGATGAGGCAAATTATCTTCTATTGTTTTTACGTCTCGTACTGATAATATTGAAAAGTTTTGCAACGTCCTTCAGATGGATTTCAAAATCATCATAATATTCATTCAGGGAATGAACTGTAATAATGCCTTTTTCAACATCGTGGTTGATGATGCGTTTTACCAAAATTCCTTTTTCTTTATGAACGATCACAAAATCCCATTTATCATAATGCAGCTTGCTCATCCAGTAATCCTGTCTTATGTTTCTGCATAAAATAATATCGCCTTCCAGGTAGCTTTCGTATGATCCGTTATCCATACTGTCACCTCTAACTTCGAAACACATATATTCACCACGGTGTTCTACATCGTCACTAAAAGGAATTGTAGGCAGGCTTTCTATGTATTCTTCATCTGCAAACCGGCTCAGGTAGCCAGCTTGTGCATATTGATTGGCAAGAGGGACATACATGATTTTTAAGTCTGAAAAAACGACGGGAGACGCAGCTTCATTTTGTTTTTTCTGTTGTTCCTGAAGTAAGTTATTGACAAAATAGGCAGTTGTTTCCGGTATCTTGCGTTCGCCTTTTTCCCAATATTGTACAGCTCTGGTACCAACTCCTATAGATTTTGCTATATCAGACTGCTTCATTTTGAGTTTCTTTCTGATTTCTTTAAATTCTAAATAGTTCATTTTGATACGTTTATAGTTGGTTGTTAAAAAAATACGTAAAATATTCATTTTTTATTTTGAAAAACGAACATTGTTCGTATATTTGTCTCGCTATTAAGAAACAACAATGCAAATATACAAAAATATATTGATTGCTTAATTTTATTTTGATTCTTGGAATTTTATATAAGCTTAATAAATTCTTATAATCAGGAAGTTATATTAGTGTTGATCTATAATTTTCATTTGCGTTTAGATTTTACTTTTTTTGTTTTATTCAGCTGTAAACAAAGTAAAAGGAGTTT
>JAANMY010002945.1_pt1 | contig 14915 bp, 6 predicted proteins | sample 7279691 | NCBI WGS metagenome assembly JAANMY01 (sample SAMN14094543, study PRJNA606508) | bioreactor metagenome | isolation source: A lab-scale SPAN reactor treating ammonium-rich wastewater day 388 | place: Ireland: Galway | collected 2018-02-07
TCCGTCGTGTGCCGCTTCCGCTTCATCGAGAACCTCCCGGGTACCTCGTACCCCAAAGGCTCTCACTCGGACTGGATCAGGTTTCCCAGGGCAGGTCACGGGTACGTGGAGAGCTTCAACGGGAAGCTGCGGGACGAGCTCTTGAACGGGGAGATCTTCTACAGCGTGAAGGAGGCGAAGGTACTCATCGAGTCCTGGCGGGGGCATTACAACACGCGGCGTCCGCACTCGGCCCTGGGGTACCGGCCGCCGGCGCCGGAGACGACCGTCCGCCGCCCGGCGGGCGCGGCGGCAGGCCCGACCTCCGCTCCGCTCCGGTCGGGCCTGCCGCGGGGAGCAGCCGTGCCCGGACTCTCATAGACTCTGGTACGCGAACCGGGGAAAGGTCACCTCACGCAGGACAGACAGAAGGGCCTGATGAAGCGGCGACCGACGCGTTGTCGAAACGACAGCACTCGTGCTCATGAGCGGACCTCCCCGGGAGTCCACAAGGCGATCTCGTCATGCTGCACGAACACTCCCGCGAGGTACGACACGGCCGTTGTGCGGACTCCCCGGAGCGTTGCCAGGAATGCCATGATGACGAAGTCGTGCGTCACCGCAACAGCTCGGAGAGTGTGTGCTCTCTCTGCGGCCAAGACAACGTCTCGGATAGCACGCCGAACTACATGGTCGCACGGCACGAGGATTCCCGGCATCAGCGAGCCGTCCATCCAAGCCCTCATCAGGCCTGCCCAGCCCAATCTGGCTTTCACGAGTTCATAGGTATCCAGGTCCGCGATGCGGAAGTCGACCAGGCATTGGAGTGTTGTCACCGATTGCACATTGACCCCGGCACCGCGAGCTACGGCCTCCGCGGTCTGCACCGCCCGCAGGACGGGGCTGGACATGACGGTAACACCGGTACCCAGCCTGCGGCCGAGGGATTCGGCCTCCGCGTGGCCGTTTTCGGTCAGGTGGACAGCATCCTTCTGCTCCGCGCTCAACCCGGCGAACGAAGGACGCTCGCCATGCCTGATGAACAGGATTCCGCCCTTCTCGCCCCAGATCGCTTCTGTTACCTGCGGTGCTTCCAGCAGCGCGCTCATCTGGCTGCATCGGTGCCTCGGACGTGATGACTTGGCGACTACCGCGGCGATCTGCGCTTCGCGCTTCGCACGATCCTCGCCCTTGCCCAGCCCGGATGGCTCGTAGAGATAGATCGGCTCACGAATCCACGACTTCAGCTGAGCCATCTCCACGATGGGCAGCATGAACGCCCAGTCGACGGCGATATCAACGTACTGACCATTGACACGGAGATCGTGATCCGGGATGGCGTCGAACAGATGCTTGCGGAACGAACGGAGGTGCTGCCAGACGCTGCCGCCCCGTGCTGTTCGCGGCGAGTCGAGATTCACAGCGTACTCGACATGCTTGTCCGTCCGCAACATCGAGCCGACCGTGACCTCGCTGCCGCGTGTGTACTCCTCAGCAACCCGGTCCAGTACATACGGGCCAATCAGCGCGTCGTCAAGGTCTAGCGTGACGATGACACTATTTGGATTCGTGCAGACGTGCCGGATGGCCAGCGTGAGGTTCGCCATCTGCCCCCGTCGCTCGCGGGGCTGGATCAGTGTGCAGCGATCCCTCCACGGCTCCAGCGCGAGCCGGAGGTACTTGAGGGACTGGGTGTCCGAGCCGTCATCGATGACCACGGCACCCCAGTCGTCTCTCCCCTGCGCGGCAAGGGAGGCCAGGCACCTCGCGATACGGCCCGACGGGACGTTGCGGCCTGTGATCACAAACACGAAAGGCTCGCGCCGGTTCCGCGGCACCCACTCCAGCGGGCCGCCAACGAGATCAACCTTGCCGATCTGAGCCTGTGGACAGGGATACTTCTCGACCAAGTCGAGCATCAGCATCCAATCGCTCACAGATCGCTTGAACTCGTTTGGTGGATGGATAAACCCAGTGTCCGGCGTAGCCCCTCGAAGGGACGCGATCCTTCCATTCTGGGCAGCGTTGTCCATTGATCGATGCCACGACAGAGTCGGCACGCCTTCGACGGTTGAGTTCGGGAACGGCCGGGCTTGAAGAAGGCGCTGCTTGTGAACGAGGCTCGCCCGTGCTTCGACACGCCACGGCGTGCCGTTGTCGTCCGGGGTGAACGGACGCGCCTCCGTGTGGCACACACTCATAGACGCGGTCACGGCATGATTGAGACGATCGATAGCCGCGATCATCTCGCCCAGGTAGTCGTCCGTGTGGGTCGCGCGCCGAACCAGAATGTCGGAGTCAACCTGGAGAACGTAATCGCCTTTGCAATGCTCCAACGCCCAGAGCGGCGCGACGAGTGGTGCGCCCGCTGCGCTGTGGGTGTGCTCGCTGTCGATCCCAAACCACGCGCCCAACACGCGCCGGGCGTCTTGTCCGGGGCCCGGACCAATCAGCACCCGGTCGAGCAGTCCAATCGAACGCAGCCGCTCGGCCTCACGCACGATGCCGTTCATGTCTGCGGGTGCGTGCTGCCTCACGAACCCATCGGAACGAGAGTCGATCACGAGCACCCGCTCGCAGAACACCCGCGGACTTTCCAACTGCGTGACCAGGTGACGGACCTGCCTCTCGATCGTGGTCGCCTCCATCGCGCAGGTCTTGATGAGCAGGGAGATCGGCGGAGCAATGTGAGCCGCTGGGCTACGCCGGCACACCAATGTCAGGAAGTCCGACGCCGGCTCGAATCGTTGCGTATCCGCGGTCTCGTTGGAGATCCGCCGCTCGACGTGAAGGCCGTGACGGCGCAGATCGCGCTCGATGCGTGAGAGCGATCGGTGGTACTCCCTTCGCCCCTCGCCCGTTTCCGCGTTTTCCATGTACCAGAAGGCGTCGTCGTAGGTCACGTTCGATGGGAGATCCCGTCGGCGGTGCAGCGGTGTGGGACAGCCGAAGGTCGCATGGGGGTTGCACACCGTCACAACCACCAGACCGTCCGGGCGAGCGGCGAGCGCGATGTCCGCCAGAGCCTGCTCGTACTCCGGCCCGTCGCCCAGTTCACATAGGACCAGCGACGAGATCACGGCATCGAACGGACCGGCGGCCAGCGCTAGCTCACGGTTGGTAGTTAGGGTCAGCATCCACGGCAGTGGATCGAATCGACGCCAGGACTCCTCGATCCCACATCCCGGGTCGTACCCAACAACCGTCAGCCCGGCCTCGGCGAGGTGGCGGGCACTCCTGGCCTTCTTCCCGCAGCCATAGTCGAGCACCAGCGCCACACCCGACTCGAGCACCAAGGGATCAACGATTCCCGACACGATCCTCGTGGCCGATGGCCTCTCGTCGCACAGCGCCGCCCAGAAGCGTTCGAAGCCGTCGAGTTCCGGCAGGGTCTTATCTGTGAGAGCTCGGCGCATGATCTCGTCAAGATCCGGACGGTGCGGCCACCGCCAGGTCAGCCACGCACGTTCCGCCATCGCCCGGTAGCCGTCGTCGGTGTACGGGCGGATGTCCGAGCCGTAGTCGACCAGTTTCAGCCCTGTCGTAGTCACCCGCAGGTTCTTGGGATGCATGTTCCTGAACGTAATGCCGTACGACTTGCACTCCCGAATAAGTGCAAGCAGTTCCGCGCCGTGGCCGCCGGTGTAGGGCGTCGACTCTTCGAACGGATACACCACGAGAAGCGTCTCATCTCGCACTTCAACCCGGGCGAGCGGGTAGAGATGCTTGGGCTCGTCCATGCGGGCCGCGAGAGTCCGGAGCGTGGCCAACGTGTCGTGGTTCGGGCGTCGCTTGAGCAGATCGAAGACCTTGAACACCCGGCGGTCATCAGTGAAGACAATCCCTTCGCCGCCGGCACCCAGCAACCGGAGGGCCTTCACGCCGAAGGCGCGTTTCAGCAGCGCCCTCGCACGCTGCTCACGCGCCTCAGCGACAGCTATTGCGGATGGTGGATGCGTACTCCGCGTTGCGCGGTACTCGCTGATCAGGGCGTCCATCGAGGCGAAGGAGTCGCGGACGTGCCTTTCCAGTCCGGCCTTCCGCACTTTCTCCGCGATCTGCGCGATGATGGTGGGCCTTACAAGGCTGCAGATCCTGTCCATCTCCGCGGCGATTGTCGCCAATGCCTGCCGTGTATCGTCGTGCGCCCACGGCGAGGAACCATCGATCATGCGCCGCGCTCGGCGTCGGATACTGTCCGCCAGCCCGAACACCCGCCATCCGCTGAGTGTGAACGCCGCCAGCCGCTCGTCCATGAACTTGCGGACCAGTCGGGTAGCCTGTCTGAGTTCCTCCGGTGTCCATGCCAGGAGCGGGTCGCACCGACGTTCCTGCGGCCTCGCCTCCATCAGTTCGCTCGCCGCCCGGTATAACGCATACCCGAGGATGTCTTGAAGTAAGGTGTCTTCGTCGAGCCGGTTCGGCGTGGTGAACGAACGGTCGTGGCGCACGCCCGCGGCGGCGTGCATCACGAGCCTCAGCCCCATCTGTTCACGCATGAGCATGGCCGTAAGCATGTCCGACCGCCTGACGTACTGGTTGCCGATGCGGGCAATGTTCTGTGGGTAGACGAGAAGGTGCTCCGGGTTGAAGAAGATCGTCGAGCCACCACGCTGCACGGATGGCTCGGCGTCCTTCGCCAAGGATGCCGCTTCCAGAACAAGCGGACGGAACACCGGCTCGCCCGCGAGCAGTCGATCCACGCGGCCCGCGATCACGCGCAGCGCATCCGCGTGCGTCGCACCATCGCTCGGCGGCTGGAGTGAGAACGGCGTTTCAAGGTGCTCGGTGTGGCGTGACAGGTCGTAGTAGGCATCCGGCAGCATCGAGCGGGCCGCACCCTCTTCAGCCGTCCTGTCGATCCAGATTGCGTCGGGCGTTGATCGTTCCCACTCGCTCAGGTATCGGTCGAGGTCGATCAGCTGCATCCGCAGCGTAGCCGAGAAGGGGAGAGGCGCGGCCCCGGTGTCCGGCCCGATGACCACGTCCACGCCCTGTTCCCGGAGTCTGATCAGCGCTGCAATATCCGGCGTCTCCCGCTCGATCGTCTTGCCGCCTACATCCACGCAAATGGAGAGCCGCTTGTCATCGTCGAGAATCCACGCCGCGGCCTCCGGGTGCCCCGTCGCGATCCGACCCACGTACGTGTTGAGCACTGTGCGCGACACAGCGATCAGGAGACGCTGGTCGTGGGGATTGGGCGTATCGACCAGGACACCCTGCTCCCAGTCTTCACGCTGACGCTCGATCGTGATAAGGTCGATGGCCAACCCCTCCGCTTGAAAGCGACGAACGAGTTCATGCAGGGGTCGCGTCCCGTCTTTGGGGATTGGGCCATTCTCGACGACAACTGCCGTGACTCCGGACACATCGGGCCGCGCCTTCAGTCGGACAAGATCGGAGAGCAGTCCCTCCACATGCTGCTTGGGAGCGGCATCGGTCACGAAGCCAACGACAAACTCCATTGATGTTGTCGAGAGTTGTAACGGCGCGATTTTGACATGCCGGATCGCCTCGGGCTCAGGTGGCAGCCAGCCGAATAGTTCGAAAGCCCGCTTGGCCGCAGCCTCTCGTGCGGCTTCATCAAACCGGGGCGAGTGTTTCCGCCAAAACCGCGTGAGGCCGTCGAGCTTCGCCGGGGATGCGGGCGCGGACAGGCGATCTTCTCGCGGGTCCGCGTAGTGATGGACGGTGTGCATTGACGTTGCGCCGAATCGCAGCGCCGGGAGGCCGGCCAGCCGGATGCACAGATCACGATCGGTGCAGCTCGGCAGGTGCTCATCGAAGCAACCTGCGTGCAGCAGCAGGTCAAGCCGCACGAACAGGTTCGAGCCCTGGATGTGCTGGCCTCGGATGAACTGCTCGCGAGCATCGAGTGATTCAGGAATCGAGTGCCGATGCCCGGGATCGTCCGGCGCTTCGTGACGGATCAGGCCCGCAGCGACCATGTTCAGGTCACGCGAGATTGCGGCGTCAAGGCACGCCGCGATGTGGTCCGGGGCCCACGCGTCGTCGTCGTCGAGTACGGCGACGAACCATAGGTCAGCGTACCGCGCGATGTCCGCGTCGCGGTGCAACTGGTCGATCCCGGTGTTCCATGCACCGGCGGCCCGCGCCGGCGTACGACGGTTACGCATCACGGTTATGTGCGGCCGATCGCCGCATAGATCTTGGAGTTCTTTTGCCAGTTCCTCCCGTGCATGCTCAGGCCATTCCTCCTTGGTCCTGTCCACGACGACCACGATTCGATCGGGCCGTCGGGACTGAGCGAGTATGGACGGGATTGCCCGTTCACGAAGCAGGTCGAACCTGCCGCGGGTGGCGATGAGCGCAACGACAGCGTGGCCGCTTACGGTCTGTGGACGTGTGTCCATCGGGATACCTCCGATGAGCGAGGTGGGAATCCGCTGGCGTCGCCACGCAGGTACGTGTGGCTATGCCCGTTGGGCACATCCCTCGATCGTCGGAGTAGCCGCGTGTGGCTCGCTCGAGCCCAGCAGCAGGAGAGATCTCGTCGCTCATCGATTCGAGATCCGAACCTCGCCTCACGCTGCCATCCGGCAAACAGGGAGTCACGGTCAGCGAACGATACTAGGAAACCAGCCATGAACGCGTCAATGAACCTCATTGAGAGCCTCAACGACCGCCACGCCAATGCCGCAGCGGCCGGGTCGTTCGATACGCCGTGACCACCGTCCCGTCGTCGGCGAGAATCACCGCGACGTTGGCGACCATCTCCGCGTGCTTGCCGAGCGCCGCTCGTGCCCAGCGCAGGGCGCGTCGGCCGAGGTACAGCACATGGCAGCCCTCGCCGGCGTCGAGTCACTCGCCGAACTCCATGACAATCCGCAAGACCCAGGCGCTGATGCCTCGCTGCGCCATTCGCGCCTGGGCATGCCCGCTGAGTGCGACCGGAACATCGTGTGACCCCGCAACCTGACCGCATGACAACGCTCGCGCGGCATCGCCGCGCCTGCCCGACCAACTTGTCCTTTCCACGGTTTGCCCTGCCGCGATGCCGGATCACCCTTTCGGGACCGAGCTCGGGAGTACGGCGACACGCCGACTCCGTATGGTCCTGGCGGCCCGGATTTGAGTCGGTGCCGCCGGGGCTGTGACCACATCCCTGACCCTGAGACACGGCAGCGGGCGAGTCATTGGACTCGGGTCCGACGCGGGGAGGTCATCGTCACAGCCCGCGGCGGCTTACTCGCTGTCGCCCCCAAGCAGGGACGAACCCAACGCCTGTTTATATGCGCAACCGGCTCGTTGGTTCCCTGATCACGAGCATGGCGAGGGCGATCAGAGCCGAGAGGGCCTGATGCGGTTGTCCCAGCATGGACTCTACATTTCCGATCCGTTCCAATCGCAGCCCTCCCCTGATCGGAACCCCGCGTCAAATCGGCGGGTGCGCTAACCGAGAGTCGGAGAGAGTTTGAGAGGTTTGGCCGAGAGGCCGACCGGAACCCTCGGGGTTCTCGTCGCCCGCCCGATGGGCCGGGCCAAACCGAGAGCGCGGCCGCGTGGGCTGGCTGGCGACCATGCGGCGCAAACCCCAATACTGACGGGACTTTGCGCGATCTGCCGAGAGCACCGCCGTACGCCCGAAGAACGCCGGGCGCGTAAAGCAAAACCGGCCCGCTTTCGCGGGCCGGTCAGAAGCTCCCCGATCGGAACGGGTTCAAACCGTCGAATCCGGGCCGTGGGAGGGGTTCTGGCGGTCCGTTCTCTGGTTAACAGGACGGTTTCCGACCGGCGGGAAGGGGTCTGGTGGGGCCTGGGGCCTCATCGCCCAGATTCCGAGGCCACCCCCTCCTCCGTATCAAACTCCTCGGAGGAGTCGTTGAAGAGCGATTCGTCGCTGCCGCTCGGCAACTCACCGGCGACCTTCTTCCCCATCGCCCTCTCGATCCGCTCCAGAAGTGCCTGAGCCCGGGCTTGGTAGAAGGCCTCGAAGTCGTCGCCTCGCAGCAGCGACGGATCGGCGACATGTGAACGGAGGATCTGGTCCATGCGATCGGGCTCGATGCCTGCCTGCTTCTGGAGCGCCAGCAGGTAGGCGCTCGGCGCTCGACCGCCGATGATCCGGTTGGTCTTTGCCGACAGGGCAGTTTTGTTGATGATGCTGTCGTATCGCTTCGCGGGAATATGCCGCTCGTCGCACCACTTGCGCGGGAAGATGTGGTGAATATCGATGCTCTCGTCGAAGTAGATCTGGCTGTCGATCGCGTCACCAGTGCGGAAATCAACTCCGCCGTCGCGGATGAGAATCGCGTAGAGGCCCTTGTACGCCGCACTGTTTCGCGTGCGGAGCGTGTAGAGGCGGCCGGCGTTGAAGTTGGCGTCTGCCACCGTTGTGGGTTCCGGCCCGCCCCGCACCCACTCGATCACTTCTGCCAGGTCCTTCGCAAACCGACTCTCGATCGCGCCGCCGTAGAGCTCGCCGAACACGCCGCACCAGTACCAGCGCATAACTTTCTGCCGCACGCCGTCGGTGCGGCCCTCCTCCCCGAGCGCGGTGAAGATTGCCGCCAATGGCACGAGCTGCGTGCGGTAGGGCAGGTCTTCGCCGCGGAAAATCTTCTGTTGGTGCAGCGCTTGCGCGGCCATTTCAAACCCCGCGGCGACCCGGTCTGCCCACCCGCGGTAGTCCTGAAGTGATAGCCGCAGGATGTCCTTCCGTTTGCAGGAAATGCCCGGCGCGTCGACGAGGGAGCCGCCATTGGCCAGCGCCTTGCGCCGGCGCTCATGGGTGGCCAGGAGCGTGATGGTCTGGAGAAAATCGTCCTCACGGACGACGTGCAGGAGGCGCTTCGCCTTGACGGCGTGCCTCCGTGCTGCCCAGTCGTCGCGCAGGTTGAAGTCGTCGGCGGCGTACGTCGCGGTAAGCAGTTCGAAGACGGTCAGCGAAACGCCGCCGGTGTTCACCTTCTCGAATACCTGGCAGACGGCTTCTTTCGGAGTCTGCTTCAGTAGGGTGATGACGGGCAGAAGATACTGTTTGAATCGCTCGATGACCTTCTCGTCGAACTGGTCGAACTGTTCGGCCCGGCTGGCGTCATGATTCCAGAACTTGCTGTGGCCGCGCCGCCACTCGTTGCAATCAAAGATCTTGGAGAGAGGGAACAGTCCCTTCTCGTACTCCTTCTCCGGGGTGGAAACGTCCAGTGTCGCGGTGCCCCTAAAATCCCGCACCACACGGTCCTCGGGCAACCCGATGATCGCATCCTCGCGATCCGTGTCCGTGGTCAGTGCCTTAGCGATATCGATGTAGTACCACCGCTTGATGGCCGCTCCACGGGTGTCTCGTGTCGCTACAGCGCCCTTTGCCATCAGCGCCTGGAACAGAGACGTGAGACGTTGCTGCCCGTCCAGGATCAGGTACTCAGGACTCACCGAGGCTACACTCGCCGGCGCGCCCTCGATCGGCCGAGGTTTGAAGCGGACGCCCTCACCACCAGTCTCCATCAGCATGATCGCGCCGATCGGGTAACTCAGCGAGATGCTCGCAAGCAGGCTGACGATGTGCTTGTCGTCCCAAACCCAGCCACGCTGGAAGTCCGGAAGCTGCGTCTTCCCGCTGGCGATGTCTTTGAGGAGGCCCTGAAGGTCCCGCTTCGTGCTGTCGAAAGTGGTTCCGGTGTTCATGGACCTTCGTTCCTCCCCGATGTGCCTACTTGCCTTTCACGCAGATTACAACGCTTTCGCGTGCAGGAGATCGTCCGTGCCGTTTCATTTGCTGGGCACTGTTGCCGCGCTCTCGAACAACCCGAATCTCCTCGCAGTGAAAACCCGCCTGGCGCGCAATCAACGCTGTGGCCTTGTCTACTTCAATCGGCACACCATCGTACTGTGCGTTGCCAAGTACCAGCGCAGCACGGCCACCCGGCTTTAGCACTCGTGCCATCTCACGCATTGAGAGATACAGGTCCAGAAAGTACCCATGAAGCATGGCTACGAGTCTCTCCCGCTCCTCCTGCTGGGCAATCTGCCTTACGGCGTCCGTAATCAATCGGGGTTCTGAGTAGGATGGCGCAGCAGGACGCTTGGGCCTAGCCTCGGGATGCGAGTGTATCATCTGGTAGCGCAGCGCTCGCGTCTTCTCCCAGTCCAGAAACCCGAACATCAGCTCAACACCAAAAACGCGCGTGTAATCGTGCCGGTTCGGATACGGAGGAGAGGTGATGACGGCGGACACACTCAAGTCCTCCAGTGGGAGCGATCTCGCGTCTGCGGGTCGGGCTGACCAATTACCGCGTGAGTGACGTGCCGCGTCGAGATCCGCAATCATCTCGGCTACCGTCACCGAGAGCGTATCCGCCAAAGAAGCTGCCGGACGACGGTTTGGGCGCCAACTGAGCCATCCACCGGTCGGGACGGCGTTGCTGAACCGGGGAATCTGACGAATGAGCGCGAGCAGAAGAAAGGAGCGAACGCGCGGCGATACATCGAGCTCGGCGACTGCTGACTTGACTCCATGAAATGTCGCCAGCTTGTTTCCCGGTAAGGCACTCCGGACCAGTTCCGGGTAGGCCTTGGCCTCCCCGTTGGCGTGGCGCACCTTGACCTGTTTCCTCAGGTTGCTCCACGCCTTCTGTACCTCATCTGTGTCGTAGTTGGCGATCTTTACACGACTCGCGAGGGTCGCTAGCGGGGACAGATCACATCCGATGGCAGGAATTCCAAGCTGCTTTGCCGTAAGCACCGTTGTGCCCGCCCCCGAAAAGGGATCAAGGATTACGTCGTCAGCACCGAGCTGCCACTCTCCCGCCAAGGCGCGAACAATGTCGTCGGTAAAGCTGTGCGGGAAGACCAGCCAACGGTGAACCGGACGGCTCCGAAGGGGTTCTGGCACGACCCATTTCCGCCACTCCAATCTTGTCCTGAACGGGTATCTCATCGGTGCTGCTTGTACGCCGGCCTGGGGAACGTAATCTTGATTGGCTGCCGGTAGATTGGATGAGTGACTACCAAGTCGCCCTTGTCAAGTCGGGTGAGGTGCATCTTGACGTCATCGTTGAGAAAGCGGTAGCTCGACTGCGTGAGTTCGGTTGGAGCGGTGCGGCCGAGTACCTTTGTGGCGGCATTGCCAATGATCCGATCATGGACCGCGCTGGCGAACTGTTGCGCTGACATGAGCACCACCCCCAGCGAACGACCACGCTCGCTGATTTCCAGCAGATCCTCCAGAATTGGGGACTTCTTGCCACGGTCAGATGGAGCGTACTTGTTGAGCTCGTCCACAAAGATGATCACCTTCTTCGGCGGCTCGTAGTTCTGCTCATCGAAGTCCCCAAGGTCTATGCCCATCTCGCCGGCACCGGAGAACACGCCGTAAATGGTCCGCACCACGTCTCCGAACACGAGCATCTGCTCGTTGTCGTGGAGCTTGGCGATATCGACGACGTAGGTATGGCCGCCTTGGATGCGGCTGAGAACATCCCGCACAGTAACCCACCCATGGTTCCGCTTGTCGACGAACAGGCCCGTTGTCCGGTGATAGACGGCCTTTCGCAGGTAGCGGAAGAATCTTTGGATGGACCGGGGCTGAAGCGCGCCAGGCGCCTGAGCCTGTCCGTTCGCCCACCGTGTCAGCGGGCTGTTGTTGATGAGGTCCTGCCATGTTCGCACACCCTGCCAATCGCGGTGGTTGCCCTCCAGCCCCTCCCGAACGAGGCCCACGATGGCGTCCAGCACGCCATACTCGTCAGGAATATCGGCGAGCATCGCGTCGAGCTTGTCGATGCAGTCCCGCAACTCATACGCGAAGATCTTCGACTTCATGAGGTCGGGCTGGGGCGCATAGCAGTTGGCGCGAGCCGGATCGCGCAGGCTGTCTTTGCCGGCGGGCAACAGGTACGTGACGTTCCGAAATGGTTGGGGCTCCAAACCCAAGCGCCGCCACAGGGCAATCTGGTCCGGCGCAAGGCCTCCATCGGGCGCTTCGTCGATCGCGAGCAGGTCGTTGTACTTGACGTTCACCAGCACCACGGCAACATCGCTGGAACGAACGCGGTCCTGTTCGCCGTTCACACGTTTGTCCATCGTCTGCAGGATGGACTGGATGAGGAACATGACGTAGCTCGTCTTTGTCGCCAGCCCCGAGATCCCGGAGATATTGATGTGCGCCCCTTCGGGGCCGAGGACGTACTCCTTGTCGAGGAAGGCAACAGCCTGCGTGCCGTTGCTCATCTCGATGAGCCCGGCGGGAACACAGATTGGAACTCGACGCTCATGCTCCTTCCTCTTCATCGTGTCGATGCCGAGGCCAGCATGGATGCCGTTCTCGTCGGCGAACCACACGAGTGCCTCGTTCTGAACGGGCATGTAGGTCTCGGCCGTATTCGAGAGCACGGAAACGTCGGCGACGTTCGTCCCCTGGCGAGGGGTGTTCGGCTCCGCGATGAGCTCGCCAAAGTCGTTGGCGATGTAGTTGGACAGATGGCTGGGCGCATCCGTGCTGTGGTGGATGTTTGTGATGAGGCCGTAGGTGGTGCTCGCGTCCAGGCTTTGCTTCGCCGCGACGATGTCGAACGGATTGATCATCCGGCCTGGCCTTAGCCAGAACGAGAACTGCTCGGACGAGTTTGGAGCACGCTCGGTGGCCGTCGCTCGACCAATGGCCATGTCAGGCGTTTGTTCTGCAGCCGGGTGTGCTGGCCCGGGCGCGCCGGCAGGAGGCGCTTCGACGCGCGGCGCTGCCGCAGCGGAACCAGGATTGACGGGCTGATCTTGGTTTGGCATGTTTGAGTGTTCCTTCGTCAGCGCTCGACTGTGCTCCGTTCCAGTCCGGGCCACTTGATTCCGGCTCTCAGCACCTCGTCAGAGAAGAACCCATTCTTGATGACCTGTTCCGCGAGGTAGATGGGGTACAGGTGGGCGTGCCATCGATTGTCCTTGCCGTGCGGGGTGACACTTCGCTCGGCGACCATCGCCCGCGACAGGCGGTCGATGAGTGCGGAGTCAATCATCGACCTCGATGGATTGGGAAGCTCGATCTTCATCACGCCCATCATGGGGTATTCCAGATGGCGCTGCTCGCGGATTCGCAGATACCAGAAGACGACGTGGCCGTCTCCGCGGGCGAAAGCGGCTGTACGATGGTTCACCCGGAGATTCGCCAACAGCTGAAATAGGCTGAGGATCTTTGTGGCCCCGCGAGACTTCAGTTCGAACGACTGCTCCTTGCTGAAATTCTTGATGACGCCGACGAAGCCCCGGTTGAACTCGTTGAGCTTGAACTCCTTGCCGAGCCCGCCATCGACGGCGATGTACGCTCCGGTCGCATCGTGCTCCGCCAGGAGGTCACGGAGCAGGTCGCGCTCCAGAATCCGCATCTCCCAGTTCGCCTTGTGGGCCGCGCGCGATCGGGGTTCCTTGTTTGGCCCGAATGCCTTGCTTGTGTTGTGCGGGTCATCCTCGTTGGTGTCGATGAGACCCATCGGGATAGGCGACGCCCTGCCCTTGATCGCCGCCTCGGCCTTCGTCCAGACCGGGTCGGACACTTGGGATTTGTTCAAGAGTAGAACGATCCTCTTTCGGTTGTGAGCGGGCATGACGTGTACGCGGCCATCGTTCTCGCGCTTGACCGCCGCCGCGCCAAGCTGCGCCAGGAGCACTGGCGTGTTCCGCTCGTGCTCGACGAGTGTGCCGAGGAAGAAGGTCTTCACCGAGCCGTCGACGAAGAACTGGAAGATGTGCTCTTCCGTGCGAGGCAGCGGCGGCACTTCGACGTACAGCCTGCCCCCTGGTGCTTCCATGACCTCGCTGACCTTCTTGTCATCCTCCGTCCGAATGCGGTCGTAGTACTCGTCCACGTCGAACTGCTGCAAGTACTCCTGCGCCTGGCCTGTCGCTGGGAGGATCTCGGGGCCGTCCGAAAGTGCTTCGAGGGCGGGCTGAAGAGGTGAGAACGGATTCAAAGGTGTCCCTCCGGTCGCACCCGGCGATAGGTGGTGCCACGCCCCCTGCCAATCTGCTCCAGCGAGCCGGCTGCCACAAGCTCTCGCAAGCGGCCCCGAAGTACAGCCGCCTCCATTTGCAGTTGTGCCGCTGCGTGGGCTACCCCAATAGCTTCGCCATCGAATGCCGCGAGGACGGCATCGTCAGTGACCGCCGGTACGGCCACGGCCTCTTGCTCGCCGTCGCCCGCGTCACGGTTCCTCAAGTCATCCTTGAGCATCAGCCTCAGAGAGACTCGCACCCTTTCCGCGGCGGCAGCATCAAGCCCAAGCATCTCGCACACGCAAGCATCAATGCGATCCTCGATCACTGCAACAACATCGTCGCGACCTGCCGCAACAGCCGCGTGTGCCTCCACTGAGTACTGAGCAAGTCGGACGTGCGCCGGCGAGGTAGGATCGAATGTCGGAACGCAGAGATGCTCGAGTAAGTGCGAAGAGCCGAATCCCTTGCCTCCAGATTGTGAGTACGAGACCGCGGCAAAGTTGAAGGGCGAGGAGTTCACAAAAGCAGCGATGTAGTGCGCTTCATCCTCCCGGTTGGTCCCGACGAACACGTGTACCTCATGCGGAATGATGGGGATGCCATGCGCCGACCCAACTACCGCGGCTTCTATAGGCGTGACCATTCGGTGCCAGACGGCTTTGTAGGGGGCGAGCGTGTACGGACCGATGTCGAACATCGAGTAGAAGGGTCCCACTTCCTCTCTTCGTCCGTTACGCATTCGGGTGAAATAGCGAGCGAACACGGCGCGATCACGAAGCGGCTGCTCGAACCGCTTCAAGTACCGAAACGTCCGTGGACACCGCCTTTGAAGTTCTGCTTCTGGAATCGCCTGAAGCGGTGGCCGCACGTCTGGTTCATGGGTCATCAATAGCCACGAGTCGACCTCAACGCTCCATCGCCTGATCTGGCGCCCACGAACGAGAGGTCGCAACAAGTCTGGCTCGATGTCTGCCGGCGCCGATGCGGCG
>JAANMY010002946.1_pt1 | contig 14908 bp, 8 predicted proteins | sample 7279691 | NCBI WGS metagenome assembly JAANMY01 (sample SAMN14094543, study PRJNA606508) | bioreactor metagenome | isolation source: A lab-scale SPAN reactor treating ammonium-rich wastewater day 388 | place: Ireland: Galway | collected 2018-02-07
GTCAGCGTCGTCTTGCCGTGGTCGACGTGGCCGATCGTCCCGATGTTAACGTGCGGCTTATTCCGTTCAAACTTTGCCTTCGCCATGATGGCTTCTCCTTTGGTGGTGGTGCGTGCAAGCACGCACCCTACAGGTGTAGGGTGGGCGATCCGCCCACCACGTCATGCGTATTTCTTCTGGATCTCGTCCGAGATATTCTGCGGCACGGCATCGTAATGGTCGAACTGCATCGTGAACACCGCGCGTCCCGAGGACATCGAGCGCAGGTTGTTGATGTAGCCGAACATGTTCGCCAGCGGGACCATGCAGTTGATGACATTCGCGTTGCCGCGGCTGTCCTGCCCCTGGACCATGCCCCGGCGGCTGGTCAGGTCGCCGATGATCGAGCCGGTGTATTCTTCCGGCGTGACGACCTCGACCTTCATGATCGGTTCCAGCAGCTTGGCGCCGGCCTTCTTGAGGCCCTCGCGCATGCCGGCCCGCGCCGCGATCTCGAAGGCGAGAACCGACGAGTCGACGTCGTGATAGGCGCCGTCGATCAGCGCGACCTTGAAGTCGATCACCGGGAAGCCCGCGAGCGGACCCGAATCCATCACCGACTTGATGCCCTTTTCGACACCCGGGATGTATTCCTTGGGCACCACGCCGCCGACGATCTTGTTCTCGAACGAATAGCCTTCGCCCGGGAGGGTCGGTTCGATCACCAGCTTGATGCGGGCGAACTGACCGGTGCCGCCGGTCTGCTTCTTGTGGGTATAATCGACCTCGGCCTTGTGGCTGATGGTCTCGCGGTAAGCCACCTGCGGCGCGCCGATGTTGGCCTCGACCTTGAACTCGCGCTTCATGCGGTCAACGAGGATGTCGAGGTGGAGTTCGCCCATCCCCTTCATGATCGTCTGGCCCGATTCGAAGTTGGTCTCGACGCGGAACGAGGGGTCTTCGGCAGCCAGGCGCGCCAGGGCAACGCCCATCTTCTCCTGGTCGGCTTTCGACTTGGGTTCCACGGCGATCTCGATCACCGGCTCGGGGAAGGTCATGGTTTCCAGAACCACCGACTTGACCGGATCGCACAACGTGTCCCCGGTGGTGGTTTCCTTCAGACCCGCCAGCGCGATGATGTCGCCCGCAAAGGCTTCGTCGATCTCCTCGCGGTTGATCGAGTGCATCATCATCATCCGGCCGACGCGCTCGCGCTTGCCCTTGGTCGCGTTCAGCATCTGGTCGCCCTTCTTGAGCTGGCCAGAATAGATGCGCGTGAAGGTGAGCGAACCGACGAACGGGTCGTTCATGATCTTGAACGCCAGCGCCGAGAAGGGCTCGCTGTCATCGGCATGGCGCGCGATGTTGCGGGTTTCCGTCTCGTCGCCCGGGGTGAAGCCCATGTAGGCGGGCACGTCCAGCGGCGAGGGCAGGAAGTCGATGACCGAGTTCAGGAGGGGCTGCACGCCCTTGTTCTTGAACGCCGAACCGGCAGTGACCGGGAAGAAGGTCAGCGACAGGGTGCCCTTGCGGATCAGGCTGCGCAGGGTCGCCTCGTCGGGCTCTTCGCCCTCGAGATAGGCTTCCATCGCGGCATCGTCCATGTCGACGGCCAGCTCGATCATCTTGCCACGCCATTCGGTGGCCAGATCCAGCAGATCGGCACGGATCGGCTGACGGACCCAGCTTGCGCCGAGGTCTTCGCCCTGCCAGACCCATTCTTCCATCTTGATGAGGTCGATGATGCCTTCCAGCTTGTCCTCGGCGCCGATCGGCAGGGCGATCGGGCAGGGGGTGCCGCCGGTACGGCTTTTGATCATCTCGACGCATTTGAAGAAGTCGGCGCCGATCTTGTCCATCTTGTTGACGAACACGATCCGCGGAACCTTGTAGCGGTCAGCCTGACGCCACACGGTTTCGGTCTGCGGTTCGACACCGGCGTTGGCGTCGAGCAGACAGACCGCACCGTCGAGAACCGCCAGCGAACGCTCGACTTCGATGGTGAAGTCGACGTGGCCCGGGGTGTCGATGATGTTGAAGCGGTATTTGGTATCCGAGGTGCCTTCGGTGGTCGGATCTTCCTGGCGCTGCCAGAAAGTGGTCGTCGCAGCCGAGGTGATCGTGATCCCGCGTTCCTGCTCCTGCTCCATCCAGTCCATGGTCGCGGCGCCGTCGTGGACTTCGCCGATCTTGTGCGACTTGCCGGTGTAATACAGGATGCGCTCGGTCGTCGTGGTTTTACCCGCGTCGATGTGCGCCATGATGCCGAAGTTGCGGTAGCGGCGAAGCTGATACTCGCGTGCCATGGGGGCGCTCCTTACCAGCGATAATGGCTGAACGCTTTGTTCGCGTCGGCCATCTTGTGGGTGTCTTCACGCTTCTTGACCGCGGTGCCGCGGTTGTTGACAGCATCGGCCAGCTCGCCCGCAAGGCGCTCTTCCATGGTGTTCTCGTTGCGCTTGCGCGCAGCGATGATCAGCCAGCGGATCGCCAGGGCTTCGCGGCGCTCGGTGCGCACTTCGACCGGAACCTGATACGTCGCACCACCAACGCGGCGCGAACGGACTTCGACCGACGGTTTGATGTTGTCGAGGGCTTCGTGGAAGACCTCGATCGGCGCGCGCTTCAGACGCTTCTCGACGCGGTCGAGAGCGTTGTAGACGATGGATTCGGCGACCGATTTCTTGCCGTCGACCATCAGGTTGTTCATGAACTTCGTCAGGACCGTATCGCCAAACTTGGCATCGGGCAGGACTGCGCGCTTTTCAGCGGCGTGACGACGCGACATGGGGGTCTCTCCTTACTTCGGACGCTTCGCGCCGTACTTCGAACGACGCTGACGACGATCTTTGACGCCCTGCGTATCGAGCACGCCGCGCAGGATGTGGTAGCGGACGCCCGGAAGGTCTTTGATACGGCCGCCGCGGATCAGGACCACCGAGTGTTCCTGCAGGTTGTGCTTTTCGCCGGGGATGTAGCTGATGACCTCAAAGCCGTTGGTCAGGCGCACTTTGGCGACCTTCCGCATGGCCGAGTTCGGCTTCTTCGGCGTCGTGGTGTAGACGCGGGTGCAGACGCCGCGCTTTTGCGGGCAGTTTTCGAGGTGCTGCGACTTCGAGCGCCGCACTCGGGGCTGCCGCGGGTGGCGGATCAGCTGCTGGATCGTTGGCATACGTTTAGCCTTGTCTTTGCGGCCCGTTCAACCGGCGCTCGTCAGCGGGGTCTCCGGGGGCAGTTCGTCATGTCGTGTCTGCGCGTCCGCATAACACAAAACCGCATGCGCACCCATTCCGAGGGAAACGCAGCGGTGGAATCTCAGAGGATCGGGGCGTGCACCGCCCGGATCGTGACCACAGTGTGTAATCTAAAGCCCCGTCGCCAGCAGATGCCGACCCCGGGTGCGGGCCGTATAGGGGGAGTCGCGGGGGTTGTCAACACGCCCCCGCAGCCGGTCAGAGGCGCATCAATCCGTCCAGCGTGAAGGGGAAATGCCGTTCGACCAGGGCGCGGACCTCGTCTGGCGGCAGCAGCCCCTTCTTGCCGGCGACATGGGGGCTGGCATCGTTGTCGCGGTGCACCGTGCGGATGAAGGCGGGCGTTTCGGCATCGAGCCAGGTGCTGAACCGCTCGGCGATGTCGCGGTGATTCTGCACATAGATCGTCAGCCCCGACTTGATGCCCGAGACCAGCGCCACGCCGCAGGCAGGCGTGCGTTCGTGCACGTCATAGAGCCGGTTGCCCTCGGCGCCGATCTCCAGCCAGAAGCCGCTGTTGTGGCCGATCGCCCAGGGTTGCGGCCCCGCCAGCGTGGACAGCCGGTCCGCCTGCCGCCGCAGCCGGGCAATGAAGTCGCGGTCCATCGCGTCGTCATCATCCAGCCGGAAGGTGGTGAAATGCGAGGCGCCGTCCAGCCGCGCGGCCCGATAGGCGGCATGCGTGGCCTTGTAATTCTGCGCCGGCTCCATCGGATGCAGATAGGCGCCCTGCAGCGGGCGGATCAGGTCCTGCAACCGGTCGCGCCAGGGCTTGGGGAAATCGTCGCCGATGACGAACCCCAGTTGGAAATCGCCGTCCGTCTGCGCCAGCATCGAGGGCAGCATCAGGGCTTCGAACAGCCGGAACCGACGTTCCAGCCGCTCGGGATCATAGAGCATCGCCTTCGCCGCAGCGGCATCGGCGGGCGTGCGGGAAAAGGCGCTCAGCGCCGGATAGGAAAATCGCACGACGCCGACGATACGGTTGCGGAAACCCGGATTCGCGGGGAGGACTTCGGGCTTGCGCCGGGACCAGAACGGCATGGCTTCTCCTGTGGATCGCGGCGCAGGATGACGCGGCCCCTCGCGCGGCGCAACCCCGGCTTGCCCCGGCCGCGCGCGACGTTAAGCTGCCGGGGTTCAGTCGGAGGTTTGTGTGTCGTTCATCTTCCAGCACCTGCGGGCGCGCAAGGCGGCAAAGCAGGCTCAGGTCATCGGTGTCTGCCGCTTTTCCTGGCCCGCGCTGGGGGGGTTCAAGGTCGAGCATCAGACCCCCGAACAGCGCGCCGCCTATCTCTATGCCCCGGCCCGGCTGGACGAGCGGTTTCGCCTGTTCGAGGCCTTTACCTTGCCGTCGATCCGCGCGCAGACCGATCCCGATTTCACCTTTCTGATCGTCATCGGCCCCGACCTGCCCGCCGAACGGCTGGCGCAATTGCGTGCCCTGGTGGCCGACGTGCCGCAGGCGGTGATCCATGTCCAGCCGCCCGGCTGGCACCGCCCGGCCCTCAAGGAAGCCGTCAACGCCCACCGTCGGCGCGGTGTCTGGTCGATCCAGTTCCGCCATGACGACGATGACGCGGTCAACCTGCGTTTTGTCGCGCGGCTACGGCAGACCTTCGCCATGCATTACGCGCTGTTTCACGGGCAGCGTCACAGTGTCATCGACTTCAGCAGGGGATGGAATGCCCGTGCCGACGCGCAGGGCATCCTGGCCGAATCCACCCAACACCTGTTCCTCGGCGTGGGCAACGCCATGGCGATCCGGCCGGATGTGGCGTTGAGCGTGATGAGCTTTGGCCACCACGACGCCTGGATGCACATGCCCGCGATCATCCGCACCGACCCCGACATGTGGGTGCGCGGGATCAACGACCACAACGATTCGGGCGATCCGCTGGGGCGGCGGCTGGAACGGCTGGACCCGGCGGGCGAGGCCCGGTTCGAGGCCGCCTTCGGCATCAATGCGGCGCGCGTGCGCGCAATCTTCGGGCGGTAAGGCGCTCGCGGTAAAAGGTGAACAGACCGGTGGCCACGATCAGCCCGGCGCCAAGCTGGGTCAGCGGATCGGGCCATTCGGCAAAGATCACGAACCCCAGCACCAGCGCCCAGATCAGCCCGGTATAGCGAAACGGCGTGACGAATCCCAATTCGCCGACCCGCACCGCCATCACCGTCATCAGATAGCCGGCGACGACAAACACCGCCGTTCCCGCCAGCAGCAGCGCCCCCTGCCCTGTCGGCGCCGTGAACACCTCGCTGGCGCTGCCGACCAGCCCGAACAGGGTGACGGCCACCGCATTGGCCAGGGCGATCAGCAGGGCGGGAATCGCCCTCGCCATGCGACGGGTCAGCAGATCGCGCGCCGTGACCAGCCCGACGCAGAGCAACGCATACAGCGCATAGAGGTCGAAACCGCTGGAATCGGGCCGCACCACCAGCAGCACGCCCAGAAAGCCGACACCGATCGCCACCAGCCGCCGCCAACCGACCCGCTCGCCCAGAAACAGCGCGGCGCCCAGCGTCAGGGTCAGCGGCAGCGCCTGCATGATCGCCGTCAGGTTGGCCAACGGCATGTGATAGAGCGCCTGCAGGAAGAACCAGGTCGAGATCGTATCGGCCAGCGCCCTGAGCAGCACAAGCCGCCGGTCGCCACCCGTAAGCGCCACGCGGAACGCCCCGGCCCGCCAGGCCATCAGCCCCAGTACCGCGCTGACCGCCAGCCCGCGCCACAGCAGGGTCTGGAACAGCGGCAACTGCGTGGCGAGCAGTTTCATGATGGCATCGGAAAGCGTGAAAGCCGCCATTCCGGCCATCATCATGAGCGCGCCGCGCGCGTTGTCGGAAAGCATCGGGGGGGAAACCTGCGCAAAACTTGGGCACAGTCTACGCTTAACAGGTGAAAAGAAAACCCCCCGCAGCGCGGGCGCGATCACCTCCAGCAGCAACGCAGTGCGACAGCGTCAGAACAGACGGATGCTGTTGTACCAGGTCAGGTAATCGGACCGGTAGGCGTTATAGTCGCTCTCGGTGGTTTGCAGCAGCAGAAGGTAGCTGCCCGAGGGTCCGGTCCCATAGCCGCCGAAGATCACCGTGCCGTTCTGCGACGCTTCGACCGTCTCGTACCAGTGCCAGCCGCCCTGGTTTTCGCCGCTGTCGATGGTCGCCCAGCGGCTGGCAGGAATGCCGGTCAGGGCGATGCCGACCGCCGCGATTTCCGCGGGGCTGGCCTGCTCGCCGCGCTTGGTCAGGGCGTAGAGGGAGAGGCCGTCGTAGGTGCCAACCAGCCGCGCCCAGCCGTTGACGCCCTCGCTCTCGACCAGAGTGACGCCTTGCGGCACGAGCATCGAGAACCCGTAATCCGGCGCGCTGTAGACCGCCCAGTTTTCGCCCGCCGCAGCCGGGCCGGACACGCCGACGACCAACGCCGCGCCCAGCAATGCCGCATGCAAGCGGCCCCGCAAGACACTGAAATGGCTCATGAACGCTCTCCTTGTGCGAAGTTGCTCCCTTGACGCGAATCCCGATCAGTCCAGTTGTTGCGATAATATTACGCCCTTTGTGCCGTCAGCGGGAAAAAACTGACGGGCCGCCCCTGAACCCGCGTCCGGAAAGGCTGCGCAGAGCGGCGTCGGATCGTGGATCACGATGAGTGTCGCGCCGCTCAGGCCCGGGGGCAGATGCTTCGAGAACGGCACCCGCAGGCTTGCGGCACCGGCCCAGCGGCGGGGAAAAAGAAAACCCCCCGCAGCGCAGGCTGCGGGGGGTGTTTTCAGAGGGTCGCGGCGATCAGCGGTCGTCGTCGATATCCGACGACGGCGCGCCGAACACCGGATCGGCCATCGGCGCGACCAGCACCGCCTCGGCCTCGGCCCGGCGCTGTTCGATCACCACCAGGTCGCGGTCGGCGGCGATCTTCTTGGTCGCCGTCGCCACGCCACCGGTGCCGGCCGGGATCAGCCGGCCGACGATGACGTTCTCTTTCAGGCCGACCAGCTTGTCGCGCTTGCCGATGACCGCGGCCTCGGTCAGCACGCGGGTCGTTTCCTGGAACGAGGCGGCCGAGATGAAGCTGCGGGTCTGCAGCGACGCCTTGGTGATGCCCAACAGGATCGGTTCGCCCCGCGCCGGGCGCAGGCCCATCGCGGTGATCTTGTCGTTGGCCTCGTCGAACTCGAACTTGTCCACCGTCTCGCCCTTCAGCAGCGTGGTATCGCCGCTGTCGAGGATCTCGAGCTTTTGCAGCATCTGCCGCACGATCACCTCGATGTGCTTGTCGTTGATCTTCACGCCCTGCAGGCGGTAGACGTCCTGCACTTCGTCGATCAGATAGTTCGCCAGCGCCTCGATCCCCAGAATCCGCAGGATATCATGCGGGGCCGGGTTGCCATCCATGATGTAGTCGCCGCGCTGGACGTAATCGCCTTCCTGCACGGGGATGTGCTTGCCCTTGGGCACCAGATATTCGACCGTCTCGACGTTCTCGTCCACGGGTTCGATGGTGATGCGGCGCTTGTTCTTGTAGTCCTTGGCATAGCGCACATAACCGTCGATCTCGCAGATGATCGCGTGATCTTTCGGGCGACGGGCCTCGAACAATTCGGCCACCCGCGGCAGACCGCCGGTGATGTCCTTGGTCTTGGCGCCTTCGCGCGGAATCCGCGCCACGACATCGCCCTGACGCACATCCTGCCCGTCCTCGATCGACAGAATGGCGTCGACCGACATCGGATAGGTGATCGGGTTGCCCGCGTCGTTGCGCATCGGCTCGCCGGTTTCCTTGTTCATGATGATGATCTCGGGCTTGAGATCGCCACCGCGCGGAACCGAACGCCAGTCGGTCACGATCTTCTGCGACATGCCCGTCGCATCGTCCGTGTCCTCGCGCATCGACAGACCGTTGATCAGATCGACGAACTTGGCCACACCCGGCCGTTCGGCGATGATCGGCAGGGTATAGGGGTCCCATTCATAGAGCTTGTCGCCGCGCTTGACCTGCTGGCCGTCGCGCACGAACAGCTTGGCACCATAGGTCAGCTTGTGGCTGGCCCGTTCGATGCCGTTCTCGTCGATGATGGCGATCTGCATCGAGCGGCCCAGAACGATCAGCTCGCCCGTGGCGCTTTCCAGAACCGACGGGTTGCGGAACTCGATCTTGCCCGCCGCCCCGGCCTCCTGGAACGATTGCGAACCGCCCTGCGCGATGCCGCCGATGTGGAAGGTCCGCATGGTGAGCTGCGTGCCCGGCTCGCCGATCGACTGCGCGGCGATGATGCCCACCGCCTCGCCCTTGTTGACCAGCGTACCGCGGGCCAGATCGCGGCCATAGCACTTGGCGCAGACGCCTTCGTCGGCCTCGCAGGTCAGCGGCGAGCGGATCTTGATCGTTGCCAGGTCGGCCTTGTCGATCAGGTCCGCGTCGCGTTCGTCGATCAGCGAGTTGCGGGTGACGAGGATCTCGCCGGTCGCCGGATGCACGACATCCTCGGCCACGACGCGGCCCAGAACGCGCTCGGCCAGCGAGGCGACGACTTCACCGTCATTGACCGCAGCCGAGGCGGTGATGAACCGCTCGGTGCCGCAATCGTCGGACCGCACGATGCAATCCTGCGCCACGTCCACCAGACGCCGCGTCAGATAGCCCGAGTTCGCGGTCTTCAGCGCGGTATCGGCCAGGCCCTTGCGGGCGCCGTGGGTCGAGTTGAAGTATTCAAGAACGGTCAGACCTTCCTTGAAGTTCGAGATGATCGGCGTCTCGATGATCTCGCCCGAAGGCTTGGCCATCAGGCCGCGCATCCCGCCGAGCTGCTTCATCTGCGCGGGCGAACCCCGGGCCCCCGAATGCGACATCATGTAGACGCTGTTCGGTTCCATCTCGGCGCCGGCATCGTCGCGGCGCACGGCCGAGATTTCCGCCATCATCGCCGCGGCGACCGCGTCCGAGGCCTTGGACCAGGCATCGACCACCTTGTTGTACTTCTCGCCCTGGGTAATCAGGCCGTCGAGGTACTGCTGTTCGAATTCCTTCACCTGATCGCGGGTCTGGTTGACCAGATCCCACTTCGATTCCGGAATCAGCATGTCGTCCTTGCCGAAGGAAATCCCGGCCTTGAACGCCTCGCGGAAGCCCAGACCCATGATCTGGTCGCAAAAGATCACCGATTCCTTCTGACCGCAGTAGCGGTAGACGGTATCGATGACGTTCTGCACGTCTTTCTTGCGCAGCAGGCGGTTGGCCAGTTCGAACGGCGCCTTGGCGTTCAGCGGCAGCAACCCGCCCAGCCGCAGACGGCCCGGCGTGGTTTCATACCGTTTCAGAACCTCGTTGCCGTTCTCGTCGATCTGCAGGATGCGGCCCTGCACCTTGGCGTGCAGATGCACCTCGCCCGCGGCGAGCGCATGCTCGACCTCGTCGATATCGGCGAAGATCATGCCCTCGCCCTTCATGCCCTCGCGCATCATGGTGGTGTAATAGAGACCCAGCACCATGTCCTGCGACGGAACGATGATCGGCGCGCCGTTGGCAGGCGACAGCACGTTGTTCGTGGACATCATCAGCACGCGCGCTTCAAGCTGGGCTTCCAGCGAGAGCGGGACGTGAACGGCCATCTGGTCGCCGTCGAAGTCGGCGTTGAAGGCCGAGCAGACCAGCGGGTGAAGCTGGATCGCCTTGCCCTCGATCAGGATCGGTTCAAACGCCTGGATGCCCAGACGGTGCAGCGTCGGCGCACGGTTCAGCAGAACCGGATGTTCGCGGATCACCTCGTCGAGGATGTCCCAGACCTCGGGACGCTCTTTTTCGACCAGCTTCTTCGCCTGCTTGACGGTGGACGACAGGCCTTTCGCCTCAAGCCGCGAATAGATGAACGGCTTGAACAGTTCGAGCGCCATCTTCTTGGGCAACCCGCACTGGTGCAGCTTCAGTTCCGGCCCGGTCACGATCACCGAGCGGCCCGAGAAGTCGACCCGCTTGCCCAGAAGGTTCTGGCGGAAGCGGCCCTGCTTGCCCTTGAGCATGTCGCTGAGCGATTTCAGCGGCCGCTTGTTGTTGCCGGTGATGACCCGGCCGCGACGGCCGTTGTCGAACAGCGCATCGACCGATTCCTGCAGCATGCGCTTTTCGTTGCGCACGATGATGTCGGGCGCGCGCAGCTCGATCAGCCGCTTCAGACGGTTGTTGCGGTTGATGACCCGGCGGTAGAGGTCGTTCAGGTCCGAGGTGGCGAAACGGCCGCCATCCAGCGGCACCAGCGGGCGCAGTTCCGGCGGGATCACCGGCAGCACGGTCAGCACCATCCATTCGGGCCGGTTGCCCGATTCCAGGAAGGATTCGACCACTTTCAGCCGCTTGATGATCTTCTTGGGCTTCAGTTCGCCGGTGGCTTCCTTCAGCTCTTCGCGCAGCTTGTCGGCTTCGGATTGCAGGTCGATGTTCGACAGCATGTCGCGGATCGCCTCGGCGCCGATGCCGGCGGTGAAGCTGTCCGAACCGTACGTGTCCTGCGCATCGAGGAATTCTTCCTCGGACAGCAATTGCCCATAGGACAATTCCGTCAGGCCCGGCTCGATCACGACGTAGTTTTCGAAATAGAGGATGCGCTCAAGATCGCGCAGCGTCATGTCCAGCATCAGGCCGATGCGCGACGGCAGCGACTTGAGGAACCAGATATGCGCAACCGGCGAGGCCAGCTCGATATGGCCCATGCGCTCGCGGCGGACCTTTTGCAGCGTGACTTCGACGCCGCATTTCTCGCAGACGACGCCGCGATATTTCATGCGCTTGTATTTGCCGCACAGGCATTCGTAATCCTTGATCGGACCGAAGATGCGCGCGCAGAACAGGCCGTCACGCTCGGGCTTGAACGTGCGGTAGTTGATGGTCTCGGGCTTCTTGATCTCGCCGTATGACCACGAGAGAATCCGCTCGGGCGAGGCCAGCGAGATCTTGATCTCGTCAAAGGCCTTGGCCGGGGTCAGCGGGTTGAACGGGTTCGTCGTCAGTTCCTGGTTCATCGTCAATTCCTTGGAAAGGATCGCAGAGGGGACGGGCAAGGTGCGTGGAAACCACGCACCCTACGGGGCCGGAGCGGCCGTAGGGTGCGTGCTGGCACGCACCGTTACTCGTCCTCCTCCGAATCCAGGAGTTCCATGTTCAGGCCGAGGCCGCGGACTTCCTTCACCAGCACGTTGAAGGATTCGGGCACACCGGCCTCGAAATTGTCCTCGCCCTTGACGATCGATTCGTAGACCTTGGTCCGGCCCGCCACGTCGTCCGACTTCACGGTCAACATTTCCTGCAGGGTATAGGCGGCGCCGTAGGCTTCCAGAGCCCAGACCTCCATCTCCCCCAGACGCTGACCGCCGAACTGCGCCTTGCCACCCAGCGGCTGCTGCGTCACCAGCGAGTACGGCCCGGTGGAACGCGCGTGCAGCTTGTCGTCCACCAGGTGGTGCAGCTTGAGCATGTACTTCACGCCCACCGTCACCTTGCGCTGGAACTGCTCGCCCGAACGACCGTCGAACACCACCGACTGCCCGGATTCATCGAATCCGGCCCGACGCAGCGCGTCGTTGACGTCAACCTCCTTGGCGCCGTTGAACACCGGCGTGCCGATCGGCACCCCTTTGGTCACGGTTCCGGCGGCCTCGATCAGGTGATCCTCGTCCATATCGGCAAAGGCGTCTTCATAGACCTGATCGCCGTAGGAATGGCGCATCGCCTCGCGCACCGGCGTCAGATCGCCCGAGCGGCGGTATTCCTGGATCGCCTCGTCGATCTGCAGACCCAGACCGCGCAGGGCCCAGCCCATATGCGTTTCCAGAATCTGACCGACGTTCATGCGCGACGGCACGCCCAGCGGGTTCAGCACCAGATCGACGGTCGTGCCATCGGCGAGGAACGGCATGTCCTCGACCGGCACCACCTTGGACACCACGCCCTTGTTGCCGTGACGGCCGGCCATCTTGTCGCCCGGCTGCAGCTTGCGCTTCACCGCCAGGAACACCTTGACCATCTTCATCACGCCCGGCGGCAGATCGTCGCCCCGGCGCACCTTCTCGACCTTGTCGTCAAAGCGATGCGTGAGCTGGCGCTTCTGCTGGTCGAACAGCGCGTTCAGCGCCTCGACCTCCTGCGCCTCGGCCTCTTCGGCCAGGGCAAGCTGCCACCACTGGCCGCGCGACAGCGTGCCCAGCAGTTCTTCGGTGATCTCGCTGTTCGGGCGCACCCCTTTGGGGCCCTTCACGGCGATCTTGCCCAGGATCAGCGTTTTCAGACGCGAGTAGATGTTGCGCTCCAGGATCGCCTGCTCGTCGTCGCGGTCGCGCGACAGGCGTTCGATCTCTTCGCGTTCGATCTGCAGCGCGCGCTCGTCCTTGTCGACGCCGTGGCGGTTGAACACGCGCACTTCCACCACGGTGCCATAGGCGCCGGGCGGCAGACGCAGCGAGGTGTCGCGCACGTCGCTGGCCTTTTCGCCGAAGATGGCGCGCAGCAGTTTCTCTTCCGGGGTCATCGGCGATTCACCCTTGGGGGTGATCTTGCCCACCAGAATGTCGCCCGCCTGAACCTCGGCGCCGATATAGACGATCCCGGCCTCGTCGAGGTTGCGCAGGGCTTCCTCGCCGACGTTGGGAATGTCGCGGGTGATTTCCTCAGGCCCCAGCTTGGTATCGCGGGCGGCGACCTCGTATTCCTCGATGTGGATCGAGGTATAGACGTCATCCTTCAGGATACGTTCGCTGATGAGGATCGAGTCTTCGTAGTTATAGCCGTTCCACGGCATGAAGGCGACGACGACGTTCCGGCCGACGGCCAGTTCGCCCATGTCGGTGCAGGGGCCATCGGCCACCACCTCGCCCCGTTCCACGCTGTCGCCCACCTTGACCAGCGGGCGCTGGTTGATGCACGACGACTGGTTCGAGCGCTTGAACTTGCGCAGGCGGTAGATGTCGACGCCCGGCTCGCCCGGTTCCAGCATCTCGGTCGCGCGCACGACGATACGCTGCGCATCCACCTGGTCGATGATCCCGGCGCGGCGCGCCATGATCGCGGCGCCCGAATCGCGGGCAACGATGCCCTCGATCCCGGTGCCCACCAGCGGCGCGTCGCTTTGCAGCAGCGGCACCGCCTGACGCATCATGTTCGAGCCCATCAGCGCGCGGTTGGCGTCGTCGTTTTCCAGGAACGGAATGAGCGAGGCCGCCACCGACACCAATTGCTTGGGCGACACGTCGATCATGTCGATCACGTCGCGCGGGTTCAGCATGAAATCGCCGCCCTTGCGGGTGGAAACCAGTTCGTTGACGAACTCGCCGTCCTCGGTCAGCGTGGCGTTGGCCTGGGCGATGACGTGACGCTGTTCCTCGGTCGCCGAGAGATACTGCACCTCGTCCGTCACCTTGCCGTCGATCACCTTGCGGTACGGGGTTTCGATGAAGCCGTATTTGTTCACGCGGGCATAGGTGGCCAGCGAGTTGATCAGGCCGATGTTCTGGCCTTCGGGCGTCTCGATCGGGCACATCCGGCCGTAATGGGTCGGGTGAACGTCGCGCACTTCGAAGCCCGCGCGCTCACGGGTCAGACCGCCCGGCCCCAGCGCCGAAAGACGGCGCTTGTGGGTGACTTCGGACAGCGGGTTGGTCTGGTCCATGAACTGGCTGAGCTGCGACGAGCCGAAGAACTCGCGCACCGCCGCCGCCGCCGGTTTGGCGTTGATCAGGTCCTGCGGCATCACCGTGTCGATATCCACCGACGACATGCGCTCGCGGATCGCGCGCTCCATGCGCAGCAAGCCCAGACGGTACTGGTTTTCCATCAGCTCGCCGACCGAGCGCACCCGGCGGTTGCCGAGGTGGTCGATGTCGTCGATCTCGCCCTTGCCGTCGCGCAGTTCGACCAGCGCCTTGATACAGGCGATGATGTCCTCGCGGCGCAGGGTGCGCTGGGTATCGGGCGCATCCAGATCGAGGCGCATGTTCATCTTGACCCGGCCCACGGCCGACAGGTCATAGCGTTCGCTGTCGAAGAACAGCGTGTCGAACAGCGAAATCGCCGCATCGACGGTGGGCGGCTCGCCCGGGCGCATGACGCGGTAGATGTCGAGCAGCGCCTGGTCGCGGTTCATGTTCTTGTCCGCAGCCATGGTGTTGCGGATGTAGGCGCCGACGTTGATGTTGTCGATGTCGAGCGTCGGGATCTCGGTGATGCCCTGATCGAGCAGCGATTTCAGCGAACCGCCCTTCACTTCGCCGTCGCGGTCGGTTTCCCAGGTCAGCTCGTCGCCGGCCTCGATCCAGATCGCGCCGGTTTCCTCGTTGATGATGTCATTCGCGGCAAAGCGGCCGAGGATATGCTCGAACGGCACCAGCAATTCGGTGATCTTGCCGTCGTCGATCCATTTCTTGACCAGACGCGGCGTCGCCTTCTCACCGGCCTTGAGGATCACCTCGCCGGTGGCGGCGTCCACCAGATCCATGGTCGGACGGGTGCCGCGCACGCGCTCGGGGAAGAACCGCGTGACCCAGCCACGGTTCTTTTCCAGGCGATACGTCACCTTGTCGTAATAGGCATCCATGATCGCGTCCTGGGTCAGACCCAGGGCATAGAGCAGCGTCGTCACCGGCAGTTTGCGGCGACGGTCGATGCGGGCGAACACCAGATCCTTGGGATCGAA
>JAANMY010002953.1_pt1 | contig 14886 bp, 14 predicted proteins | sample 7279691 | NCBI WGS metagenome assembly JAANMY01 (sample SAMN14094543, study PRJNA606508) | bioreactor metagenome | isolation source: A lab-scale SPAN reactor treating ammonium-rich wastewater day 388 | place: Ireland: Galway | collected 2018-02-07
GGCCGTTCTCCTCTTGCAGCACCACCAATATGTCAGGGCGCTCTACGCTGGCGAGCAGTCCCGGCTCAATTTCCACATATTGCGCCGCTTCCCCGGCCATCGAGACAATCACATGCTTGTTGTCATCTACCCTGACCGAGATCGGCGTGGTGAGTCCCAGGAACTTTTCAAACCCGGTGACATTGCTGCGCGACATGTAATAATTCCCTGTGTAAAGGGGGATGCGCGTGTCAAAGTCGGCGGGAGGAGTGGGCACGGCCGTTTTCTCCACCGGGAAATAGCGGTCGGCAAAGGCGGTGGCGACGGCATCGGAGACGCCCGCCCCACCGACGGCATTGGTCGAAATGAACAGACCCAGGTTGTGTTCTGGCAGCAAGAACAAGCCGGTGTGGAACAAAATCGTATCGCCCCCATGGGAGATGACTCGTTGGCCGTTGATATTGTCTACAAAGAAGCCGTGCGCCATACCGGTCAGGCGCGGATCGGCCGTGTACAACTGGCTGTGCATCTGTTGGGCGGTGGCGGCGGACAGGATTTGCGTTTGGGCGTAACGGCCGTTTTGCAAATGGGCGATCATAAACTTCGCCATGTCCAACCCAGATGCGCTCAAAGAGCCGGCCGGATAGCCCACTACGTACTCAAAACCCGCCTTGACGTAACCGCCATTGACGTAGTTGTATCCGCTGGACATACCCCCCGCCAGGTTTGGCGGCAGTGGCTGGCGAAACGTCGCTTGCATCATCTCTAACGGGGCGAAAATATTCTTTTCTACATACTCATAAAGAGGCATTCCCGTCACTCGTTCCACAATATACCCGGCCAACGCCGTGCCATAATTGGAATAAGCGCCCACTTCCCCAGGCGGGAAAACGCGCGCCGGGATGCGATTTTTGAGATATGTCTCCAGGCTGACGACTTCTTCGGGATTAAGTTTGAATAAATCTTCACCGACGTCCTCAAAACCGGGGGTATGGGTGAGCAGGGTTTTGAGCGTGATTGGCTCCGCGTAAGTAGCGGGGATACTGAAATCCAGATAGTCGTTGACGTCCGCATCCAACGACAATTTGCCCTGTTCGACGAGCTGCATCACGGCCGTCCACACAAACAATTTCGAGACAGAACCGGGGCGAAACAGCGTGGTTTGCGGGTCAACCGGCGTCAGCGTCTCCAAATCCGCATAACCATACCCTTTGGCGAACAACACGTCGCCATCCTTGACCACAACCACAACCGCGCCGGGGATGTGATTCGCCGTCATTTGCGCGGCCAGCAGGCCATCCATGAACGCTTCCAATTCGGCCGGGTCCGTGGGGCCGGTCGTGCTTGCCGCTTGCTGTGCGGCGGTCGGCATGACGCCAGCAAATGGCGCAGCCAGAACGAGCAGCAAGGCAAACGGAATGATCAAAAGACGATTGCGATAATTCATGTGTTATTTCCTTATAGTTTAGGTGTTATTTCCTGGTAGATGGGAAATGACTCAAGTCCCGCCTCCATTACGCGCCACCCTGGAAATGGTTTCAGGCTGAAATAACAAAAAAAGGGGGCGGCTTTTGCAAGCGCCCCCTTCCTAGTGGGTTACTTCTCATACCCATGCGGGTGTTTTTGATGCCATTTAGGATCAGGAACCGCGTTCCTCAACAGGAACGCGGTTCCTAAACTCACTTAGCGCAGCCCCGCCGCTTGCAATTGTTTATCACTCCAGGCGGCCTCCTCTGAGGAGAGTGGAGGCGAGGGCGGCGGGTTCTGGTAATCAAGCAAAGTTTCATAGCCGACCAATGCGAAACAGGCGTCAACGGCCGTTTGCAAATCCAGCGTCACATCTTCATCCGGCGGCAGCAAGGGCACGGGAAGCACAGGCAGCGTATCCGCCAATTGTATGGCCCACACTTGCGTCTGCGGCCGTTTTTCCCGGCGGCTGAGATAAGCGTAGTACGGCGCAAGCGGTGGCATCTCTTCCAAAGGGATACGCCCGCCGCGCCGCAGCAGGTCGAGTTCGATCAGGTGCGTCGGGGTTTGCAAGATTTCCTCGCGTCGCTGCATATAGTCGCGCCGTCCCTCGCCAACTTTATTGGCCGGGGACAGGATTTCGATGATGGCGACTAACCGCTGTTCACTCACATCGCGGATAACGACACTGGTAACAGGGTATGTCTCGTCGAAGAGGCTTCTCGTTTCCATTGTGGGCGCTGTCGTTACCGGGGGTATCTGGTAGGGAACGGCCGTTTCGCGCACCTGTTTTTGCGCAATGCCCACATCTGGCCGGATGCTGCGCGGCTCGCGGTCAAATATGCCCAGGAACGGCCTGTACAGCACGTATCGCTTTTCTAATAAGGCGACATATTTCGGCCGTAATTGGGGCAGCAGTTGTGTACTGATTTGGTTTGCCAGGCGCGTATGGAACTCTGTCCAGTAATCGCCTTCGAGATACGGGTCCATGCCGGGAAAGGGTGAACTCATCGCCTGCTCCTGCTAAGATGTAACGCGATTTGCCGAATAATGTCTATTATTTCTCGTACCCATGCGGGTGTTTTTGATGCCATTTCCAGGCCATCTCAATGATTTGTCTTAGCCCTGGGTATTGTGGCGTCCAGCCCAAATCATGGTTAATGGTCTCGCTGCTGGCGATGAGGATGTCCGGGTCGCCCGCCCGCCGCGGCCCAATCACGGCCGGAATCGGATGCCCCGTCACCGCGCGCGCCGTGTCAATTACCTCTTTGACGCTAAAGCCACGGCCGTTGCCCAAATTATATTTACGGCTGTGTCCCCCCGCTAACAAGGTGCGCATCGCTAAAATGTGCGCCTCGGCCAGGTCTACCACGTGAATATAATCGCGCACGCACGTTCCGTCTGGCGTCTTGTAATCATCGCCAAAAATGGTGATCTTCTCCCGCTGTCCCAGCGCCACTTGCAGCACCAGCGGGATCAGGTGCGTCTCCGGGTCGTGATGTTCGCCGCGCTCTTCTGTCGCCCCACACGCATTAAAGTAGCGCAAACAGCAGTAACGCATCCCATACAGCCGATCCATCCAATGCAGCACCCGCTCCAGCATAAACTTTGATTCCCCATACGGGCTGCCGGGCACAATGCGTTCATCTTCGGCAATCGGCATCCGCTCCGGGTCATCAAACAAATTGGCGGTGGAGGAGAGAATGAAGCCCTGCACCCCATGCTTGACGGCGCTCTCGATCAGATTGCTGCCATTCACCAGATTGTCACGTAAATACATGAACGGCTTTTCCACCGACTCGCCCACCAGCGTATAAGAGGCAAAGTGCATCACCCCATCTGGCTTATGCTCCCGAATCACGGCCTCAATCGCCGCCTTATCGGCCAGGTCGCCTTCAATCAAAACCGCGTCTGGATGCACAGCGTCACGGTGTCCCTGGTATAAATTGTCAAAAACGACAACGGAATCGCCCGCTTGAATCAGCCGCTCAACGGTAATGCTGCCAATATAGCCGGCGCCGCCGGTCACAAGAATTTTCATACGTTTGTTTCCTTTTGGTTGGTGTAACTACTAAGCCTCTCTGGGATTTAACCGCAAAGAACGCAGAGAGCGCAAAGTTTTTCTCTAATCTTTGTGTTCTTTGCGCCCTTTGTGGTTAGTAGTTACTGGTTGGTTCTTTAGGGTTCGTGTTATGTATTGCGTAATATCCCCGCGAATTCCTACAGAATCATGATGGTTTACAGTTATCGCCTTTATCTTGCGGACTATAACTTACAAGCATCATAACGACCCGGCGTTTCCCCTACTCCCCCCCTGACGATAGCGCCTACCCCACAACCGCCGCGCCATCCGTCGCCGCGCTGATGTAAATTTGCGGCTGCAACCCGGTCGCCGCCTGGTACTGCGCCGCCGCCGTTTGCGCGAAAGCCTCCGCTTGTTCTGCCTGCACCAGCGCCACCGCGCAGCCGCCAAAGCCCGCGCCGGTCATGCGCGCCCCGTAGCAGCCCGGCTGCCGCCGCGAAATGGCGACCATCGTATTCAACGCCTCGTTGGTCACGGCAAAATCATCGCGCAGACTGGCATGGCTGGCGTCCATCAATGCGCCCAGTGCGGCGGCATCGTTGCGCCGCATCGCCGCCGCCGCTGCCAGGGTGCGCTCGTTCTCGGTGATGACGTGCCGCGCTCGCTTGCGCGTCGTCTCGTCTAGCCCATGCGCCCTGGCAGCAAACTCGTCGGGGGATACATCGCGCAACGCCAGCGCGCCAAAGAAGGCAGCGGCCGTTTCGCATTGTGCGCGCCGTTCATTATAGGCCGAGTCCACCAGTCCGCGCCGCGTGCCGGTGTCGAGAATGACAACGGCCGTTCCCTCCGGCAAGGGCACGAGTTCTGTCGCCAACGAGCGGCAATCAATCAACAGCGCGTGCCCCGCCTGCCCGGCGGCCACGATCATCTGATCCATAATGCCGCAGTTCACGCCCACCCATTTGTTTTCCGCGCGCTGGCTGAGGCGGGCCATCGCCGCCGCCTGCCAGGGCGCTTTGGCCAGGGCCATAAACGCCCGCGCCGTCGCCAATTCCAGCGCCGCCGACGACGACAGCCCCGCGCCCACCGGCACGTTCCCGGCCATCACCCCGTCCCAACCATGCAGCGCGTACCCGGCGTCGGCCAGCGCCCAGGCCACGCCCTTGACGTACTCGCTCCAATGGTCGCCGCTGTGTTGGAGGGCGTTCAGGTCGAAAACGGCCGTCTCCCCAAAATCCAACGAATGCACCTGTACCACGCTGTCTGCGCGCGGCCGTAACGCCAGCCACACCGCCCGCTCAATCGCCAGCGGCAGCACAAAGCCGTCATTATAATCCGTGTGTTCCCCAATCAGGTTCACCCGTCCCGGCGCGCGCACCACCAACGCCGGCGGCGCGCCAAACATCTCTTGAAACTTGCTGACAATCTGCTTCGTTATCTGCTTCATAAAAAACTCGAATGGCGTCTACGCCAAAGTTACCGCCACGTCATAGAGGTTTGTTTGTTGGTAGTTACAACCAAAAAGCAACGCTGGTGCAAGATTGGTGCAATCTGTGGAGGTTGAACCAATCTAAACGCTGCCCTACAATAATTCAATTACCTGACTTGGGCGAATGATAGCGATATTTTCAAATGGGTGTAAAGTAAGCAAATCCTTGTCGCCACTAACGATATAGTCAGCTTCACCGCTGAGAGCTAACTCCAGAAATTTATTATCTTTTGGGTCGCGGCATTGGGTGATGACGGCCGTAACTTCCACCAACACCGCTTCCCGTGCCAACGCTGCCAGCATTTGCAGCCGCTCATGTTCGCTGATGTATTGATTGAATTTGGGGCGTCGTAACACGTCATTCAGCTCATTTAGCGTTTCCTGTGAAATGAGCAAACAACCTTGAGCGCGTGCAGCATCAAATGCCTGGCGAGCGACTGATTTTTTCAGCAATGTGGCGCTGACAATGACATTGGTGTCGAAGACAAACCGCAAGTTAGTCGTCATTCAGCAAAGACTCGAGGATTTCAGGGGTTAAACCGCGCTGCTCGGCATGATCGCTTATCTCGTCCATCAAGGCAGAGAGAGATAACGCTTCAACTTCACGCAGCCATAAACTGAAAAGCAGCCCTAATTTTTCTTGCTTCTCCTCAGAGGCTTGTGTGTAGATTTGGGCCACATCCTGGTCAAGTTGGATATGGATTGTAGCAACAGACATACCATTCACCTTTATCAGCTAATTTTATATCGCTCACATTTTACAACAATTTCTTTGCGCCAAGATAATCATTCACGGCACACAATCTATACCAATAGCTTTCAAGATGGATTACATTGTGCGGGGCGAGATTGTTTTGCCACCGTGATTGGGGATAGTTGTCCAACGGCCGTCTGGATGCCGCCAAATTTCGTGACTCCCCTTTCCCTGCCGGTAAAGCTCAAAGCCCAACTGACGTAACCGTTTGGCAACTTCCCGATAATTAAGTGAGGGAATCATTGTGGTTAGTTCCCAACTATGACAGGGAGGGGAAACTGAAACCGTTCTGTTTCCTGTACAGGCAACAACTCTGGTGGCAACAGATCACCATATGCTAATCGTCCTTCGATGTGGATGCGAATCACATCTTCCAAGTTTTCTAACGCTTCCCAGTAGCTTTGACCTTCAACGTGACAACCGGGCAAAACGGGGCATTCAGCATAATACCCGCCTTCTTCCAGGGGTTCTACAATAACAGAGACTTGATATTTCATAACAACCTCCAGCTACCAATTGTGCGCTGTTCACATTCTACAACAGCTTTGCCCACACACGAACCACAACCACCAAACCGCTTACGCCAGATTGGTTCAATCTGCGGAGATTGAACCAATCTAAACGCTGCCCTGGCGAATTTGTCTTTGCCACCGTTGCCAGGTCACTTGTTTGTCAATTATTCAATGAGCAATGCCTGAATTGTTTCAATAAACACGGCCGTTTCCCCCACTAATGGCTCAACCGTCTCTGCTTCCAGAGACGCAAAATCAATGTAGTCCCCTTCCTGGCGTAAATCAAACAGGCGGTTGTAGAGACGGCCGTTTTCCTTTGTCACAAGTCCCGGCTTCACGTAATGCTGATTAAACAATGCCTTCACGCCGCTATGTTTAGCGGCGATGCGTCCATCTCGCACTAACAAGGCAGAAACGGCATAAAATGCAGCATAGTACAGTCGGTTTGCACAAGCGTTCCAGTGTGCTTCGCGCTGCATTAACTGTGCCTCAACCAACGTTTCCGCAACGCGCGCCAGGCGATAAGCGATTAACGCTTGAAGTTCTTGCTCCTTCACAGCAGCACGCCATCTTGCTCAATTTGTTGACGCAGTGGCAATACGGCGTAACGAGACGACTGCCACTCTTGTTTGCTGCGAATCACACTGCTCACAACAGCGTCCATCTCTAATTCCACGTCGTACAGGCGATCCTTGATGGCTGCTTCTAATGCCTTGTCGCGGGGCGCTGGCAGCAGAATGAGAAAATCCCAATCGGAATCGGCGCGGGCCGTGCCCCTGGCGCGGGAACCGTAGAGGATGATTTCGGCGGTGGGAGAGAGGGTGTGTACGGCCGTTTTCACCCGCCGCAGTAGTTCATTTTCTTTTGTCAAAGCCATGCCAACCTCCAGATACCAATTGTGCGCTGTTCACATTCTACAACAGCTTTGCCGCCAGCGCCTACTAACCTTTCAAACGAAGTAAGTGTGTTTTTGATGGATAGGGCAATCGGATAATCTACGCATATTGACAGACATCCCCCTTCCTGCATACAATGACCCCATTAGCCAGTGGGGTAACAAAGTGCAGCCCCACATCCAAACAGGTAGTAATCGTTTCACAAAATATGGAGGACCTGCCAGATGGCAAATTTACTGCAAGCAATCAATGCCTATGGGCCAAAATTAGACCTAAACAAAACCGCGCAGTTAGACCGCGTGGTGACGTGGATGTCCAGTCGTACCGGTGTAAACAAAAGCGAAGTGATGATGGTTTTGCAAGAACTGCATGAGGCGCTCATCTTTTTTGCCAGCGAAGGGACGCCGATAAAGCTGCCCGGCGTGGGTACATTTACGCCAGTGATCAACCGTAATGGCGAGATGAAAATCGGCTTTCGCGCCGACACCGCTTTGAAAAAGGCCACGAACCACGGTGAGGCTTATGTGGGACGCATGAAAAACAAAAGCGCGGCCGGGCTGACCAACCAGCAGCTAAAGCAGATGTGGGATGCCGACCACCCGGATGATCCGCTGGAAATTTAGGGTGGGTATTTCCGCATTGGGGATTTTGATTTCCATATTGGAAAATAAAATTTCCGCATTGGAGTTTTGTTGTTTCTGCATTGAAAATTTTATTTTGCGCCTTGAAAATTAAAATTGGCGCACTGTTGACAAATATTTAACCAACTGCCTGTCTGGAATATCATGCTAACACAACAACAGGGCCAGGTGTAAAAAACCTCGGCCCTGTTGTTTATTAAAAACTTGCTATCTATGGGCTGAAAATATTTACCCACCACACCACGAAAACCACAGCCAAGATGAATAAAATCGACAGTCCTATTTTTCCCTTCGTTGTGGCGCGAACCCAGCGTATACGAAAATCTTGAAACTCCATAATTGACCACCCAAACCCAGCCCCTAATATCCCGAATAAAGCACCGAAGAATAAGCGAAGAAAAAGAAGCCCTTTTTGCGTGCCCATCGTGGATATTGTGTTCTGAGTTGAGGGAAGGTTCTCACCAATTGCTACCCAATTCATTGTGCCAAAAACTAAGGCAAAACTAACACTCAACAACAAGATTGGATTGACGTAACGATTTATATTGTGCGTATGTTTCTTAGCACGCTGCAAGGCTAGAGCTTGCTCTGGTCCGGCAGTAATAATGTTATCTCCAGCGCGCATAAAGATGGTGTTCTCGTGGTATTTGTTGTTATGGCCTGTTTGTAGGAGACGTTTGATTTTGTGAACGTGGCGGCTGGGTAATATCTCGATGACAAACAACCGTTTGCCCTGGTAGGAAACAAGGTGCGTATTGATTTCTTCGACGGCCGGTTCGGCGTAAGCATTGGCCCAATCCATGATTTGCCTTTTGGGTAAAGCCACATTGCCCACGTCAAACAAAGGGCGGGAACCGTCAGGATTACGGTTATCTCCTGCGCCGATGACAAGATAGGCGGGTTTACCGGCGCTGTGGGTGTTGCCATTGACCAATGAAAGGATGTCGCGCACCATTTCATTTTTTTGCCAATCGTAATCCCTGGCCTTTTTATCAGCGACCTTGTACATCTCTTGCTTAAAGTCAAGCCAACCACATTCCTCTAATGATAATAATTGTTCTAATAGTTTGGTCTGTTTTGACATTACGTAACGAAAATTTGCTTGCTATGATAAGCACTTTTTGATCGCATCTTGCACGGTGTTAACTTCTTCAGAATATCTGTCACGATCAGCTTTATGTTTCCTTGTTTGTCGCTTTAATTTATCTATTCTGTCAATTTCTGTTTGCCACGCACCTACCAACTCATTGAAGTGGCGTAAAATACGTTCATATAATGCACCGGGATTATCATACAAAATCAGATATTCGTATCTGGAGTTGTTAGTGCCAATGGTTAAGGCTTCTCCGTTATCAAGTATGACTCTATAGTGTCCTAAAATACGTTCAATGTGGCTGCTATGATTTTTTAACCGAATAATCGCTATTTGTGTTTTGATAATTGGTTCTTTATTTACTGCAATCTTATATTCATTGCTGAAGAGCATTTCCATCAACTGATATAGGTCGCAAAATGCTTGCAGACATTCTTTCGGTTGAACAGTGAGTCCGGCTAAGTCCTGATTGTGAAAGAAATTATTCCTCTTGTCTCGCCTAGCTTGAAACTCATTGAGTAAAGTATGTAAACTTGTGTTTCCTGACGTGGATTGTATTATTTCCTGAATTAAGGTATTGAATCCTTTGTAATAATCCTTACCATTTCTTTGATGAGAAACAGGGTTCCAACCAGATATATTGTTTTGAAGCCATATTTTTAGAATTAGTTCGCACAATTGATCTATTTGAATATAAGCGAAACGAACATTGCGTTCGGGGTTAGCAAGATATACATCATTAGCACTCTGGATTAGTTCGACGAGATCAGCAATGCGAGACATCTACTCGTCCTCCCCTAAAATCATTTGTTCAACGCGCTGTTTAGCGGTTTCTAGCAATTGTTTTGCCTCATATTCTGCTTTCACGGACTGATTAAATACATCAGCAATCCGATTTTGCTCTTCAATTGGAATCAAGGGAACTTTGATTGATTTAATTGTAGAAACGGTTATTGTCGGTTGAGCTACCGCCTTAATTCCTTGTTCCATTTGTAGAAAACCATAATCCGAATTCATAAATAAAGCTAAAAAGATGGGATTAATCTTTTCTTGGTTAATTTGAGCCACGATAATATTAGGACTAATCGTGATGGGCCTTCCAAAATCAGGAATTACGCCACAGCGCACATCTCCAACCCTTGCAAAAGCCACATCCCCCGGATTGTAAAGAGTTAAACCTTGCTGCTTACAATCTTTTTCCGAGATATAAACCAGATTTTCACGTTCTATTGTGCTTTTTTGGATATTGAACGGTCGGAGGACAACAACACCATCGTCAACGTATGATGTTTTTAATAAGTTAGAACCAAATGGGCCACTACGAATGGAAAAAGATAAATTTTCAATCGTTTCATATCCAATTTGTTCCAGGATACGAATGACCTTTGCATATTTTGGTTGGTAATATTCTGGATCAAGGCGTGCAGTTGCTTCTATCTCATCAAACATCGCCGTATAAGACAACTGCGGCGACAAATCCAGCCCATCCAATCCCAACGATTCCAGCAGCAATCCCTCCGCCTCCATATATAGCTGTCTAGATTCTGCTTTTTTTCTTATAGAAGCACCAAAAATATCGGCCACTTCTTTTTGTTGCTCGTCAGAAATAATTGGAACCTGGACTGACTTGATAGTGTCCACAGTAATTGTCGGTTGGGCTACAACTTTCAACCCGCGTTCCATCTGCAAATGACCAGTGTCAGTGTTCATGAAGACTGCTAAGAAATACGGATTGACTTGGAAAGGATCTATCCGCGCCATAATAATGTTTGGACTTATAGTGACCAGTTTTCCATAGTCGGGCACAATACCGCAACGAATGTCTCCTACTCGCGCAAATGCAATGTCGCCCTCTTGGTAAAGGGACAATCCTTGAGTGTAACAGTCCTTTTCTGAAATATAAACGAGGTTTTCTTCTTCTATCGTTGCATTTTTAATGTTAAATGGTCGCAGTACAATTACCCCATCATCTATATAGCTTGTCTTTAACAAATTAGAGCCAAACGGACCACTGCGTATGGATAAAGAGAGAGCATCTATGCTTTTAGTAGGAAGGTCAGCCAAACGTCCTTCTAGCCGTAAATACTTCGGATAATAATATTCAGCATCCATTCTATCGTCGGCGCTTGGTACTGCACTTATCTGGTTTTCAAGGGGTGCCCCAGCAATAAACTGTGCTAGCGTTAGTTGTTCACCGCTGGGGCCTATTAAAAATTTGGCGTCACCCCCTCGCGCCAAAAACCTAAGTCTTGCTCTTTGGCAAAGGCAATAAAGGCTTCGGCGATGCCATTGGGCAGTTCGCCGTCGTGGTTGTGCAGGTCGTGGTCTACAATCAGGTGGCCGTGCCGGTCCAGCTTGCGCTGCCCGTCGGCGTCCGGCACATACACGTATTCGCCGGAATTATCCTTGCCCCCCTTCTGCGACACGGCAAAGAAGATAGGGTAATTGTCTACTTTGGGGCAGTGATACAGCGGGTCGCTGGCGTCGTCGTTCCACTTCTGCACAAACAAGACGCTGGTCTTGGTACCCGTATGTGGCTTAAAGGTGTTGCCATGCAGCCCCACCACCGCCAGAATGCGGCAGCGTTCGGCGATAAAATCACGAATGCGCTTGTCGGAGATATTGTTGAAGCGCCCTTGCGGCAGCACCACCGCCATACGCCCCCCAGGCCGCAAGAAATCCAGATTGCGCTCAATAAACAAAATATCCCGCCCCACTTTGTTGATCGGTTCGCCCCGTTCGTTATAACCCAACTCATACTTGTGAATGATGCGCGACTCTTTAATATCACCGGCAAACGGCGGATTCGCCATCAACACGCCAAAGTTAAATTCCTTGTAGTCGTTGCCTTTTGTTTGCAGCGCCTTCAAACGGTCAAACCCCTCGCCGTATGCTTTTTGCCACTGACGCTGTTTGATGCGTTCATCCCATCGTTCATAGTCCAACGTATTAAGATGCAGCACGTTGGTCTCACCGTCTCCGGCAATCAGGTTAAGCATTCGCGCTACCCGCACCACCTTTTCGTCAAAATCAATGCCAAAGACCCGCAAAATGGCCTCTTTATCTTCATTGGGAATTTCGGCATTGCTAAACAAATGGCCGGTCATGTGGAAAATCGTATGCACTGTAAAACCGCAAGACCCCGCCGCCGTGTCAATCATATACTCCCCTTTGCGCGGATTGAGCATTTTAACGGCCATGTCAATGATGTGGCGCGGCGTGAAAAACTGCCCCTTCGCCCCTTTTGCCGACTTGTTCACCAGATATTCAAAGGCTTCGTCTATCACTTGCAGGTTGGAATTAAAGAGCTTGGCATTTTGCAAACTGGCGACGCACACTGAGAGATGAGAAGGTGTCAGTTCCAAACTGCTATCTTTGGGGAACACTTCTCCCCATTTCCCTTTGGCGTCGGTAAACAACGCCTGGATTTTGTCATATAACTGCCCGTCGGATTGCCCGGTGTTACGGAATTGCAGCACACGAAAGTCACTGTCATCTTCTGCCGCCAGGACCGCTTTCACTTTTTCAAAGTCGGCGCGGTCATCGGCATTGGGCAAATTGCGGCGTATTACCCGGTCTAACCAGTTCTTATCTTCCCGGCTTTTTAGTTCGTCGAATAACTTGGTGAAAACTAGCTTAAATACTTCTTCAAACACGTCCACGCCTGCATTCGCCAACACTTCATCTTCCATATCCAGAATAATCTGCTTCAACGATTTGCGGTCGTTGGTGATGGTGTCTTTGACGATTAAATCGCGCAACGTGAAGCGTTCATTGAGGATGTCGGCCAAAGTCTGATGGACGCCGGGGATGTCGGTAATCGCTTCAAAGTAATTCGGGTCTTTGCGGTGGTAATGAGAAATTTCTTGCCCGTTGGTCCAAACGCCCATCGGCGCGCCGGTGGCATTACAGTAAGAGCGAAGTTGATTTTTACCATCTAGCAATTTTGGTTTTTTCAACTCCACAATAATGTATTCCACTGTGGGGCGATCCTGATCAAAGATGACAATATCGGCCCGCTTCTTTTGTCGCCCAAAATTGACAGCGTGTTCCACTGCCAGGCGGCGGCGTTCATAGCCGTATTTGCCCATTAACCGCGCCAGATAAAGTTGGCGCACTACTTCTTCTGGCTTGATCACTAATTCGCGGTTACGCACCAAACAGGTGATGTAGTGCCGCGTTTGCCCCTTCACCTCTTTGCTGGTGATGCGTTGGCGCAAGGCGTCTATTTCATCATCGCTAAAAAGGGATAAACCATAATCAGAATCACGGAGGATGTCGCGTAACACGTCTTGGATCATTGTCTGCTCCTATTCTTCATTAATTGGACGAGTGGGGAAATTATAGCGAATTATGAAAGATATGAATAGCAAGAGGGGATATTACCCTATGTAAAATGAAAGAAGGGGTTTGTCAATATGAGTTTTGTAGTAACTAGCCTCTCTGGGACAGTTAGTACCTTATAAGTCAAATGCTTGCACGCCGAGCAAGAAGTTTTAACGCAAAGGTGCAAAGGTTTTCTCTTTTTCTTTGCCTCTTTGTCTTTTCTCTCTTTGTGCCTTTGCGTTAAATTCTTTCAGGTGGCTTTTGCCAGAGTGATTTGTAACCTGCAACTTGTAACTTGCCACTCGATGAAATGCAAGTTAATGGCCTTACATCCTGCCCATCCGTGTCCTGCCTACCCCCCCACGACACGCACATCACGCCCCGGCACACTGATCGCCTCGCCGCCCACAACGGCCGTCCCCGCCCCCTCCGCAAAATTCAACAGCAGCGTATACGGGCCGCGCCACGCCGCCACCATCCCCGGCGGCAAAACAGCGCACGACGCAATGTCCAGCCGCCCCGCCAAATAGCGCAGCAGCGCCCCCGCCTGCGCCCCCGTTGGATACCAGCCCAGGTACAGGCAACGGCCGTCGCCCACCCCATGTTCCGTCAACGCCGCCGCCCCCTCCGCATACTGCGCCAACACCACCGCCCCCTCCGGCCGCAGCGTCTCCACCCAATACGTCGCCGCGCCCGCCAGGTCAGGGATATCCGTCGTCACCGCCCAGCCCACTGCCAACGGCAGCGACTGCCAGCTCGTCACCTGCGCCCCGACTAACGGCCGTAACAACCCCGGCAGCGGCGCATCTGTCACCACATTACTCGTTGTCTTAAACCCAGAGCGCACGCCCAGCAGCAGCGTCCCCCCCTGCCGCACATACGCCTCCAGCCGCGCCGCCCGCGCCTCATCCACCAGATGCAGCGTCGGCGCAATCACCAGCTTGTAGCGCGTCAAATCCGCCCCCGCCTCCGCCAGATTCACGGCGATGCCCATGCGCTGCAACGCCTGGTAATAGACATACAAATGGCGCAAATAATCAAAATCGGCGCGATGCGGCTGCAATTGCAGCGCCCACAAATCAGCAAAATCAAACAACAAGGCGACGTCGGCCGTGAAGGGCTGCGCCGCCACCGCATCCAGCAGTTCCTTCTCCGCCAGCAGCCGCTGCTGATCCGCCCACCCCACATCCGGGCTGCCGTCGTGGCGCAGCAGCCCCGAATGGTACTGCTCCTGCGCCAACAGCGTCGCCCGCCAGCGAAAATACACCAGCGCCTCCGCCCCCTCGGCCAGCGCGTGCCACGCCCACAAGCGCGGCGTGCCCGCGCGCACCCCCGGATTCACCTCCCCCCAATTAATTTGCCCGCACTGCTGCTCCATCACCCAAAACGGCGCATCCTTCAAGCTGCGCGTCAGCGCATGCGCCAGCGCCGTGATGATCGGGTCGCCCACATCGTAAGCGTAAGCCGGGTCACAACGCCGCGTGTCCATCCCCGGCGGGTACAACAACTGCCGCCACCGCTCCGGGTTGCCGGTCGGGTAATTGTCCCACGTCGCCAAATCCAGCGTCCGCGCCAGGTCAAACTGGTCTAAATCCCGGTACAGCCCCATGAAATTGTGCGTCACAAAGCGGCCTTCCAAAGCTAAAAGCAGCTAAAAAAACCCACTTGACGTTGCTTGGATAAGGTGTTATACTCGCAATCGTGTC
>JAANMY010002955.1_pt1 | contig 14880 bp, 12 predicted proteins | sample 7279691 | NCBI WGS metagenome assembly JAANMY01 (sample SAMN14094543, study PRJNA606508) | bioreactor metagenome | isolation source: A lab-scale SPAN reactor treating ammonium-rich wastewater day 388 | place: Ireland: Galway | collected 2018-02-07
GAACCACCTGAACCCATTCCGAACTCAGAAGTGAAACGCAGCTGCGACGATGGTAGTGTAGCATTCGCTATGCGAGAGTAGTTCACCGCCAGGCGCCCATTCCGAACCCCGCTCTCACGAGCGGGGTTTTTGTTTTTTATCTCGGTTAAATTTCACTCTGACGAAATCAGCTAGTTAGCTGCGGTAAATCAGTTAGTATCAGACAGCACCTATAACAAATAAGTCTGGATACCAAGATGAAGCTAGCCTGTATAACAAACGCTTTGTGTTTAACCGCTGCGCTGCTGTTTAGTAGCCCGCTACTAGCTGCTAAACCCTTGCAATATGACGATGTGTTTGAGCTGGAGTTTGTCTCTGATCCTCAGCCTGATAGCAGTGGCAAAAACATCGTATTTGTACGTAATTGGATGGATCGTAATACTGACAGACGCCGCTCAACCCTATGGTTAAGCACTGCCGATGGTAAGTCGCTGCAAGCGTTGACCGACAAAAATACTGATGCCAGTTCGCCGCGTTGGGCTCCTGATAACAATCGCATAGCCTTTATTGCTGACGGCCAAATTCATGTTAAGTGGCTCGATAGTGGCCGCACTTCTCAGCTAGGCCAGCTACAGCAGCGTCCGGCTAATTTAAGCTGGTCGCCTGATGGAAACTGGCTGGCTTTCACTATGTTTACCCCCAAGTCAGTTAAGCCGCCGGTGGCCTTACCCGGCAAGCCTGAGAAAGCTGATTGGGCTAAAGCACCGGTTTATATTGATAATAAGCAGTACCGCGTTGATGGGGCGGGTTACTTAAAGGCCGGCTATCAGCATATATATTTAATGCCTGCTAATGGCGGTTCAGCTATCCAGCTGACTGACGGTGATTTTAATCATGGCGGTGCAATCAGCTGGGCCAGGGATAGTAAAGCCATTTATTTCTCCGCTAACCGCCATGCTGACTGGCAGGCCAAACCGTTAAACAGCGAAATATTCCAATTGACGCTGGCTGATCGCACGTTAACGCAGCTAACCGACCGTAACGGCCCTGATGCTCAGCCGCAGTTATCGCCCGATGGTAAACTCATCGCTTATGTCGGTTTTGACGACCGTAAACTGGCGCATCAGGCGAACCGGCTCTATGTGATGAATACCGACGGCAGTAATATCCGTAACCTTACGGAAGATCTGGACCGTGCTATTGATGATTTTCAGTGGCAGGCTAATAGCAAAGCACTTTATATCGCCTATGACAACCAGGGTAAAGGTGTGCTGGCCGAGCTGGCTATCAGCGGTAAGCGTACAGTGCTTACTGAAGATCTTGGTGGCGGCTCTTACAGCCGGCCTTACAGCGGTGGTCAGTTTGCTGCTGCCGAAAATGGCCTGATAGCCTATACCCAGATGAATACACAGCGCCCAGCTGAGTTAGCGGTGATCAACAAGCGTAAAAAGCAAACTCTGACTAGTTTAAACGACGATCTGCTGTTTGCCCGTGATATTGGGAAAGTTGAAGAGTTCTGGTACGGCTCATCGGTTGATCAACGTAAGTTACAGGGCTGGGTTATCTATCCGCCTGAATTTGATGCCAGTAAAAAGTATCCGCTGATCTTGGAAATTCATGGTGGCCCTCATACTGCCTACGGCCCGCATTTTGCCATGGAACTGCAACTGATGGCCGCTCAAGGCTATGTAGTGCTCTATACCAACCCACGTGGCAGCACCAGCTATGGCGAAGATTTTGCGAATCTTATTCATCATAATTACCCCAGCCAGGATTTTAACGATCTGATGGATGGCGTCGATGCTGTACTGGCCCGAGGCTTTATTAACGACAAAGAACTGTTTATTACCGGTGGCAGCGGTGGCGGCGTGCTGACCACCTGGAGCATTGCCCATACTGATCGTTTTGCCGCAGCGGTGGCCGTAAACCCGGTTATCAACTGGTTTAGTTTTGTGTTAAATGCCGATATGTACAGTTACTTTAGCCAGTATTGGTTTCCGGCACTGCCGTGGGAGATGCCGGAGCATTATTTAAAACATTCTCCTATCGCCCATGTTGGCAAAGTTAACACACCCACCATGCTGTTCACTGGTGAGAGTGATCACCGTACGCCTATTTCTGAAACCGAGCAATATTATCAGGCATTGCAATTGCGTGGTGTAGACACGGCGATGGTACGGGTACCCGGTGCATCGCATGCGCTACATACTCGGCCCAGCAATATGATGGCCAAACCGGCTTATATTGTGTACTGGTTTAATAAATACCGGCAGAAAATGACGCCTTAACGTTATGTTTGCCCGGTAGGCAGACTACCGGGCTTATGTTAGGCTGCATTGATTAACAGTGAGTAATGTTCGTTTTCTATGCAGTTGATTCTAATTTCACAGCTTTTTGCTTTACCTTTAAAGCGGCTTTTGTATAATGGCGCGACCAGCTACAGGGGCATAGTTCCAATTGGTAGAACAGCGGTCTCCAAAACCGATGGTTGGGGGTTCGAATCCCTCTGCCCCTGCCACTTCTCGTTATGACTAATCTTACTTATTCACAGCAGCATTTGCTCAACACTCTGCAAATAACACCGTTGGTGTTAAACGACGCTTTTCAGCAGCCTGTTTTGCTGGCTGAAACCGGCGATGTTATCGCCAATACACGACAAAAACCCGATCTAAACCAACCCCTGGCACAGGATATTGCCTGTGCGTTACCCGAGGGGGTTAACTGGTATATCCAAGCTGATGCTGTGCTGTTGCTTGAACAGCAGCAACTGATCACTGCTGATTTGATGACATTACGCCAGGCAGAGCAGAAAAAAGCACTGTGGGCATTGCTGAGTAGTCTGGATGAAGATTGAATTTGCCAGTGCAGCAAATGTTGCCCAGATGCTGCAGATTGAACGTGAAGCCAATAAATACCCGTGGACAGAGCAGGCCTTTACCAGCAGTTTTGCCGATAGCTACTTTAGCTACAAACTGCTCGATGACGCCGGTGAAATGCAGGGGTTTTATATCGCCCAATTAATACTGGAGCAACTGGAGCTGTTTAATATTTGCGTGGCGCCGGACGCACAGGGCAAAGGCTATGGTAAAGCGCTGCTAACGCACTTTTTAACAGAAGGACAAAGCCGCGGCGCTACTGAGGCTCTGTTAGAGGTGCGTAGCAATAATCACGCAGCCATTGCGTTGTACCAAAAGGCGGGTTTTACTATTAACGGCCAGCGCAAAGGCTATTACGTCAGTGCTGAGGGTAAAGACGACGCCATTTTAATGCATAAATGGTTATGATCAGACCGCTGCATTTCTGCTTTGTGCCTGCCACTGTCAAGCTGCTATAATCGCGCCCATTATTATTGACTCCCGGCTTTTAGCCCCACACCGTAGCCGGATGCCTGCGGTAACAGACTATTGGATATTATGAGCACAGATAACTTTTTAGCCGAAGTAAACAGCCGGCGCACCTTTGCGATTATCTCGCACCCCGATGCCGGTAAAACCACCATTACTGAAAAAGTATTGCTGTTCGGACAACTGATCCAAAAAGCTGGTACCGTGAAAGGCAAAAAGTCTGGCCAATATGCTACATCAGACTGGATGGAGATGGAAAAAGAACGGGGTATCTCGGTAACTACCTCGGTAATGCAGTTCCCGTACAATGATTGTCTGGTAAACCTGCTAGATACCCCTGGCCACGAAGACTTCTCGGAAGATACTTACCGCACCCTGACGGCAGTGGACTCGTGTCTGATGGTAATCGACGGCGCTAAGGGTGTTGAAGAGCGTACCATTAAGCTGATGGAAGTTACCCGGCTGCGCGATACGCCTATTATCACCTTTATGAATAAAATGGACCGCGATATTCGTGATCCGATTGATTTGCTGGATGAAGTTGAAAGCGTACTGAAGATTGCCTGTGCGCCTATTACCTGGCCGATTGCCTCAGGTAAGGAATTTAAAGGTGTGTATCATATTCTGCGTGACGAAGTCATTTTCTATAAATCCGGTATGGGCCACACCATACAGGATGTGGACATCATCAAAGGCATTGACAACCCTGAGCTGGATAAACGTATTGGCTACTATGCCCAGCAGCTGCGTGACGAAATGGAGCTGGTACGTGGTGCCAGCCACGAGTTTGATCGTGAGCTGTTTTTAAAAGGTGAGCTAACGCCGGTATTTTTCGGTACCGCTTTGGGTAACTTTGGTGTAGACCACATGCTGGATGGTTTAACTGAGTGGGCACCAGCGCCGCAATCACGCGCGACTGACAGCCGTACAGTGGCTCCAACGGAAAGCAGCTTCACCGGCTTTGTATTTAAAATTCAGGCCAATATGGACCCTAAACACCGGGATCGGGTGGCCTTTTTACGCATAGTATCGGGTAAGTACGAAAAGGGCATGAAGGTACGCCATGTGCGCATAGGTAAAGACGTATTGATCCCGCAGGCATTAACCTTTGTTGCCGGCGATCGCGAGCATTTAGAAGAAGCTTATCCCGGCGATATTATCGGTTTACATAACCACGGCACGATCAAAATTGGCGATACCTTTACCACTGGCGAGAATATGCAGTTTACCGGTATTCCAAACTTTGCGCCTGAGCTGTTCCGTCGCATCCGCCTGCGTGACCCGCTGAAGCAAAAGCAGCTACTGAAAGGCTTGGTGCAGTTATCCGAAGAGGGCGCGGTACAGGTGTTCAGGCCACTGGATAATAACGATCTGATTGTTGGCGCAGTAGGTGTACTGCAGTTCGACGTGGTGGTGCACCGGTTAAAGTCGGAGTATAACGTCGATGCGCTTTATGAGTCAGTTAACGTCTCAACAGCACGCTGGGTTTATAGCGATGATGCCAAAGCGCTGGATGAGTTTAAAAACAAAGCCAGCCAGAATTTAGCGCTGGACGGTGGCGATGCACTCACCTATATCGCACCGACTATGGTTAACCTGAATTTGGCCATGGAACGCTACCCGAAAATAAAATTCTTTAAAACCCGTGAACACTAACAGGTAAGCCAGATGAACATTAAGCAATTACTCACTGACAAAACACAGGCGGCTTTTATTGCCCTTGGCTTACCCGCCGATACCAATGCTGCGGTTACGGTAAGTACCCGGCCAGAGTTTGGTGATTATCAGATAAACGGCGCTATGGCCGCGGCAAAATTATTAAAAACCAATCCGCGCCAGCTGGCCGAGCAATTAGTGCAACAGCTAAATTTAGCCGGTATTGCCAGTAAAACTGAGATTGCCGGGCTAGGCTTTATTAACGTTACGCTGGATAAAGGCTGGTTGGCGGCACAGCTGCAGCAAGCTACTACCGATAACCGCTTAGGCGTAAGTGCCAACAACACCCCGCAAACCGTGGTAGTGGACTACTCCGCGCCTAACCTTGCAAAAGAAATGCACGTTGGCCATTTGCGCTCAACAATTATCGGCGATGCGGTAGTGCGTACGCTGGAGTTCTGGGGCGATAAGGTTATCCGTCAGAACCATATGGGCGACTGGGGCACGCAGTTTGGTATGTTAATCGCCCATCTGGAAGATAAGCTGGCGGCGGGGATTGATCTGGAATCAGTCGCGCTTGCTGACTTAGAAGATTTCTACCGTGAAGCGAAAAAGCGCTTTGACGATGAAGCCGGTTTTGCCGACAAATCGCGTGACTATGTGGTGAAGCTGCAAAGTGGCGATGCACATTGTCAGAAACTGTGGCAGCTGTTTATTGATACTTCGGTAAAACACAGCGAAGAGGTGTACGAAAAACTCAACGTCACGCTAAGCCATGCCGACATTAAGCCGGAAAGTGCCTACAACAGCATGCTGCAGGGCATAGTGGACGATTTAAAAGCCAAGGCATTGGCGGTAGAAGATCAGGGCGCTTTGGTGGTGTTCCTCCAGGAGCTGGCCGATAAAGAAGGCAACCCATCACCGTTTATTGTGCAAAAAACCGGTGGTGGCTTTTTGTATTCCACTACTGATTTAGCGGCCTGCCAGTACCGCAGCCATCAGCTCAATGCTGACAGGGTGATTATCTTCACCGATGCGCGTCAGGCGCTGCATTTTAAGCAGGTTGAGCTAGTAGCGCGTAAAGCCGGCTACCTGCGTGATGCAACCACTTATGATCACTGCCCGTTTGGCACCATGATGGGTGAAGACGGTAAGCCATTTAAAACCCGTACTGGCGGAACGGTAAAACTGGCCGAATTACTGGAAGAAGCAGTGGTGCGTGCTAAAGCCGTGGTGCAGGAAAAAGCTAGCGACTTGTCTGATGATGAAATCGCTGAGGTGGCACGTAAAGTGGGTATTGGCGCGGTGAAATTTGCCGATTTGTCTAAAAACCGTACCAGCGATTACATTTTCAGCTGGGATGCGATGCTAAGCTTTGAGGGCGCGACTGCACCTTACCTGCAGTATGCTTATACCCGGGTACGCAGCATTTTACGCCGCGCCAACATTGCCGACGGTTTCACTGCAGCTCTGGTGGTTGAACAAGAGCAGGAAAAGCAATTGGCGGTTAAACTGCTGCGCTTTGAAGAGGCTCTGCAGCAGGTAATGAAAGATGCACAGCCAAACCTGCTGTGTAATTACCTGTATGAGCTGGCCAGTTTGTATATGGCGTTTTACGAGGCTTGCCCAATACTTAAAGACGGCGTTGAACCAACGCAGCGTGATAGCCGTTTAATGCTGAGTATTTTTACCTCTAAGCTGTTAAAGCAGGGTTTAGACTTGCTGGGTATTGAGGTTATGGAGCGTATGTAAACCATGAAAATCGACGATATTCGCCGCAGTTACACTAAAGATAAGTTGGATTTCGATAAATTAACTGCCGATCCTATAGTGCAGTTTGAGCTATGGCTTAAAGATGCTATCGCGGCAGAATTACCGGATCCGACCGCGATGTGTGTGGCGACTGTCGACGAGCATGGTCAGCCGTCACAGCGTCTGGTGCTACTTAAAGACGTCAATCAGGACGGCTTTACCTTTTACACCAACCTGGGCAGCCGCAAGGCATCAGAACTCAGTTGCAACCCCAAGGTGTGCCTGCATTTTCCCTGGCACCCACTGGAGCGGCAGGTCATTGTTTATGGCACTGCAGAGCGGGTAAGCTCAGCTCAGGTAGCCAAGTATTTTTTGTCACGGCCCAAAGAAAGCCAACTGGCAGCCTGGGCTTCAGAGCAGAGCCGGCCGGTATCAACCCGCTTAGCGCTAATGCAGAAATTTGCCGAGATAAAACATAAGTTTGAACATGGCGAAGTGCCGCTGCCGTCATTCTGGGGCGGTTTTTTAGTGCGGCCGCATAAAATTGAGTTCTGGCAAGGCGGCGAACATCGTTTACACGACCGTTTTATGTACACCAAGCAACCTGATAACAGCTGGAGTATAGAACGGTTATGCCCCTAAGCGGGCAGCAAAATGCCGGCAGCCGCTTGCGGTTGTTTGATAGCCATTGTCATCTTGATTTACCTGAACTAAATGCAGAGCAGCTTACACATTGGCATAACGCCCAGCTGGTGGGTGTAGACAAGCTGCTTATTCCCGCTGTAGCGCAAGCGGCTTGGCGCAACTTGCTGCGTTTACATCAACAATACCCTGACTGGCATATCGCTTTGGGTATTCACCCCTGGTGGGCAACAAAAGCGGTGCCTGATGCACTTAATGAACTCGATGCACTGCTGGCAAAGCACAGCTCGCACATTGCAGCGGTAGGTGAGATTGGCCTGGATTTCGCGTTAGACGCCGAAAGTTTTGAAGTTCAGGCAAAGCTATTTAGCCAGCAGCTTGAGCTTGCAGGTAAATACTATAAGCCGGTTATTCTGCATCATCGTAAAAGTCAGCCTCAGCTGTTGGCAGAGCTGAAAAAACAACAGTTTACTGAGGGCGGCATTTTGCATGCGTTTTCCGGCAGCCAGCAGCAGGCCAAAGCCTTTATCGACCTTGGCTTTAAGCTGGGGATTGGCGGCACTATTACCTATGAGCGTGCAGAAAAAACACGTCACACGGTAAAAAAATTGCCGTTAAGTTGCTTTGTGCTGGAAACGGATGCGCCGGCTATGCCACTCAGTGGCTATCAGGGGCAGGTAAATACGCCGGCGCAACTGGCATTGGTATTTGCAGCCTTTTGTCAGCTAAGATCTGAGCAGCCCGAGCAAATTGCCGAGGCTTTGTGGCAAAACAGTATTGCCGCGTTACGGCTTACTCTTGCGTAAACGCAGCGATTGGCGCGACAAGCGGGCAAAGCCCCTGCGCAGTAAAAAACCTATTACGCCAGCCAACACTAACATCGCCAGCAACTGCTGCATTAATTGCTGCCAGCGAATAGCGACTGGTGTCACTGAGGCATCAAGACGTAAACTCAGTTTGATATAGCCCAATAACTGCTGATCTTTAGTAATAGGCTGCACCATCGCCTGTAATTGTTCGCTGTGGCTTGGCCCGTATAATAACCGCGCTGGTGAGCTACCTTCTGACCAGCTCATGCGTACGCCGTTGGCGTCGTACACCACCACATCGTGTAAATATGGGCTGGCGGCAATATGCTGTGTCAGCTGCTCCAGGCCGTCCAGTTGGTCGTTTTCAATCAAATAGGCGGCTGTGTGCGATAACGCCGACAGTGTCTCTCGCATTAATTGGCTGCTTTGTTGCTGAAGCAGCGCTTTACCCTGCTGCTGGGTATAAACCCAGGCTTGTAGCAATAGCCAAATACCCAGCACGGCTAAGGCTATTTGCACAAGTTTAATAGTGCTTGATGTCGTATTGGGTATTGCGATATGGTTCTGCATATTTTCCATCAGCGCCAGTCATGCCTGCCCGAAAACCGCTAGCATGCCATGGTCAACCCAGCAAGTATAGGTATCTCATTGTCGTTTTTCTATCAGCTTTCTTTACCGCAAGTAGGGCAAGGCGCTGCACTGTCACCCTTGATACTGCAGCAAGATTACGTCTTACAATATCGTGATCAGCAAGTACTGCTGCACAGCACAACACAAATGCCGTTAACGCCGGCATCAGCCTTTATGCTACCGGATAACACTGTAGCGGCTAGTGTGCGGCTGTTTGGCTCTGCCCTGAGCTTGTCCGTTTTGGCGCAGCTGCTGCAGGCAATATGGCCCGATACGGCGATTCGTTGCCAGTTATACCAGCCACATCCTACTCTGGCGGTTGCGGTTAAGTTGCAATTGACTCAGCCGTTAACTAAAGCGCAGCAATTGCAGTTAGCACAGTTAGCCACAGAGCTGCAGCTAGAGATGGTGTATTTAACTGCTGCGCCAAGCCTGCAGCAGCCTGGTGTATTGGTCATGGATATGGACTCAACTGCCATCCAGATTGAATGTATTGATGAAATTGCCAAGTTAGCCGGTACCGGCGAACAGGTAGCCGCTGTGACAGCGCGTGCGATGAACGGTGAGCTGGATTTTGCCCAAAGCCTGGTCGCGCGGGTAGCAACCTTAGCCGGTGCGCCCGAAACAATATTGCGTCAGGTCTTGGATGCAGTTCCGCTGATGCCTGGGTTAACCGAGCTGGTGGCTCACTTACAACAGCACCACTGGCAGGTAGCAATAGCGTCAGGCGGATTTACTTATTTTACTGACGCGTTAAAACAGCGGCTTGGGCTAACGGCGACTTTTGCCAATGTGCTTGAAATCATCGATGGTAAATTAACCGGTAAGGTACTGGGCGATATCGTTGATGCGACGACCAAAGCCCAGGTAGTGGCTAAACTGGCAGCGCAATATGGCATTACAGACGGCCAGACAGTGGCCATTGGCGATGGTGCTAATGATATCCCGATGCTAAATGCTGCCAGTCTGGGCGTGGCTTTTCATGCAAAACCCAAAGTACAGGCCCAGGCTAAAGCCGCTATCCGTCAGGGCTCGCTGTTACAGCTGCTGTACTTACTGGATTAAGCATGAAGCATCAGCAAAGCTCGTTTTATCTCGATTTAGAGCTGTATCAGCTGCATTTGCGTCGTTTGCTGCCGCTGCAACATGGCATAGCACCTGTGTTGATGCTGCATGGTGCTATTGAAAACAGCCGTATCTTTTACAGCCAATCTGGTAAAGGCTTAGGCTGTTACCTGGCCGACCATGGTTTTATGGTGTACTGCGCTGACTTTGCCGGCCGTGGTTTATCAAGGCCTCATGTGTCTGAAGGCTTCAACCAAAGCCAACAGCAGATGATTAACCATGATATCCCGGCACTGATTGAGCATGTTTACCAGCTACATCAGCAACCGGTAATTGTGATCTCACACTCTTGGGGCGGCGTGGTAGCCAGTGCCAGTCTGGCACGCCAGCCACAGTTAGCCGAGAAGGTGGCTGCTAAGGTCTGTTTTGGCACCAAGCGGGTGATAAGCGTTAACAGCCTGGAGCGCAAGGTTAAAATTGATCTGGTGTGGAATACGCTGGCGCCCTGGCTTAGCCGCAAGCATGGTTATTTTCCGGCGCGCAAATGGCGCTTTGGCGCTGATGATGAACCGTCGCAGTTTTTACACGATACGGTAAAGTGGATACAGGGTGCCCCTTTTACCGATTTAACGGATAATTTTGACTACGCCGCAGCCAGCAGTACACTGCGTTGGCCGCCAGTGTGGCACTTTGCAGCACAAAATGACCGTTTGCTGGGTCATCCGACTGATGTACAAGCCTTTATCGCCGAAACCGTACCGCAGGCGCGTTTTAGTTTATTGGGAAAGGCGCAGGGCTATCAGCAGGATTATGACCATATCTCTATGCTGACACACCCGGCGGCAGTGCAGGATCATTTCCCGCAATTACGTGACTGGCTGTTTCAGCTTGGCAAGTAGCGCTAGCCGGCGCTGTTCATGTTGTTCGCTGTGCTCTGCAGATGCGCCGTAGCGCCACAGCACTTCAGCGGAGATGTCTATCGCATCTATAACACCAGCGACACTCCACAGTTCTTCTTCCAGTTTTTTAGCTTTATGAATGGCATAAGCACTGATGTAATTGAGCTCAGTGGCAATGAAATCGATATCAGGCCGGCCGGTACGCGACAATAATAAGCGGTAGCAAAACAGGCTGCCGCTGCTACTGGCGTTTAACACAAACTGCTGTTTGTGTTGCTCATTGCCAAATTCGTAATCATAACGGCAGCTTAGCTGTAAACCTTGGCCGCTGTCTGCTTTCACCTGCACAAACAGTTCAAGTACGTGCGCGTTATCAAGCCGCTTCATATGCTTAAGCTGCTGGGCAAAATGCAAACTGGCGGCGTTGTGCTGTAACAGTGGCGACAGCGCAATATTATCGCCATGCTGTGGCTGTTTTAGCAGCAACTGCAAGCTGATGGCGGCGTTGCCCTGCGCCAGCGTATTAATTTCATAGCGGATGCCTTTTCGGTGTACAAACAAGACAAAATGGTTTTGCGCAGTTAAATACATGTTACGCAGCGCCGCTGACAGGCCAGGGTACTTCGGGCTTTCCTCTGCCGGGGTTAATTTGGCACGGTTATTTTGAATTAATTGCTGAAAGAACAACCGGCCCACATGCGGCTCTGTGCCTTCAGCGGCCCGCAGGTTCATAATGGTGCGGCTTTTACTCACGGCCATTACCTCATAGGGCAGCCCAGTTAAGCTGTATTTATTGCTAATTTTCTGCATGTCGGGCAGGTTTAGCCGCACCACATCGCCTTTGTTAAAGCGTACCGGCAGCGTAGTCTCTACCTGCATACCTTTGGACGAGAAATCCCGGCTGTGGCCGTTTAATTCGCTCTGCTGTTCAGTGTCGGTAATAGTGACACTGGTTTTATATAAATAGCGCGATTCTGAACGCAAATTCACATATTGCACCGCTACGGCTTCGCACTGAGGTTGCTGCGCCAGTTTTTTATGACCAAAAGCAGCTAATAGCTTTAACTGCTGCTGATCGACCGGGTAATTCTGATACCAAAACGCGCTTTCGGTCGCGGTAATATCGGTCAGGCTGACAATGTAGCGCAGATCCTGAATAAATTGCTTTACCAACGGCGTTAGCCCCGCAGCAGTTTTGCTGCTATCGGTCTGTGGCACTGTTGAGGGCATTTCTGCGCTAACCGCAGCCGTGCGCTGCAGGTTTAGATGAAACACCCGCCAGCTGGCTTTGGACGCACCAAAGCCGAGAAACAGTTGTCGCGTTTTTTCATGCTCTGCCAACTCTTCGCGGGTGGCCGAGTAAAAAAACAGCTTGCCTTTTACGGCATGGGTAAAGCAGTACAGTATGGTGGATTTATCGGCGCTATTTTGCTGCAACAGCGCCTTTAACCGCCTGGCGTGGCAAATGCTGATAAACATCGCCTGGTGCTGCTCATCAAGAAAATACTGCCAGACGCTTTTGTTGTAATCGGTCGTCAGCGCACATATTGGTATGGGCTTGTTATCTTTTACCGCAATAAACACCGGCAAACTGGTACTGCGTGGCAGGTAAAACTGCTCATAGCCTTTACTGAGCAGGCTTTGGCTGACGCTGTCGAGGTTAACTTTGTAGCGTCTTTTATTGCCGGTAATAAAGCGCTGTAAAAAATCAGCAAACTGGCTTTCATTTTCATCCGGTAAACGCTTAAGGCGCAGGTAAACAGCATTGGCCTGCTGCTCAGTGTCGACCACTTTGTACGACACCCCTTGCGCCAGACCCAGCATAAACTCCTGCTCTAGTCCGGTAAAATGCAGTTTAATGATATTGTCGGCGGGTAAGTCTAAAGCCGTGTTCAGTTTAATTTTACAGCCGGACACCGACAAATCTGAGGTGCTGGCTTTTATCCGCTGCTGGTTAAAGGCCAGCTCAACATCGATGCTAAAGTGCATCCGCTCGTCACGCCGGCTGGTGTAGTTGCCAAACTGAATTAATTTAGCCCATTGGGTTGGCGCGGCAGGTGCCTCTGCTGCGGTTTCTGCGGTGCCCGGTGCTTGCTGCAGTGCGTTACGTACGCGCTCTTCCGTTTGCTTGCGGTGCATTACCCGAAAATTGTTCTCGGTATTAAGCACTTCTTCATATAACCCCAGCGTATAGCCGCCGTATTGTTTTAAGCCGGTTTCAAACACGCGAATGGCGTTGTCGTCCATGTAGTGCGTTTTGCCCATATACTCATAGGGTTTTACCTCACCATCGACATGGCCACGCAGATCAATGAAGAAATTGCATGGCTGTGCCATGCGTTTTAACTCCATTTTCAGCAGAAACTGTTTTGATTTGGGCAGATCTGAGGTTAACAGGCTAAATACCTGATCAAAGTCTGCGCTGTTAAGCAGGCTTTTCATCCGGTCAATTACACCAATATGTTCCTGTAGATCGGTCGCTGTCATAATTCAGTCAGGTTAAATGCCAAAATACCGGCATCCTATAGTTATAATCTGTAGTACGCTACGTTGTTAGCGTTTTGAAAAGCAATATCCATGCCTTTCATTTAGCTTGAGAAAACAAACTATGGCAAAAGTTAAAACTGCATACGTCTGCAGCGATTGTGGAGCCGATTTTGTCCGTTGGCAAGGTCAATGTACCGAATGTGGCGCCTGGAATACGGTAAGTGAAGTCAGGCTTGGCAGCACCAGCAAAAACAGCCGGCTGGAAGGCTATGCCGGGGCGGCGGTGGCAAAAGTAATACGCCTGGACGAAGTCGATTTGCAGGATGTGCCGCGCTTTAGCAGTGGTTTTGCCGAATTTGACCGTGTGCTGGGCGGTGGCATAGTGCCGGGGTCCGCTATTTTGATCGGCGGTCATCCCGGTGCCGGTAAAAGTACCTTATTGCTGCAAATTATGTGTGGTTTGGCGCAGCAGGGCGGCGCGCTCTATGTCACTGGTGAGGAGTCATTACAGCAGGTGGCAATGCGTGCCCAGCGTTTGGGCTTACCCACCAATGCACTTAACATGCTGGCCGAAACCAATGTGGAGACCATCTGTCATCTGGCGCAGCAGGAAAAGCCGCGCATTATGGTTATCGACTCTATTCAGGTGATGCATCTGGCGGATATTCAGTCGGCACCCGGCAGTGTGTCACAGGTGCGGGAAAGTGCCGCCTTTTTAACCCGCTTTGCCAAGCAGCATCATATTGCCATTATCATGGTGGGCCATGTTACTAAAGACGGTTCACTGGCCGGCCCCAAGGTGCTGGAGCACTGCATAGACTGCTCGGTGATGCTTGATGGTGACAGCGATAACCGTTATCGCACCTTGCGCGGGCATAAAAACCGCTTTGGTCCGGTTAATGAGCTCGGTGTATTTGCCATGACAGGTCAGGGCATGAAAGAGGTGAAAAACCCGTCGGCCATTTTTTTAACCCGTGGTAAAGAAGATCAGTCGGGTAGCATCGTCATGGTACTGTGGGAAGGCACCCGGCCGCTATTGGTAGAAATTCAGGGGCTGGTCGATTATTCGCCGCTGAATAACCCGCGCCGCGTTACGTTGGGCATGGAGCAAAACCGTATCTCGATGCTACTGGCTGTAATGCATCGTCACGCCGGTATTCAAATGGCCGATCAGGATGTGTTTGTTAACGTTGTTGGTGGGGTAAAAGTAAATGAAACCAGTGCCGATCTGGCCACCCTGCTGGCGCTGGTGTCCAGTTTTCGTGATAAACCTCTGCCAAACGATCTGGTGGTGTTCGGCGAAGTGGGGCTGGCGGGTGAAATACGGCCGGTGCCCAGTGGGCAGGAGCGGTTAAAAGAGGCAGCGAAACACGGTTTTAAACGCGCCATAGTGCCAATAGCTAATAGTCCGAAAGAGCCGATTGCCGGTATGGAGGTGATTGGCGTGGCGAAACTGGCAGAAGCGCTGGAAGCGATTTAAGCGTAAGAAGCCTGCGGGCAATAAAAAGCCCCGCTGTGGCGCAATACTGATCAGTTAAGAAATATTTCAGCGATCAGTTGACCGATCTTGCAAGGGTGACAAAATCCGGTGGTCTTAGAGCCACCGGATTTTTTTAT
>JAANMY010002956.1_pt1 | contig 14876 bp, 10 predicted proteins | sample 7279691 | NCBI WGS metagenome assembly JAANMY01 (sample SAMN14094543, study PRJNA606508) | bioreactor metagenome | isolation source: A lab-scale SPAN reactor treating ammonium-rich wastewater day 388 | place: Ireland: Galway | collected 2018-02-07
CCGCCCTCCAGCAGGCCGAAAAACTCATGCCCGATTCCCCAGACCCCCCCTACGCCCGCGCCACCGTCCACCTCCGCCTCGGAGATACCCCCGCCGCCAAAGACGCCGCCCGCAAGGCCCTCGCCATCCAGCCCAACCACCCCGCCGCCAAATCCATCCTCGATAATTAGCTCGAAAATTCCAGGTGGAGCCACGGCCGTGAGGCCGTGGAACCCCATCGCGCGGCCCCTCCGTGACCGGAGGGGCTACATTTTCACCCCCCGGCGGTGCCTCGCCTGCGGGGCACGGGATCTGGTTCGAAAATTCCCGTAGCCGAACGCCCCAAGGCGTTTGGCCCGTGCCACCAGCGCCCACGCGCCAACCCCGACATCGACGACGTCGATGTTGGGGTCGGCTACATTCTCCGCCCCGCCGGTAGCCGCCGAGGTCAGGAGGCGGTCGCGGACGCCCTCGGACCTCCGCCTCCCCACCCGCCGCGCGCGCGGGCAGGCTGTCCGCGGCTACACCGCATGCGAACGTCCCTGACGGACGATGCGACGGCCCGACGTCAGGCCAGCGTTAAGATTTGGCCCGCCACAAATTTGTCGCATTTCCCCCCTTGTGATTCGCGAGAGACTCTGCCAACTTGGTGCCGGAGTTTAATTTATGTCCCAGATAAGAACGGTTCCCGCCGGTCTCGCAATCGCTTTGTGCCTCTTCGCCACCCCAACCTGGGCCGCAACCCGGGGCTTCCATGAAGCCTTGCTCACCGAGGCCGTCAACCAGGTCGATGTCCTCTCGGGGACAACCCAGCGCCCCGCGCGCGTCAATCAGGTGGTCCGCGGCACCGAGATCATCCGCACCGGCCAGCGCTCCCGCGCCGAGTTGAAATTCCCCGACAACACCATCGCCCGCGTCGGCGCCAACGCCGCCTTCGCCTTCCGCACCGATACCCGCGGCTTCGAACTCCAAAAGGGCAGCATCCTCTTCCATTCGCCCAAGGGCCTCGGCGGAGGCCAGATCCGCACCGCCGCCGCCACCGCGTCCGTCCTCGGCACCACCATCATCGTCTGCGCCACCCCCAACGGCGGTTTCAAGGTCCTCGTCCTCGAGGGCAAGGCCAAGGTCCAGACCCCGGGAGGCCGCACGCTGGTCCTCGGGGCCGGCCAGATGAACTTCATCCTCCCGGGCGGCTCCCAATCCGCCGCACTCACCTTCCGCCTCAACCAGCAGGTCGGTAGTTCGGGCCTGGTCAATGGCTTCGGCTCCCTCCTCGCCTCCCTAGAAAAAATTCAGCAGGCCATCGACCGTCAGGAAAACCTCATCTCCAAGGGCGGCGCCACGCCAACCGACCTCATGATCGGCAATCTCAACGAGAATCAACTCCTCGAACTGCTCGTCGACGACCCCAACTCCAAACCGCAGAACACGATCCCCACCTCGACCATCGACCCCGAAGTCCTCGAGGCCCTCCAGGCCGCATTCGACCGCTACGTCGACATGCTCCAGACCCCTGGCTACGTCGACGACGGCCCGCTCGACTCCAGCCACATCATCCAGCCCAACGAGCTCGACGACCCCATCAACTTCATCGCGTTCTCCCTCGCCCTGGACTACTTGGGCGTCGAGAAATACCCCTCGAAGGGCAAGGGCCCAGGCTTCACCCTCATCCAGACGCCGGACTTCGCCTTCGCCCCGCTCTGCGCCGGCTTCGTCGCCCATAGCCTAGACTTCGATAACGCCGTCATCGACCTCTCCCCCTTCAGCGCCTGCGGCATCTTCACCTTCCTCTCGATGACCGATATCTACATCAATGGCATGCTCGAGGTCGGCGGCTTCGAGGGCATCGTCGACTTCCACGCCCTGGGCGAGATCTTCTTCCCGGTCGAGGGCTACATCGATTCCCTGAACCCGGGCATCAGCATGGTCTTCGCCTCCGCTGGGCCCATCTCCATCGACACGATGTCGTTCAATCTCCCGGACGGCTTCCTCGGCCTCGCCTCGGAACAGGACATCACCCTCAACTCAGTCGGGGTCACCGCCGATCAGGGCGTCCGCATCAAGGCCAACGGCGCCATCGATATCTCCGACTTCACCCTCTACGCCTCCTACGGCGGTGGATACGAGGGCGGGGAATATGTCATCGTCAATGGCCCGCCAGAGAATGGCTACGCGACGCCCTACGTCGACATCTTCGCCGGCGGACCCATCAGCCTGTACAACGTCGATTTCGGCATGGCCGACGTCGTCGCCCTCACCCCCGACACCCTCTCCATCGCCGGCACCTTCTACGCCAACGGCATCGACGCCATCGCCGGAAGCATGGATTTCGATATCTCGATACTCGGCGATTACTATCCCATGCTCGAACACGTCCGCCTCACCCAGGTCGCCGACTGGGCCATCGGACCCACCAGCCTCTACGCCTACGACGAGATCGCCCTCGGCTCCTTCGGCGACCTCTCGCTCGACCAGACATACCTCAACGCCTACGGCGGCATCACCCTCTCCGGCCAGGATGTCACGGTCGATAACTACTCCACGCTGACGACCTCCTACACCGACGGCGGCAAGGGCATCACCCTCGACGCGGCCGGCGCCCTCGATGTCCTTGATTCCTCGATCTCCTCCGCCCACCACCTCGATCTCCTCGGCACCCAGATCACCGTCGATGGCTCCACCCTGACCGTGAACGCCACCGATCCCATGCACCTCCTCCGCGTCGATGCCCGCGATGTCTTCTTGGCCAACAATACCACCCTCAGCTCCTCAGGCCCCATCGACATCATGGCCAAGAACCGCATCGACCTGATCGGCGGCTCCATCACCGTCGCTAACCCGCACACCGTCAGCCTCTACGCCGGCGACCGCATCAATGTCAACGGCACCGCCTTCAATGCCCAGAACATCCGCCTCCAGGCCATCACCATCGCACTCCAGAACGTGAACTTCCCGAACGGCTCCATGGTCACCCTGCGCTCCGGCAACGGCATGCTCGCCCCCAATCCAAATACAGGGGCGACGGTCATGCCCGGCTACGTGAATTATCTCCAGGACGTTCGGTACAACAACCAACTCCTCGGCATCGACATACCCGCGATGCACGAGAACATTTCCATCCAGAAGATCAACCCCTGACGCCCCCATGAGCCGACACGCCGCAGCCCCACTGTACCTCGCCGCCACCCTCGCGCTCGCCGCCCTGCCCGCCGCCGCGCAGGTCGGCACCCTGCCGCAGATCTCCACCGCCGCCGAGATGCAGCGCCGCCAGAGCCTCATGACCGAGACCCAGCGCGCCGTCCAGGAACCCCAGGAGGAGGCCCCCTCACTCTACGCCGACGAGCTCTCCGACGTCGGCCGCCAGTTCCTCGTCAAGGTCAAGCCCCGCCGCACCTGGGTCGAGGCCCGCGTCGATAGCCAGTTCTATTACACCTCCAACTTCGGCTACACCGAGCCCGGCACCGACCCGGACCCCATCGATTCCTCCGTCCTCGTCAGCACCGCCGAGGCCGCCATCTCCCCCACCTTCGACCTCGGCGGCGGCAAGCTCAACCCCCGCATCGGCTACCGCCACCAGTGGTACAACTACGACCTCGTCGAGAATAACCTCGATATCGATGGCCGCGGCTTCGGCCTCAACAACTTCGACTTCGACATCCAGACCATCTTCGCCGAGGCCCGGTACACCTTCCCCGGCCAAGATTGGTACGCCTTCCTCGGCGCCGAATTCAACCGCTACCTCGGCCACGAGGGTCCCATCGATGACTACGCCGAGTTCTACAAGGAGTGGCTCCCCTACCTCGGCATCCAGAAATCCTTCTCCCTCGGCGAGCGTTCCCTCTTCGCGGTCGAGTACGACGCCTTCCTCCACCTCTCCGAGGTCACCCCCGCCTCCGAGCTCCTCGCCGCCGACGGCGTCCCCCTCTTCACCGTCAACGACGACGGTGAACTCGTCCCACTCGGCCAGTTCGATCCCAAGCCAAACGCCTACATCAACGACCGCATGGACCACATCCTCACCGTCTCCTTCTCCCACATGCCGATCGATAACGTCATCCTCCGCCCCTTCTACCGCTTCATGTACACCGATTACCTCAAGGGCGACTGGAGCGACCGCAACGACACCATCCAGACCGTCGGCATGGTCGCCACCTGGTACCTCGCCAACTGGTGCCAGCTCCGCGGCTTCATCTCCTACGACCACCACGAGTCCGACGACGAGCGCATCCCCGACTACCGCAAATGGGACGCCGGCTCCGGCGTCACCCTCTCCATCAAATTCTAAACTCCCAAACTCGCCCACCCAAAACGAATCGTAAGGCGATCCCCTCGATTGAGCGACGCTCGATGGCCTGTATAGGACGCTTCGATGGGTCCCCGCTCGCTCACCCGCCAGAGGCGGGCAGGCTGCTCGCGGCTACACCAGAATCCCGCTCGCGAAACGCGGCAGCGGCGTGGCGGGGAGCTGCCTGTCCGCCTCTGCCGGATGAGCGACCCGTGCCACGGCCCTGTTACGGGGCGTTCCAAGGCCCACAACTCCCCTTGCATTTCACCCCCATCAGTGCCTACATTTCTTCCCCAATACGCGCGAGTGGTGGAATGGCAGACACGTACGTTTGAGGGGCGTATGCCGAAAGGCGTGGGGGTTCAAGTCCCCCCTCGCGCACTCCCTTTCCTCATAGGTAGAGACGCCCAAAACGGGTCCCCCTGTGACAGATTTGTGACAGATTTTGCTTGATCCCCTTCCCCGAACGCCCCAAACCGCGCCCATGAAGCGTTTCCGATCGGGGGCCATCGACGTCAAAGTCTACGAGACCAAGAACGGCACCCACATCGCCGCGTTCCGCGACCTTCAGGGAAACCGAGTCCGAATCCACCGCGCCACCGCCCGGGCCGCCGAGAGCGCCGCCCGAAACCACATCCACGAAAACTGCACCGTCGAGGCCGCCGCCGAACGCCATGCGGCCCAAATCCTCGCCCCCTACGGGATCTCCGTGATCCAGGCTGCCCAGAAAGTCGCCCAAGAGATGGAGTACCCGCCGGCCACAATCTCCGAACTCTACAACGCCTTCTGGGAACAAAAGAAAGACGAGGTCAAAGAGTATACCCGCCGCGACTACAGGAAACACCTCGAACGTCGTTTTATCCGAGATTTCGGCGATCGACTCATCATGTCGGTCACCACCGCTGAGATCACGAAATGGCACGACCGGATTCGCCTCTCCAAGCGGACCCGCCAGAACGTGCGCGCGACCATCGTGACATTCTTCCGGTGGTGTCGCGACAGGGGCTACCTCCCCCCATCTCCCGCACCGACAGCGCCAGAGGGCCTCTCCCGACCCGGAAAGCTCGGCAAGCTCAAGAAGCACTATTTCAAACCTGACGAAATGCGCAAACTACTGAATGCCGCCGATGAGACGCTTCTCCCGGCGCTGGTCCTCGCTGGATTCGCCGGAATCCGATCCGAGGAACTCTGCCCAGTCGATGCCGAAGACTTCGGGCTTGAGTGGAGCCACATCGAATGGAAACAAGATCGTGTCGCGGTTCCTGAAACCATCAGCAAGAACCAGGAAATTCGTTACATTCCCATGTCTGCGAACCTGATGGAGTGGCTGTCGCGTTTCAAGGGCAGGACTGGCCGAATATTCCCTTGTCGCCGCCTTGACGACAAGTTCCTGAAGCTTGGAAAGATGGCCGACGTACCCTGGCGCCACAACGCTCTCCGCCACTCCTTCGCAACGTACCGCGTCGCGGTCACCCAAGACATGGGCCGAGTATCCCTGGAGATGGACAATTCCGTACAGATGATCAAACGTCACTATTGGAATTCAGTCTCCGAAGACGAAGCGAAAGACTGGTGGAACATCTTTCCCCCCGAAGGGTTTGTTCCCCGCCCCGCCCACCGCCGGGGCCGCCCTCCAAGGCACAACCCCCCAGCCAACCCGACGAAAGCCAGACGCCTTCGGCGCTCCGCCCCCACTACCAAAAGGCTCTGAGCAGCCAATTATTTCATCGGTAGGTCATTCTCGCCTGCACCGCCACTCAACCCTGCCCACATTCACGGCCCGAGCCCGCCCGAAAGCAGCTCCCTCGACTCCAGATCGATGACGCCGCGAACCGTGGCAAATCCCCGGATCCAATTCAGCGCCACACTCCTGCGTCTCAGTCTCACCGCCCCAACCACGAGCAAGAACTGGCGAGGTGTCGTCGCCCTGCCAAGACACTCAATAAACTCGACCAACCCTTCTCCCGAGCCGTCGCCCCGACGTAAGAAGACCAACCTGCCCGTGTGGTTTACCGCGGCGAGAACGGAGACGGTAACTCCCCGCTCCGTCGCCCCCTTGGCCCCCCGCTGCCTGCCCCCCATATTCAACCGAGTCGCGGCGCCCGGTCGAACGATCTTTACATGAAACTCCCACATCCACCATACCGTGCGCTTCCTTCGTGGCATTTTCGCCAGATCCCAGCCAAACTCCCTCCGCAGCCAATCCCAAACCCCACACTCACCCGCCAATCCGAGAACCTCTCGCGGTCGCAAGACAGAGATTCCCCAGCGTCTCAAATACTCTTGGACCGTCCGAAGGGGCGGCCTCTGACCAATCTCGCCCGCCTTAAACAGCTCTCGCACGGTCCGGGCGTCCCAAACCCACGCATCCAGCCCCAAGTCTCTTGGCTTCTCCTGCAAGACAGACCACCGTAACCGGTCTTCCTTAGCAGCCTCCAGGATCCGTCCCTGCCCGGTCTTCCGTCCTCGTGGCCTCGATCTGAGTGCATTGAGCCCGCCAACTCTCACCCGCCGCATCCACTGCCGAACCGCACTGTAGGACACACCCACCTCAACGGCCACCGCCCGCATGGTCTCTCCCGACCATACCGCCCGTACCGCACGCCGCCTAATCGACATGGACGCCACTGCACCTCCTCCCACCGTCTTAGCTTTCTCCATTCCCTTATCGGAAAGCGTCGCCCCTCTCAAGGTGTCATATTTTCTTTGCGCGGTTTGCTAGATAAAAAAATTTCTCGACTCCCTTCTTCAAAAATGTTATCTGGCCGCCGTGCGGACGGCAAACCATCGGACGACAGCCCGAAATCCCGCGAGCAGATCCCTCGGATCGCAAGCGCCGGGATCCATCGCCCACCGCCTCGCAAGCAGCCTTGATCGACCTCGCGCCATTTCATCTCTCTTCGCGGGGAACATCACCACCCTCTCCCACTCGATCACAGAACTCACCTCCCACCTATACCAAACCCTCGAGGAACTTAACCAAATAAAGGAGCATGCCATGAAACGGATCGTGCGAACCCAACTGCTGACACTCACCGAAACCGCCCGCCATCTGGCATGCAGTCCCCGTCAGGTCCAGTACTGGGCGAGGGACCCTGACTGCCCCCTTGTCGTGACCCAACTTGATGGGCGGCCCCGATTCTCCGTGCAGGACATTGAGACGTTCATCGCTCGCCGTCGGACTCGAAAGCGATGCCTGGAACCGTCCTCCCCCTCCAGCGACATCCCAAATCCGACAACTGTCCCACCGCCGCAAGACCGCTCCGCCAACGGTTCGCCAATGCCCTCCACCAACCATGCCCCCGCACACCATGCGAGCGAAAACGGGGATGGCCATTCTCCGGAGTCGGCGAAACGCCGCCGTCGTCCGTCTTGCGCGAAACCGAGATCCCAGAACCAGAGGAGGAGCCATCCATGAAACCCACCAAACCCGGCCATACCTACGCCGCGGAGGCAACCGATGAGCGCGAACCACAGCGGCAGAGCACCGCAAACCCGACAAGCTGGAGACATCGCGACCTGCCTGAGATTAATCCCCGACCGATTTCCCCGGAGATCCACCGCCAACGCCCGGAACGTCCTTAGCCATTGGCCTACCCCCGCATGATCCGCACAACACAGAGACCCAAGAAAGGAGATAGCGCATGACGACACCAAGTGATTCAGCCTCGCCATCACAGCCTCCCTCAAAGCTCAATGAGGCAACCCCCACTCCTTGCCCCACCGCCGATTCCAATGCCCGACCAACGGCCCCAAAGTCCCCTTCTCGCCGCGCCGCCGCTCGGGGACCCTCCATCCCACCGGCAAAGTCGAGCGCCCCTTCCCGGACCACACAACCCAACAAGTCAGGCACCGCAAACACAAAGCCGCCAAGCTCAAATCGGTCCGCGCCATCTAAGACCCCGACTCGCCCTCCCGAGAGTGGTGCCAAAGCGGGGGTGAAACAGAAAATAGCCCGCCCCGAACCCCGTGTCCTAGACCGCTACGTCATTCCCGCCGACCTTCGCAATCACATGGCCCGGTCGATAGCCCTCTACGAGCGACAGGCCGACGAAACCCTCCCGACCGCCGATGCCATTTGCCACCTGATCCGCATGCGCCTGAAGCCCTATACCCTCCGCCGGATAAAGGCCATTCAGGACCTCCTCGAGCCACCCACTCCACCCACCCAATGAACACTCCACGGAGCCTCGCCCTGGCCAACAGAAAGGACTACCCCAGATGAACGAGAACCAGACCCAAGAACAAGACGTGAACCGCCCTGGAGCAAAGGCGCGGGCTCATCAGCCCCGCCCGAAGAACACGAACCCCAGAAGACCCACCCCGCCCCCCACAAACACCCAGAAGACAAAAGCATCTTCACACTCCGGCGCCAGCGCCCAAAAAGGCGGAGAAGCGGAACCGCGGGCACCGCAGGACAATAAGGGACCCCGCGTTCGCTCCACCTTGCCCATTCGTATCGATATCCCACCGTCACTCCACCAGGAAATGACCGCCTGTGCTGCATCTTACAACCGTCAGGTCCGCGAAACTCTACCACTCGATCTTGCCATAACTCAGATCCTCGAAACGCACTTCGATGCCTACCTCAAGGCCCGCGCTGCACTCATCAAGCAGTTCCACGCCGGCGATCCGCCTATCCAGCCATGATCGAGCGCGCCGCGTTCCGCCCACTCGACACAGCGGGAGACCGCCTGATCGACTTCGGCTATCGCCAACTAGAGGTTCCGCCGTTCTACCCATTGCCCGAATGGGGTCAACTCAGGGTCCTCGCAGGCCTTGCTGCAATCATCGATCTTGATTCGTGTCCCCCGATTGACGCACCTCGAGGTCTCTTCAACAGCACGGTTTCAGATGTGCTCCGCCGGCCACACCATTCGCACGACCCGCTGGCCGCCCTGCTTGCGGGCTTGGTCGACCCGCCAGAATCAACCTTCATTCCCCTTCTGAAAAAACCGGCCCTATGGCCGCAATTTGCCGCTGCTCAACAAGAATCACTCGGAGGGCATCGCCAACTCGCACTCGACATCCTCTATTACACTGTCCGCCTGATTGACAAGAACAAGGTCAAGCCCATCCAACCCGCCGAGGGACGAATCCGAAGTGGAATCCTGGAGCGAATCTGGATGTATCGTTCATGTCTCGAAGCTGACGACCCGACCGCACTGGCTCACCTTCCCCCGGAGGAACGCATGCTTGCCGCTCGTGGCCAAGTCGAGCCGATCCTTGTCGCCAGGAGCAGCGGCAACCGCAAACCGTTCTGCGATTGCTGGCTCGATCCCCGTGTGTCCACGCACGCCCCACCTAACCCCCTAGACGGCAGTGAGCGCCCTGAAAGCCAGTCCCGCCGCCACCGCAGTTCGCGCGGCTCACACTTCGACGCCACGGATCCCGAAGACATCCCTGACATCGAGTCATGGGAGCCTCCAGCCCAGCCGCCACCCAAAGCCCCAGACGCTCGCGCGCGTTGGTTTCAGAGCTTTGCTATTCAGTCCGCGCTAACGCCGGGTCCTATGCCCGACCCCGGCTGCCTTTCGCGCGGAGAGATGACACGAATTCTGCAAGTGACGTCAGATCCTCGCCGCGGCGCGGGATCCGATCTGTTGATTCGTCTCATCGCCCGCTCGCTGGTCTCCTTTAAGGGCCTCTTGGGTGCCTGCCACCATCGTGGTCGACCCCGCCGCATTTCGGTTCGACTCCATCGGCTTCACGAAAACCCACTCAACGCGAAACTGTTCAGGAGCTCTCACCAGTCGATCCGGCTTGCCCTCACCGAAGGCGAGGCATGGGCCCTTCGGCAAGCCCGCAAAGATAGAAAAAGCAAGCGGACAGCGCTCGCCATCACCCGCCGACTCTCGGAGATTGCCCCCGGGGCCACCCTGGCCAAGTTCGAGCATACTCTTTATCGGCAGGCGCATTGCTGGTGGGGTGTTCCCTGGGGACTCGTGGTTTCGGGAATGACTGCACATCGTCCCAAGGCGCATGCCGTCCGAAGCTACGTTCGCTGCGACCAGGCCCTCTGGCGACATGCGCGCCCATACCGTCATACGTTCTGGGCATCAACCGATGTAGAAGGGTGCCCATACCGTACACCATGGGGGTCAGCACTTGTGCCCCGGACTCACATCGTCCGCCAATGGTTTAGCCGCCTTGCTGAGATAGGTTCATCTGATCCGCCAAGGAGCCCAGGAGGTCTCCTCAGCTATGCTAACCGCTTTGCCGCCCTCACCCACATTGGCTTCCTTCTGCTCGAGGGTCTGCGGCTGTATCCCATGGATGCCCCCGGTCCCGAACTGCTGCATCCTCGTGGGTGGGATATTGCGTGGCAGAAACAACACCCCTCGGTTCTGACAACCACAATCGCCACCTCGGCCCTCCTCAAGTGGGCGACTGCAGTCAGCGAGAGAATCGCCAAGACCATCGACGATATGGGATTCCGGAAGCACGGCCATCCGCCTTACGCCTTCATGGAAATCCGTCAAGCAAATCTGATAGTGACCCTCGGCTGCACAGCCCATTTGGTCCAAAGTGCCCTCAGCTGCGACATCCGGCTTAGGGACATCCCGCGGTTCGCCAGGAACCCACATCGTCACTGGTCCAATACGATCCTGCGGCAGTCCGGGTTGTTCTCCGAACTGGCAATCCAAGCGTTTCACCATCACCACTTCGCCCTTCTCCAGCCCCTGGCGCGCCACAGGCTCGAACCGATTGTTCACTGGTCCACCCGCGAGGCAATCGCCTCCTACTTGGCGACCCAGGCTGGAATCCCCGGAAGTCGAAGCCAATGAAGCGGATTACCCTCACGCACACACGTCACTCCTGTCGCTCGCGCGCCGAGGACAGATATCGGGCACAAGTCGTCAGGGCGGCTCTGCACGCTGCAAAACCCCATCCAGAATCCTCATTGCATGTCTTCCAGGCCCTCCTGCCCCTCCCGCTGGGAGCGCGACAGATCGACGCCCTTAGAAAACTGCCGCACGGCGTGCTCGTGAAAAGTCGCCAACTGGAAATCTGCACGAGGCGCCCCTCGCGCAAGATCGTCGTGATCAACCCCTTCCATGGTATCGTTACCGACGCCGCAGTGGCGTCGTTTCAGGATCTCCCGCGACGATCCAATATGGCCCGCCTATGGAGCGACCTCAGTGCCTCTGCCTTTAGTCGGATCGAATGGGATGAATTCCTCGAACTATGGGAAGCGGGACTTCCGATCGTTCAGGGTTCCCTTCCGACAGCGATAGCCACCTCGCGCTTTCAGGGTGCCATGCCGGCAATCATCGACCTACAAATGAATGAAATTCCCAGCCTCGGTCGCCGAAGGCGTGGCCGTGAACGGCACTCGTGTGATCCATTCGACACACTGCGAGACACGCTCCGGGATCGCCGAAGGGGCGCTCACGACCTAGATGCCCGCGGGCGACCGATCAACCCTCTGAGCAAGATGCTCCAACGCGAGGTTTGCCGTGCCGATCATGACGGCGACCCGTTGCTCGTGGCTGCTCTCATCAGCATCGAGCGTGTCGCCAACGCGGCCCGCTCCCGTCCCTCTCCATCGTCGCTCACCCGCATCATTGCTGCGGCCAAGCGATTATACCTGCTCGCCAGATCCGGCACTCTTCGGTCGCTTCTGGATTCCAATGCACTTCAGTTCAGCAGCCGGGACGTGAGCGCGTATCGCCAGTTTTGCTCCCAATTGCCTCGGCCACACCTGAAATCCTTGGATTTGCCTGAAAGCGTCTCCCGCACGAGGAATCCCGCGCGGGGATACGCCCTTGTTCGGCCCGAGCTATACGCAGCTTGCTATGGGATCGGGGATGCCCCCGCGGATCCGACCGACAACCTGAAGCGCGCCGCGCTTCGAGTCTTGTCCGCCGTACTCGTCCACACGGGGCGCCGTGCCTCTTGTCTAGTCGGCCTCACTTCCAGCCATTTCGGGATCTTCCCCGACTCTGTGGCCGGAGGTCGTTTTGTGAGTCTCCGGATACCGTCAAGCAAAGTCGACTCCGAGATCAACGCACCCATTCCCATCGACCTCCTCTGGCCAACCGAAGAGATCGATCACCTTGAAGCGTTCCTAGATCATCCGAGCGTCAGGCACAATCCTCATCAGACGCTTCTTGCGACAGCTGGAATCGGCAGACTCTCCAAGAGAAACAAGGATTTGGCGCAGCAGCGGATCGCCAATCGCTTGGCTGAGTTTGGTCTCCAGAACATCCAGCGATCCACGCACCGGGCACGGACGACCTGGGCCACATGGTGGCCTATCCGCGTTCTCTGCTGCCGCGAACCTTGGCTACTCGACGAAGTCCGCTGGCTCTCGCCGTTGCGTGTACACCCTTGGTTTCAGCCCGATGCACTGGCAAGGCTCGGCGCTCTGGTCGGGGACATGCACGTGGATTCCATAAATGTCGGCCGCCAGATCATGGGCATGGGATCTCCTGCGGAATTCATCAAATCATACTGCCGGTCCTGGCCGCTGGTCATGCACCTCCAGAGCTTCATCCTCTGGCGGCAGGGGCGCTGCCCTTTGCGCCCGTCAGATCCCATCCTGTAGCGGTTCTGACCGGATCTAGGCTGCGTTCGCAGGAGATTCCGCGACCAATCTCCCCTGCGCCTTCCGTCTCGGTTTGAGTGCGCTGGCCGGCTTGTGCCACCTTCTGAACTCGGTCAGTACATCTGCCAGCTCGGCGGCAGCCCCCGCTCTGGTGCAGCCCTGTTACCATCCAGGGGCCCATCCCTCAGGGGAACCTTGCACCTATGAAATCGCCACCCCTTCCGAGGATCTTCCCCTTCTGCACCGAAAATCATGGAATGTTCCCTGCGGCCACCCTACGCTCCCGCTCTGTGGCGACCACGCCCGCCGGGATCAGTCCAGAAGCCGCCGCGCGCGAAAAGATCGACGCGCTCCTGACGGCCTGTGGCTGGGCCATTCAGAACTACAAGGCCGCCGACTTCTCCGCTGGCCCTGGCGTGGCCCTCCGCGAGGTCCCCCTGGCCTCCGGCCGCTGCGACTACCTCTTGATGGTCAATCGACGCCCCGTCGGGGTCATCGAGGCCAAGAAGGCTGGCACCACGCTTTCGACCGTCGCCGACCAGTCCGGCTTTTACGCCGAGCAGCTCCCCGATTACCTCCGCGAGCACCTCCCCGCCGGGGCGACCAAACTCCCCTTCCTGTACGAGTCCACGGGCGTCGAGACCTTCTTCCGCGACGAGCGCGACCCGCATCCGAGATCCCGCCGCCTCTTCGCCTTCCACCGCCCCGAGACCCTCGCCGGGTGGCTCGCCCAGCCCGACACCCTCCGCGCCCGGCTCCACGCGATGCCCAAGGCCCACCCGCTGGCCCCGGCCGGCATGCGCGGCTGCCAGGTCGAGGCGATCCACAGCCTGGAGCGCTCCTTCGCCGCCGCCCATCCCCGCGCCCTCATCCAGATGGCCACCGGCGCGGGCAAGACCTACACCGCCTGCGCCTTCGCCTACCGCCTCATCAAGCACGCCAACGCCCGCCGCATCCTCTTCCTCGTCGATCGCGCCAACCTCGGCCGCCAGGCCACCGCCGAGTTCCAGCAGTTCGTCACCCCCGAGACCGGACGCAAATTCACCGAGCTCTACAACGTCCAGCACCTCACCTCCAACCAGCTCGACTCCGTCTCCCGAGTCACCATCTGCACCATCCAGCGGCTCTACTCCATGCTCCGCGGCGAGGAGCTGGAGGAAGACCTCGACGAGGTCTCCGGCTTCGAGCTGGCCGTCGCCGATGACCGGCCCCGCGATGTCGCCTACAGCCCCGCCATCCCCATCGAGACCTTCGACTTCATCGTCACCGACGAGTGCCACCGCTCCATCTACAACCTCTGGCGCCAGGTCCTCGAATACTTCGACGCCTTCCTGGTCGGCCTGACCGCCACCCCCTCCAAGCAGACGATCGGTTTCTTCGACCAGAACCTCGTGATGGAGTACAACCACGAGCGCGCCGTCGCCGATGGCGTCAACGTCGGCTACGAGGTCTACCGCATCCGCACCGAGGTCACCGAGAAGGGCGGCAGGGTCGAGAAGGGCTTCTTCGTGGACCGCCGCAACAAGGAGACCCGCACGGTCCGCTGGGAGCGGCTCGACGAGGACCTCGCCTACGACGCCTCCCAGCTCGACCGCTCCGTCGTCGTCCCCTCCCAGATCCGCACGGTCCTGACCGCCTTCAAGGACGCCCTCGCCACCGAGCTGTTCCCCGGCCGCGAGCTGATCCCCAAGACCCTCATCTTCTGCAAGGACGACTCCCACGCCGAGGACGTCGTCCACATCTGCCGCGACGTCTTCGGGCGCGGCAACGATTTCTGCAAGAAGATCACCTACAAGACCTTCAACCCCGAGACCAAGCGCTACGAGAAATCCGAGACGCTCATCCAGGAGTTCCGCACCTCGCCGCAGCTCCGCATCGCGGTCACCGTGGACATGATCGCCACCGGCACCGACATCCGCCCCCTGGAGTGCCTCGTCTTCCTCCGCGATGTCCGCAGCCGCGTGTATTTCGAACAGATGAAGGGCCGCGGCACCCGCGTCCTGTCGCCCACCGACCTCCAGTCGGTCAGCGGCGCCGACGCCCGCGCCAAGACCCACTTCT
>JAANMY010002959.1_pt1 | contig 14865 bp, 12 predicted proteins | sample 7279691 | NCBI WGS metagenome assembly JAANMY01 (sample SAMN14094543, study PRJNA606508) | bioreactor metagenome | isolation source: A lab-scale SPAN reactor treating ammonium-rich wastewater day 388 | place: Ireland: Galway | collected 2018-02-07
CAATCCCTTTCAGTGTATACAACTAAAAAATTCGCTTTCCTCATATATCTCAACACCTTAGGACTTTATTTTGACTTTACTTTAGTAAAGTCACGCTAGCAAAAGGTTTGATGTTATGGTTTACCGGCCGGACGCGGGGTGGCTGCTCTTCTGGTAAGAAATTTGATTAACGCCTGATCTAGCGGTGTCGAGGTATCAATAAGCAGGTAGTCTATTTGATTCTCATAACAGGTTTGTCTGAATTGCTCAATAAAACGATTAATTTCGGAAAGATACTGCTCTTTCATAGACTTAGGCTCTGCCAGAATTCGCCTTTCGTCTTCCATGGACTCAAAAAAAGTAATGGTCTCAAAAGGAAACGTCAGTTCATATGAATCGAGTATATGGAATAAAATAATATCATTTTTCTTAAATTGAAAAGATTTTAATTGATGCACTATTTTTTCAACATCATCAAAAAAATCAGATATAACAATAAGCAAAGAACGCCGCCCAATCTTTTCAACAAATTCTTTTAGTACATCGCCAATATTTGATTTACCTGCTGTCTTTACCTCTGTCAGAACATTTACCAGGGCATGCAGGTGCGTAATGCGGGATCGCGGGGGAATGTATTGCAATACCTTATCGCTAAAGCTGATTAACCCAACAAGGTCAGACTGTTTTAATAAGAGATAGGCCAATGATGCTGCAAGGGTAGCGGCATATTCAGATTTACTCACACCGGTCGATTTATACCCCATTGACCCGCTCGTATCAAGGAATATATAGCATTTAAGATTGGTTTCTTCCTCAAACTGCTTAATGTAATATTTATCTGACCTTGCATGTACCCTCCAATCAATGTGTTTTATCTCATCTCCCGGAGAATATTCTTTGTGTTCGAGAAATTCTATACTGGAACCTTTAAAAGGACTTTTGTGAATACCCGACAATGCCCCATCTACAATAATTCTTGCGCGCAACTCCAGATTGGCAATTTTTGATAACGTTACGGGATCAAAAGGATTTTCTGCCATAAAAACAAGACCGGATAAGCCAAAAATAAAAATCAAATACGATTATACATTACGATTTTATCCCATTTTTCTAAATTGTATAGGAATTTTCGTTTTTTGGCAAGGTTTACAAAGGATAACAGGATAACTCCAAAGATAAAAATTCCGGTATTCCCTTTTCTAAAGGGAATTCGAGGAGGATTACCTGTCCTTACGGTTCTCTCCAGAGAATTGCACATTATTTCTTTTGATTATGTGTGCTCTTTTACGGTATCAAGTAATTGGTCGATGATGTGTAAGGACGACTTTCCTTCAGCCTCAGCGTGGAAGTTCGTGATAATGCGGTGTTGTAAGATAGGCCTGGCAATTGCCCTGACGTCATTGCAGGTAACAGCGTATCTACCGTTCAACAAGGCACGTGCCTTGCCTCCGAGAATAAGATATTGAGAGGCACGGGGTCCTGCTCCCCAGTTAATCCACTTTTTTATAAAATCAGGCGCACTTGGGTCCTCCGGCCTGGATGCCCGTACCAATCTTACGGCGTACTCGATAACATAATCCGCGACAGGCACTCTGGTAACAAGGTCTTGAAGCTCCTTGATTTCTTCCGGATTAAAGATCTTCTCTACCGTTGGCTTAAAAGCCGATGTAGTTGTTCGTACAATTTCAACTTCTTCTTTTTGAGAGGGATACTGGACATTGATCTGAAACATAAATCGGTCCAGTTGCGCCTCGGGCAAGGGGTACGTACCTTCCTGTTCAATAGGATTTTGGGTAGCAAAGACGACAAAGGGAAGGTCAAGCCCATAGGTAGTGCCGCTGGCGGTGACTTTATATTCCTGCATTGCCTGTAACAACGCTGCCTGTGTTTTTGGCGGTGTACGGTTGATTTCATCGGCAATGAGAATATTTGAGAAGATAGGGCCTTTGATAAATTTAAAAAATCTTTTCCCGGTAGCATGATCCTGTTCTAATATATCAGTTCCTGTGATATCCGCAGGCATGAGATCAGGGGTAAATTGTATACGATTAAATTTCAGATTTAAAACTTCTGCAAGGGTGCTGACGAGAAGTGTCTTTGCAAGTCCCGGTACCCCCACAAAGAGGCAATGTCCTTTACAAAACAGGGCTATAAGGAGATCTTCAACCACCTTCTCTTGCCCTATAATAACCTTTGCAATTTGTTTTTTTATTTCTAAACTTCCCTTAACTATCTTATCGATAGCCTGAAGGTCTGTTTTCTCAATTTCATTCACAGTCATAATTTATCATAAAAAATAAAAAGAGCGCTGGTGCCGAAGCTGCTCAGATAAGCCCAAAACTGAGCATGTTAAAACCAAGGCTTTTCCCCGACACCGACGCTTTATATGTTTTTAATCTACCAAATATTAACCTGTTTGTGAATGAAAATCTAAAATTTATGGAATCTATCAACGGACAGGCAAGATGGAAATTTCAGGAAAGAAATACTATAGCGGTACACTGACTAAAAATGCAAGTAATTTTTATCATAATGAATGTAAAACACCATCTTGTAAAATTTTTCTTCTGAACAACATTGCCATAGCTCTTGCACTGCGTTCCGGAGAGGGATAAACAGGAAACATGCGTTCTTCAAGTAACTGTTTTACCTTCATAGTAAATACACCGCCTACGGTACAAATAACGCCAGGTTTTCCTGATACTTTCATCGTATCAGCAATGTGATCTACTACCTTTTCTGTCATACCCTGCGGAGCCATAAGGGGTATGATAATAGCGGCATCATATTCATCACTTTCGGCCATGCAAGTATGTATCGCAATGCGATAATCTTCATCAGAGGCGCTTCCTGTTAGATCAACAGGATTATTAACTACGTAGAATTTTGAGAGCCTGCTTCTCAACTTCTCTTTTAACTGACGGGATGGAGGCGGGACTTCCAAACCATTCTCCGAACAGTGATCGGCTACAATAACGCCAAAACCACCGCCGTTTGTAACAATCAAGATCCGATTCCCTTTCGGCGGATTTTGCATGGAAAGCGCTTTGACACCATCAATAAACTCCTCAAGACCGTTTGCTTCAATAATACCTGATTTTAAAAACGCAGCCTTATAGATTTCATACTTTCCTGCGATAGCCCCTGTGTGAGATTTGGCAGCAGCGATGCCTGCCTCCCCCTTCCCAACCTTTAATACTACAATAGGTTTTTTCTTTGAGCATGCCCTGGCCACTTCAATAAACTTTCGCCCATGATCAACTGATTCCATGTAGAGAGCAATAACTTTTGTAGAACTGTCACTGGTTAAGAAAGGCAAAAGGGCAGATTCTCCGACATCAATTCTATTTCCATAATTTATCATTCTGGCTATGCCTAACCCTTCCTGTGTTGCCAGATCTAAGAGTGCGATAGCAAAGGCGCCGCTTTGAGAAAGGATCGATAGTGAGCCTTTTTTCGGCTTACTTACCCTTTCTCCCGGCAAGAAGGAGGTAGTAAAATTTGTATAATTATCGAAAACACCCAGGCAGTTAGGTCCGATGATTCGGATTTTGTTTTCAATCGCAATTTGCCTGATCTTTTCTTCCATCTCAATACCTTCCGGACCCATCTCCCGAAAACCAGCGCTGATGATTATAGAATAATGGATTTGCTTCAGGGCATGCTGCTTCAAAATATCCAATACAAATAAGGCAGGTACAGCGATCACCGTTAATGCTATTTCATCGGGGATATCAAGTATTGAAGGAAAACATCTTAAACCAAAGACATTCCCGTATTTCGGATTAACGGGATATATCCTACCGCCAAACCCCATATCAAGAAGATTTTTTACAATAATACCGGGAAGACTTCCGGGTTTTTCTGTAGCACCAATAATTGCAACCGATGAAGGATTGAAAAAGGTTTCCATGTAATTTTATTTATTCGATGAAATCGCCGTAAGTAAATCTTTTATTTCCTGATCATCCGCTTTTAGCGTAAGGGCATGGCTTAACATTTTCCCCGCAAGTTCAAATTGATGCATACGATAATAGGCAATACCAAGCATTTTATATGCTTCTGCTGATTTGTCGTCTATCTTAACAATTTGCCCGCATTCAGAGATTACTTTTTCCCAATGGTTACTCCCTAAGTAAATATTGGCTAAAAGCAAACGGATACGTATATATCGGTGATGAGGATGCATCTCGTTGAACATTTGAATAATCTGTTCTGCATCAGCATCTTTACCCTGAGTAACCAGCGTACTAGCCAGGTTATGCGTATACATAGGCTCTTTCGGGTTTATTTCCACTGCCTTTTTAAATTCGATGACGGCTTCTTCATACATCTGCTTTTTGTTAAGAATAACCCCGAGTTTATTATGATTGCCTGGCTCTGCCGGATTAAGCTCAATAGCTCTCATTGTGAAAATACTAGCTCTCTCCCAATCACCTTTTTGCAAAAAAATATTGGATAAACGCTCCACATAAGGTAATTCATAAGGCCGAATCAGATATGCCTGATAAAGTTCTTCAATTGCAGAATCAAAATCACCTTTTCCAGCATACAAAGAAGCAAGATTGCTATGAAAAGGGGCTTGAAATGCATCCATCTCGATAGCCTTTTTATAACAGGTAATAGCATCGTCTATAGTATCCCGTTTAAAATTTTCAGCTAACATTTGATATATTACGCCTAGCTGGAAAAAGCTTAAAAAATGTTCTGGAATTAACTGTAAAGAATTATTGGCCTCATCGTACGTACCCTGTATCCATACCTCGTTTTTTGTTTTAAATGCCATTTGTATATATACCCTGCACAGTTCATCGCGATAGAATGTCTCGTATGGATTGAGATGTATAGCATGTTTCATAAGATAGAGTCCTTTTTCTACTTTACCGTGAGCGTTTTCATCCTCAAACCCAAAGACCCTCCTTCCATATTCAAAGTATGCATCTGCCCTGTAGACCCGAATAACGAAGATGAGAATGAAGCCTAATACCGTCAGCACAATTCCACAACATAGCCATCTGGAAAAGTTGGAAATTCGGGAAATTGTGAAAGCAGGAGTTTGAATATATTGATTTTTCCCATTACCTGGACTTTGCAGCTTCGCATCTTTCCGGAATTTTCCAGTTATTACCCATTCCTCTCTCTCTTGCATCTTTATTATTGAGATACAGAGTCCCATCATTATCCAAAAGAGCATAACAATAGGTGTATTTCCAAAACTAAACTCATTTTGAATGAGATAACAAAGTACTCCCGTTAAAAGCCCCAGCATGAGCAATTTGTTTTCACTTGTTAACTTTTTGTAATTTTTACCAATATATATTCCAAAGGCTGCCAGCAGCCATAGGTAAGTACCCAGGCCAAAAATACCACGAGTGACGACCGTATCGAGAATATCATTGTGAATTCTATCCTGTCTCGGAAAAGGAAACCCCCGGTCACTTTCTCGCAGTGAAAATACCTTTGCAAGGTTTTTTTGGTAAATAATACCTATAGTATCTGGTCCAATACCAAAAACAGGGTAATCTTTCATAATCTCAAGAGCAGCCAGGTATTGGAATATGCGGGAAAAAGATGAACCGGCAACGGACAAGTGGGCAGTAATCCACGGCCTTGATTTATTTTGCGTATTATCAAAATCCGGCAATTCCTTCGATTCTCCTTTACTCACGGAAGATTCGGGTGAATCGGCTGCCTTTACATCAGCGGTAAAATGCTTAATAACCGAGGTTTCATGCCTTACGTTAAATGCTACCCCGATAAGGATATATAAAACAATGAGAATTACATTTTTATATCTTTTCGTAAGGCGCCATTTGGAAACAAAAAAGAACAGAGGAATTAATCCTCCAAGAAGCGCCACAAAACATGCGCGGGTATTGGTAAGCCAAAAGGTAGTGTAAATAATCAAGGATAACGCAAAAAAAAACCATACGATATAAGGACTTCTTACCGGAGGTGATTCTTTTCGTTCGAAAGAGTTACCCAAAAATAAGACAACGGCTAATGGTAAAGCCATAACAAGGTAGGTCGAAAAAAATACGGGATTCCCAAAGGTTGAGAATACCCGGCGGGCTTCAAAACTACTCCATTTGAACATATCAAACCCGATATGCTGTGCAATTCCATAGCATGATGAGATGGCAGCGCCGGTGATAATTGAGATTAACAGGAAATAAAACCTTTTTTTTGTCGTTACAAAATTGACCGTAGTATAAAAAAGAAAGATATAACATACCGTGGCAGTTAAACCCTCAAAACGCTTGTAGGTGCCAAAGAAACTCATTATGGGGTTTATAGAGAGAATTGATGAAATAATAAAAACTCCTATATAGGCGAGGATAGGAATATCTATTGAAGTATGTGAACAGGTAAGATGAGAATTCAAAGCAAACATGATCGACCATACAAAGAGAATGGCTATCGTTAACAAATAGAGAGCAGTCACCTTGCTAAGGTCGAAAACACTGTAAAGGCGGATATCGAAGAACAGAGGTACGATAATAACGGCAGCCAATAATAAACTTATTATCACTGTATCACCCTGTACCATTATGTTTTTGAAAATATTTTTTATTTTATTCTCATTCATATTCCTGATTGCCAAATTTAGCAATATTTTAAGTATCAATCTATTAAAAATGAAATACTATTTTCATACTATATCATGAAAAATAAAAAATATAAACTATTCCTTTTTTTAATTAAAAGTAAGATCTCGTATGATTACCATTTATCACAGGAAAATTTTTGTAGTTCAAAAGAATAATAATTTCCTTGATTTTTGGTTTATAAATTGACATATTAAGGTCAAAATAGTAGTGCGGTAAATATTCGACAAAGGTAAACTCCGAGTGATCGGAGGACGCAAAGTAAAGGGTCTTGTAACCGTGGATAGTGTTCGTAAACAGTGTCAGTATAAATAACAGACACTTACACTTATAACTGACACGATAGAAATAAGATAGCCTTACTGCCGAAGATATTTTCCATGAATATCTTTGCAGTAAGGCTTTTTTGTTTTCAGGAATAGTTTTAAAAATTGTAGTTACTCGGTACTCCGTAAAATGTTCCTGAGATTTATGGCCACTTATTCATGAACAGGAGGTGATACAAATGACCTGAAAAACATTGAAATGAATTGCTTAAGTCAAAACTGAGTAAAGTATTTTCCCTATTTTAAAGAAACATGCATGATATTCATGAAGAAAAAGAAATGAAAGGATTTTTTCTCTTGCGTAATACAACCTTAAATAAAGGAAAAGGCAATGAAAAATGTAAAAATATGTATATCGTTTATTTCTCTGTTTTCTCTGGGAACGATGGGAAGCTTATCCATTGCAGCAGACACCGAAGGTGTTAGTTATATATATCAGGGAAAAAATTTTATTGTAACAAATAACAATAGCACAATCCTTCGGGTAGAACCAACGCCTCCCCCCTCTGCATCAGCATCACCCTGCACCAGCGACTCTCCCTGTCTCTATGATGACCTTCCTGCAGGACTAGCTCCTTATGCTCTTACCGGTGGAAGTTGGCCCATCGCTGGCTTTACCTACAGCTTTGGAAATACCAGTCCTGATATCTCCTGGGCATCGGAGCGGGGAGTTATAGGACAGGCATTCGGACTCTGGTCAAATGTAGCAGAGGTTAAACCAACAGAAGTTGCAGACGGTGGGGCTAACTCATGTGCTGGTGACATCCGTATCTGGTGGGGAGCAGGAGACCATGGTGACGGATATCCTTTTGACGGACCCGGCGGTGTGCTGGCACATGCGTGGTATCCACCACCCGTCAATGGGGGATGTATTGCTGGCGATGTCCACTTTGATGAAGATGAAACATGGGTAACTCCAACCTATGGTGGGGCAGGGATTGATTTGCTTACCGTCGCGGCACATGAAATCGGACATTCCCTCGGATTGGCACATTCCTCTGATCCCAATGCCCTTATGTATCCTTTTTACACGGGAAGAAAACCTTATCTTTCGTATGATGATATTGCAGGTATTTATGCGATTTATGGATCCAGGCCAGAAGATGTGATTATTCAGATTGAATCTGTTTCAATTCCAGCTCCTGGCTCCGGAAGTTTCAGACTTCGTGAAAAAGATGTAAAGGTACAGCTCAGACAAAAAGGAACTGCAAACTATACGACTCGCCATTTACCTACCGCAGATACAGATACGGGTGGGTCAAAAGCCGATGTAGATGGTGTACTTTCACGCGATCCTTTTGTTTCCCAATTTGACGGTTATTGGTGGCATATAGGAGATCTTTATCGGGCACAACACAGACTCTCCAGTTCATATAAAGATATTGATCAGGTCAAGGTCACTTTGACTATTTCAGATAATATTCTTCTGGGCCCGGAGACCCTTCGCGTTTCTCTCAATGGAATTGTAGTTGGGGATATTGTGGTTAATCCGGGAGACGCCTCTAAGGTTGCTACATTTAATGTGAGATTTGTAAATCCAAAGAACAGCAGCAGGGATATAGGAACAAATTTTTATAATGAAGGAAAGCATTAAATGTGGCTAGCAAAGTATAAAAAGGAAAAAAGGAAGAGGGGGATTTTCCTCCTCTTCCTTATTCTATGTTTATGGAGTTTTTCCTCCACACCAGCATATAGTATTATGTTGAGGATGGATAACTCAGAACTTATTGCCCGTTCTGATCTCGTTATATACGGAGAGGTTAAAGAGATTCATTCAAAGGGAGACAACCGGGAGGCTATTATTTTCGTTGAATGTATACTTAAGGGAAAACCCACTGCCGGTGCGGAGATAAAAGTTATTTTCTCGCCGGGAATGGAAGATAGTCCTGTCTTTGAAACCAACGAACGCGTCCTCCTCTTTTTGACAAAAAGCGACTCAGAACTATTTATGACGGTAGGAGGTATTCAGGGAAAATTTTCTTTTGGTAAATCTCAATAAAAACAGGAATACAACCTTTCTCATTTCCACAAAACGTATCTTCGCCAAAAAGCGGGAAACGAGAATCTCTGGCGATGTAAGGATATGCAATGGGACATAGATTAACACAGATAAGTACCAAGAAACTGCAGCAAGCAAAGAAGAGAAATCATAGTGATCAATATTTACCAGGAAAACACTCACGGAGTCGATGTAGGGCAAGGCTTTACAGGTTGTCCGAGAATGTAATTAAGAATTTTAAGGATACCATTTATTATTCATATCATATTTACAAGCACAATATATCGTATGCTAATTTTAAAAATCTTAATTCTCGGACAACCTGTTTAGCCTTGCCATACATCACCTCCTGTTTTTTATGAGAAGAGACCGTAAATGAGAGAACAACAACCAACGGTGTTTCTTTATTATAATAGGTCTAACATTATTTTGAATAATTACCCTCTTCTTTACCTCTCTCAACGCTTTTCCGAATTAAACTTCTTAAAAGAAAACTGCGGTTGGTACCGCCCAGGAGATTTTTTAAGTTATCGTACACGGCAGGGTCTCCTATCAGAGCACCAAGAGTACCTTCTCCTTTCTCAACCCCTGCCATAATTTCTTTAAGAGATTCAGAAGTTGAGATTAAATCTTCCATGACCTGTTTTCCTTTGGGGTCGTAGATAAGAGAATGAAGCAATCCTTCACCTTTTTGAAGGGCCTTCGCACTCTCATTAAGAGATTCAGAAGTTGCAGCAAAATTCTCCAAGAGTTGTTTTCCCTTAGGATCATACATAAGTGAATAAAGCAGGCCGTTTCCCGTCTGAAAAGCCCTCAAACTCTCATTCAGCGATACTAAAGTACTATTTAATAATTCTACAAAATTACCTTCTTCCAGTTTTTTGGAGATATTTGAAAAGGATTCAATGACACTCGTACTATTTTCAATAACTGCGGTATAGTCTACCGGTTCTGTACTTTTTATAAAATCTCCATCTTTTACCACAGGTTCGTGACAGGGACCAGACGATATCTCTACATAAGAATCCCCCGTTACATAACTCAGCCATTTAATAGTGGCAGTAGAGTCTGTAGTTATATTCTTTTTGACTGAAGTATCGATCCGGAGCGATACCACAATTCCTGTACAAGGCAGTTCATCGGGCAGGAAAATATCATTCACATAACCTATTCCTACACCCATAAACCTTACCGGGGCGCCGGCTTGTAATCCATACACATTTGAGAATTTTGCCTTTATCGTGATCTGAGACTTAAAATATCCCTTCTGACTGCCAAGGATAAACACCATAATAATAAAGCCCGTTAACGTTAGCAGGGTAAAAAGCCCTGCCCGTAATTCAGCAAATCGTTCTCTTGCCATACACGCCCCTTTTACTCACAAATATTACCACTGATAAAATCTCTTACTACCTGAATATCTGATGTTATAAGCTCATTCCAGGTACCAACAGCAACAATCTTCCCCTCGTAAAGCATTGCAATCCGGTTAGAAACGGTTTTAACACAGTGCAGGTCGTGGGTTACTACAACGGAGGTTATCCCTAACTTCTTTTGTAAATCAATAATCAGTTCATTAATCCGTTGAGCAGTTATGGGATCTAATCCCGTTGTGGGTTCATCATACAGAATAATATTGGGATCCGTTGCAATTGCCCTGGCCAGTCCAACGCGCTTCCTCATACCACCGCTTAATTCATTTGGCATCTTGTTTTCAATACCGCCTAATCCTACAAGATACAATTTTTCGGCTACCCGTTCACGAATCTCCTTCTCCGTCAATTTTAGATGTTCCCGGAGCGGATAGGCAATATTTTCAAATACCGTAAGCGAATCAAAAAGCGCAGCTCCCTGAAACAGCATCCCCACGTGCTCCCGTAGCTCAATCAGTGACTCTTCATTCATTTGAGTTACCGTATTACCCAACACGATAATATCCCCTCTATCGGGTATTACAAGGCCAATAAGCTCCTTCAGAAGCACACTTTTCCCTGATCCACTACCTCCAAGAAGGGACATAATTTCACCTTCTACTATAGACAGGTTAATGCCGTTGTGGACTAAAATTCCATTAAATGATTTATACACATCTTTAAATTCAATAATTACTTTTGGCATGAGATCAGGACGCAGATTTTCACCAATAAACGCAGAGAATTATTTTCTAAAATCCACAAAGGGGTAATCATAGCGAATATTTACGCTTATTCTCAAACCCTTCTATAATTTTCAGGAAGATATGGTTTAAGAGCGCCATTGTCAAGAAACTCTGTTTCATGAACAGATATTTTTTATCTGTGCTATCTGTGTTCAAACTATAAAATTAAAAAAGAATCAGAAATAATTTTGTCAGAAAAAAGTCTGAAATCAAGATCAAGATTGATATAGTGACAACAGTAATTGTTGTAGAACGTCCCACACCCGTGGTACCTCCTGTAGTTTTTAATCCAAAATAACAACCAACTACAGCGATAATTATTCCAAAAAATACTGTCTTCCCAACACCGCTTAATAAATCTGAAACTGTAATGGTATTTAAGACGGAATTGATATAGAAAGTATAGTCTATATCAAGCTCGAACAAGGCAATAATCATACCGCCAAAAATACCAACAATATTAGCAGTAACCGTGAGGAGAGGAAGGGTAACCATAGCTGCGATTATCTTTGGAGTCACCAGTTTTTTAACAGGACTTGCCCCTAATGCCCGCATAGCATCGATCTGCTCCGTTACCTGCATGGAGCCGATCTCTGCCGCAATACCAGACCCCACTCTTGCGCCAACCATAATAGATGCCATAACAGGCCCCAACTCTCTGACAAGGGAAAGAGAAACTACACCGCCAACATAAATCTCTGCGCCGTACATACTCAACCCGTAGATTGTTTGAAGGGCCATCACCATCCCTGTAAACAGCGCAATAAGATCAACCAACAAGAGCGAACCGGCTCCAAAATTATCAATCTCCCGGAGCACGAGCTTCAGGTTAAATGGGGGTAAAAAGATACCGGTAAATCCCTTAATCGTCAGTAAAGTTACCTGCCCTACAGAAAGGATAAATTTCTTAACAGCAACATCGATAGACAAGAGGATATTCATTTGAAATAGTATTTACTAATACATAGCTTCTTGCCCGCGCAAGAATGACACCAGTAATAGGTTCACGTTTTTAAAGTTGGTTATATTTAAAGGTTTCTACCATATTTTCAAAATCGCTCTGTGCATAATGAAATAAATCAAGGGGAGCCCAGTACATCAGGTCATAAATTTTATTATCTGTCTCAATAACGTAAGAATCAATTTTTAAGGTATAATCATCTATTTTCGATGTCAAAATAGTATGTATTGCCTTTTGATTACCTACTACTACAGACTCCTTCACAAATATTTCCTTGTCTTTCATTCCAATAAAAAGTTGTTTATTCAGCATTTCCAGAGAAAATTCCTTACTTTTTCTATCGCTGGAAATGAGGGCAATCATAGCGTTATATTGCTTATTCCACAAGACCATATCTGCATCGCTTGTCTTAACTGGTTCCCATCCTTTTTCAGGAATGTGTACCGTATATTCTTCTTCCGGAGAGGAAAAGATATTATCTCTGATTTGTAATGAAGCACAACCAGGAAGGGAGAAATTTAAAATAATATAAAGAAGGCACGAGACACTCAACCAGTGGGTCACACTTTTCTTTCGAAATAAACTCAACAATGTTACTCCTTATCGTTTACTCTATCCTTTGCGATTACCAATATGGTCAATCTTAAAAGGTAAATTGCCTCGCTAGCTCAATCATCTTCCGAGTGAACAAACCGAAGACTTCAGTTATAGTACTCTCTGTATGAAACTGAACATACCGCATTCAACCCTGAAGGGATGAAATGATTCTAGAAGCTATTCCAAAACCTATTCTGTACGGGAACTTCTCTCTATCTTCAAATGATTCTGGATACGAGATTGAGGTTTTGGGATTCCAGACCGGGTGGTACGGACAAACGGGTTTGTCCGTGCTTATTTACCTACGTACATGGATATGGATTACAAAACACTGACAAACAAAGTTTGTCAGTGCCACCCCGGAAACCGGCTTACATCTCTCTATAATCATGACATCCCTACGGGATTAAGTAAAGTAGAGACGCAACATCTTACATCTCCAAAATCCTGCGTCTGTACCATTGCAACATCGTGTGTCTCTGCGCTTAACGTTGAGAAATTTTCAATTCCGTAGAGCACCCTTTAGGGTTGCCTGGCAAGGCTAAAGCCGCGCCTTACATCGACCCTGCGAGTGTTTCCATGGTAAATATTGATCACGATACCGGAGGGTATGAGGTTTACAAAACTTCATCTCCGCCACACACTGTCTGGTTTTCAATCGTTGACCACTATATCTGCCCTTATACCATTAGATTTCATCCTGTCAAGTCTTTTTTCCAAAAGGAATACCATCAATTTTATGTAACATACTTGACATATGATTACTATTCATTTACCATAAGTGAATTATGATCTCAGTCGATACAGCCATAAAGATCGTTACCGATAAAACAGAACCGTTGCAGTCGAGGGCAGTGCCCTTTGAGAATACTATGGGGCTTTGTCTTGCCCAGGATGTGCAATCAGACATTGATATGCCGCCTTTTGACCGCTCAGCAATGGACGGCTATGCCATTATTGCAGAAGATACCGCTCACGCACCTGTTGAATTAACAGTTATTGAGAGCATCGCCGCGGGGTACATGCCCACAAAAAAGGTATCGCACGGACAGGCGTCCAAGATTATGACAGGAGCCGCCGTACCGGAAGGGGCTAATGCTGTGGTTAAGTTTGAGGAAACAGAGGACATTCAGACAGATAATCGCGTAAAGATTCTCAGATCTATTGATAAAGGGAGTAACATTTCAAAAAAGGGTGAAGATATTCAGATAGGGCAGACAGTACTATACAAAGGCATGGTTATCAGACCCCAGGAAATTGGTATCCTCGCTTCTGTAGGAAAATCATACGTTGAAGTGTTTCCCACGCCGACGATAGGTATTATTTCTACCGGCAGTGAACTCGTGGACGTTGAATCGAAGCCCTCTGTTGCACAGATCAGAAACAGCAACGGTTATTCCCTTGCTGCACAAGCCAGGCGTTTAAAGGCAGATGTCGAGATACTTGGTATTGTTAAAGATACGAAAGAGGAAATCTCCGGCATGCTACAAAAAGGCCTAAAGAAAGATATTTTAATCCTTTCCGGAGGTGTCTCTATGGGAGAGTATGACCTGGTGGGAGAGGTAATGAAGGATTTACATACTCAAATCTATTTTGAGAAGGTAGCGTTGAGGCCTGGAAAACCTGTTATTTTTGGCAGAAAGGATAAGACGCTAATCTTTGCGTTACCGGGAAATCCGGTTGCTTCTTTCGTCACCTTTGAATTGTTTATTTATACTGCTATCCGGAAAATGATGGGATTCTCAAATCCACAGAGAATAACGATACAGGCAACGTTGGAGACAGATATCTTCGTTAAAAGGAAACGGCGCGAATACCGGCCTGCGCTCTTCTGCGCGCGAGATAATACATGGAAGGTTTCACCGGTAGAATGGCATGGCTCGGCCGACCTGTTAGCCACTACCAGGGCCAATTGCCTCCTTATCGTCCGTGAGGATGCGCAAAAACTCGCTGCCGGGCAATTGGTTGATGTTATTCTTCTTGATTAAGAGATTCTAGATACCCAAAGAAATTACAAAACCTTGCATACAACAAATTTTTTAAAAGTCTTTATCCTTTCCTTTCTTACTATCATTCTCTTATGTCTCTCCTTTCCACCGGCAGATTTGGGTTATTTAGCATGGATTGCCTTTGTGCCATGGTTCATTCTTATCCGAACTGAGGAAAAATACGTTTATCTTAGCGCCTTGTTTACCGGCGCAGCATTCTTCTTTATTCAGCTTTCATGGTTACGCCAT
>JAANMY010002968.1_pt1 | contig 14817 bp, 9 predicted proteins | sample 7279691 | NCBI WGS metagenome assembly JAANMY01 (sample SAMN14094543, study PRJNA606508) | bioreactor metagenome | isolation source: A lab-scale SPAN reactor treating ammonium-rich wastewater day 388 | place: Ireland: Galway | collected 2018-02-07
CGGGTGCGTCAGGACGTAGGCGACGTTGTCGAGCGTCAGTGTCTCCCACTGGTGCAGACCGACGAGGACGTCGCCGCGGCGGATGCCGGCCCGGCCGGCCACGCTGTCGGCCTCGACACCGACCACTTCGAGCCCGCCGTGCAACTGGCGGTTCACGCGCGCCACCAGTTCGCCCTCGACCTGTGCCAGCCGCAGGCCGAGCTTGCGCCACACCAGATCGGCGGACCCCGGGCGCCCGCGGTTGGCCGGCTGCAGGACCAGGTCGGCCCGCTGCTCGGCCGTCTGCCGCTTCACCACCACCGGGACGCGCTCCCCCTGGTTCCGCTCCAGCAGACCGCGCTCGACGTCGTAGCTGCACGCCACGCGCGCATCGCCCACCCGCACGACCACGTCTCCCTGGCGCAGCCCCGCCGCGGCAGCTGGGCTGCCCGCCTCGACACGCTCGACGACGACGCTGCGGACGACGCCGTCGGCCGTCTGCTCCAGCCGATCGCGGCACACCAGCCCGTCATACGTCCCCTGCCGCCGGCGGGTCCGCAGCATGTCGCTGACGACGCGGACCATCTGATCGACCGGAATGGCGAAGCCGATGCCCTGGGCGCCGGCCCGGATGGCAACGTTGATGCCGATCAGCTCGCCGTGAATGTTCAGCAGCGGGCCGCCGGAGTTGCCCGGGTTGATACTCGCGTCCGTCTGGATCAGCGCCTTGTACGACATCTCCTTGTTCAGGCTGACGTCGCGCTTGATCGCGCTGACGATGCCCTGGCTGACCGTGTGTTCGTAGCCATACGGGTTGCCGACCGCCACCACCGTCTCGCCGACCATCAGATCCTGGGCGGTCCCCAGCGGCATCGTCGGCAGGGCGGTCTTGACGTCGATCTTGAGCAAGGCGAGGTCGTTCTCGTGGCTGCGCGCCAGGACGATGGCGCTGACCGACGACCCGTCCGCCAGCCGGACACGAATGACGTTGACGTCCTCGACGACATGGTGGTTGGTAACGATGTACCCGCGCGGGTCGATGACGATGCCAGTGCCCATCCCATTGATGCGGCTCTGGGCCGGAGCGGAGGCGAGCGCCTCGGCGGACCCGGGCGCCCGGACGGTGCGCTCGCTGTGGATGTTCACGACCGCTCCCTTGACGCGCTCGACGAGGGCGACGATCGGGGTACGGCGGGCGAGGAACCGAGCGTGAGCGTCCCGCCCCGGGGCCTCCATCAGCGGGGCCGGTTCCTGGGCGGGGACTGCCGGCCGGCTCACGAGAATCAGGCACAGGGTAGCCGGAAGCAGAAGCAGAAGGTTGCGCGATCTCATGAAACCCTCGGCGCGTGTCAGTCGATCCGGTGTCCGTGGTTCGCTAGCCGTCGCTCCGGTCCGCACACCTGCCGCGGACTCGACCCCCGCGCATGTGGGAGTCGGGTCGGGCGACGGGTTGCGGACTGCTGGCAACGCACAATGCAGAATTTCGGACGGGGTGGGGACGGCGCTGAAGCGGCCCTCACCAGGTTCGCCAGGTTCCCCGCTCCTGTGGTGCCGGGGGTACGGCTCGTGAGGCTGGGATGCGTGCTGCCGCCGGGGCAGGGGCGCGAGACTGCGCCGGCCACGCCGGTCTTGCGGGCATTGTCCCGCCTTCTGTCCGGCCCTAAATACCTACAGCAGACACGGAACGTGGTGCAGGGGCAGGAGAGTTGTGTGAAAAGCCCACGGGGGGCGCCCGTGGGCTTTTCACACAACGCACGAGAATGACCGCGACACCCGCCGCGCCACTACCCCGAGAGGAGGCACGCAGCATGACGGCGAAAACGCGCATCGAGCAGATCGCGGCCATGATCGCCGACGATCCGGACGATCCCGAGTTGCGCTACATGCTGGCGATGGAGTACGCCAGCGCCGGCAACGACGAGGAGGCGGTACACTGCTTCCGCGAACTGCTGGCGCACATTCCCGACTACCCGCCCGCGTACCACATGGGAGGCCGCACCCTCCAGCGCCTCGGCAGGACCGACGAGGCGCGCGAACTCCTCAAGGCCGGGATCGCGGTCGCGCTCCGCCGCGGCGACGCGCACACCGCCGGCGAGATGCAGGAATTTCTCGACAACCTTGACTGAAGCCCCGACCGGCCGACATCTCCTCTTCCCGGATACACCATGCACCGACATCACTCCCCGTTCCGTCGCCTCTGCTGGCCCGTCGCTGCGGCCCTCTGCCTCGGCCTGCCCCTTGCGCCCCGGGCGGCGGAGACGCCGCTCCCGGTCGCCGCGCCCGAAACGCTCGGGGTGTCGGCGGAGAAACTGGCGCAGATCGACGAGGCCGTGCGCCAGGCCATCGACCGCGGCCAGTTGCCGGGGGCGGTGGTCGTGATCGTCCACCGCGGGCGGGTCATCTTCCGCAAGGCATACGGGCTGCGCAGCCGGGAGCCGGCGAAGGTCGCGATGACGCCCGAGATCGTCTTCGACCTGGCCTCGCTGACCAAGCCGATCGCGACCGCAACCTCGATCGTACTGCTGATCGAGCAGGGTAAGCTGCGCCCGACCGACCGGCTCGCCCAGCACCTGCCGGCCTTCCGGCGCAAGGAGACGGACGGCATCACCCTCGCCCAGCTGCTCCTGCACACCAGCGGCTTCGTCGCCGACAATCCGCTGTCCGACTATCGCAACGGCCGCGCCGAGGCCATCAAGCGCCTGTACGCGCTCAAGCCCGTCACCGAGCCGGGCAAGCGCTTCACCTATAGCGACGTCAACTACATCCTCCTCGGCGAGGTAGTCGAGAAGGTGAGCGGGCTGCCCCTGGACCAGTTCGCGCACAAGCACATCTTCGCCCCGCTCGGGATGAACGAGACGGGCTTCCGGCCGGAGGGCAAGCTCAAGGCGAGGTGCGCCCCGACGCAGCAGCGGGACGGGAAGTGGCTCGTCGGCGCGGTCCACGACCCGCGCGCCGCCCTGCTCGGCGGCGTCGCGGGGCACGCCGGCCTGTTCTCGACCGCCGACGATCTGGCCGTTTACGCCCAGATGCTCATTAACGGCGGAGAGTACGGCAAACGGCGGATCCTCAGCCCGGCGACGGTCCGGCTGATGACGAAGCCGCACCCGGTCCCGAAGGGGCAGCGTACTTACGGGTGGGACGTGCGTACCGGCTACTCCTCGAATCGCGGCACGGTGTTCCCGGCGGGGGAGAGTTTCGGCCACACCGGGTTCACCGGCACGTCGATCTGGATCCACCCGCGCAGCGAGACGGCCGTGATCTTCCTCAGCAACCGCGTCCATCCCGACGGCAAGGGCAACGTGACGAAGCTGCGCGGCCAGGTGGCCACGATTGCGGCGACTGCCATCCTGAAGCCCGTAGACCCGAAGCGCCCCGAGGTGCGGACCGGGCTGGACGTGCTGGCGCGCGAGGGGTTCGCGCGGCTGAAGGGGCGCCGGATCGGGCTGGTAACCAACCACACCGGCTGCAACGCCGAGGGACGCTCCGCCATCGACCTGCTGCACGCGGCCCCAGGCATCAAACTGGTCGCCCTGTTCAGCCCCGAGCACGGCATCCGGGGGGCGGTGGACGAGCGCGTGTCCGACACGAAGGACGCGACGACGGGGTTGCCGATCTACAGCCTGTACGGCAAGCGGCGCCGTCCGACAGCCGAGACGTTGCGGGGCATCGACACCCTCGTCTTCGACATTCAGGATGCGGGTTGTCGCTTCTACACCTACATCAGCACCCTCGGCCTGGTGCTGGAGGCGGCTGCCGAGCACAAGGTCAAGGTGGTGGTGCTCGACCGGCCGAACCCGATCGGCGGCGTCGCGGTGGCAGGGCCGGTGCTTGACGCCGGCCGCGAGTCGTTCGTCGGCTATCACGCCCTGCCGGTGCGCCACGGGCTGACGGTCGGCGAACTGGCCCTGCTGTTCAACAAGGAGCGCAAGATCGGAGCGGAGGTGGAGGTGGTGCGCATGGAGGGCTGGCAGCGCAGCGACCTGTACGACCGCACGGGACTGACCTGGGTGAACCCGTCGCCGAACCTGCGCAGCCTCGGCGCCGCACTGCTGTACCCGGGCATCGGCCTGCTGGAAACGACGAACGTGAGCGTCGGCCGCGGGACCGAGCGGCCGTTCGAGTGGTTCGGGGCGCCGTGGCTCGATGGGCGCAAGCTGGCCGCAGCGTTGGCGGATGAGCGGCTCCCCGGCGTGCGCTTCGTCCCGGCGCGGCTGACGCCGACCTCAAGCGTCCACAAGGGCAAGGAGTGCGACGGGGTGCAGGTCTTCGTCGATGACTGGGCAGCCTTCCGCCCGGTGCAAACCGGACTGGCGATCGCGTGTACCCTGCGGCGACTCTATCCCGACGACTGGAAGGTGGACCGCTTCGACGTGCTGCTCGCACACCGCGTGACGTGGGAAGGGGTCCGGGACGGAACCGGCTGGCGCGAGCTGGAAGCCGGTTGGCGCGGCCCACTGGAGCGCTTCATCGAGTTGCGCCGGCAGTACTTGCTCTACGCCGAGTGAGTGACTGTCCCATAAGGGGGTTTAAGCGGCTGGGCGATACATAAACTCAGGTTCGTTCCGGGACATTCAAGATTGATCGGGCCGAACTAACCGCTGATGCGATTCGTCGCAATAAAATAATCTGTAACGACTTGCGAACTGATGAGTGAGGACGTTACCTGTTGCGGGGGGAGAACCAAGGTTGAAGCGCCGGGAATACGATCAGACGCTTCTACCTTTCTCCCCCTCTCCGTTTCGGGGAAGGGGGCAGGGGGGAGGGATCTTCGCGGCGAAAACCTAACCTCTCCGGCCCCCCTTCCCTGCCAGGGAAGGAAGGAGAAGACGAGTACGAGCGCCGGGAAGACGATCAGGTGCCGGAACCCTGGTTCACCCCCTCCCCTCACAGGGAAGGAGGCCGGGGGAAAGGTTCTCGCTCCGCCTTCGTTGTACGTACGAACCCATTCTTCGCCCTGTCGGCGCCACGCCTGGCAAAAACCGCAGAGCTTGTCCAGTCCCGCGCCGGTTTGCGGCCGACCTACCAACATCGCGGCCGGGGGGGCGCGAGGGTAAGGTATAATTATGCACACTGCACCTGATGCCCCGTCTTTGATCCAGGACCGAGCCGTGAGCCAGATTACCCACCCGGAACTGTTCGAGGAACTCGGCGCCTCCGCGGACCAGACCGCCGATCTTTTCGCCGAAGTCGTCTTCGACCGGCCGCTCGACCACGCCTACAGCTACGCGGTCCCGCAGCGGCTGCGCGACGACATCGCCGTCGGCAAGCGCGTCCAGGTTCCCTTCGGCAAGGGTGACCGCACGACCGTCGGCTACTGCGTTCACCTGGGCACGACGGCGCCCGGCCGCGCCGTCAAGGAACTGGTGCGTGTCCTCGATGACGAACCGCTCCTCTCGCCGAACCTGATGCGACTGACGCGCTGGATGGCGGACTACTACCTGTGCGGCTGGGGCCAGATCCTCAACGCCGTTGTCCCGGCTGGCGCGAAGGACCAGTCGGGCACGCGCGCGACCGTCTTCCTCGACGCGATCCCCGAGGCCGACCTGCCGCAGCCGCCGCCCAGGCTCACTCCCAGGCAGTCGGCGGCGCTCGACGCGCTGCGTCAGCAGGGTAAGCCGGTGGAACTGCGGCGTCTGGCGAAGCTCGCGAAGTGCGGCACGCGCCCGATCGAGGGGCTGGTCGAGAAGGGTGTCGCGCGCCGGCTGGTGCGCCGCATCGAGTCGTTCGACCCGGCCGCGGGCCACGCGCTTCCCGAACCGGCCGAGGCGGCGCGCGTCGAACTCAACGCCGACCAGCAGCGTGCCTGGGCGGTCCTGGAGCCGGCCCTCCGTCAGGGCGGGTTCCAGGCGTTCCTGCTCTACGGCGTGACCGGCAGCGGCAAGACCGAGCTGTACCTGCGCGCCATCGAAGAGGTGGTGCGCCAGGGCAAGGAGGCGCTCGTCCTGGTGCCGGAGATCAGCCTGACGCCGCAGACCATCCAGTGCTTCCGCGGCCGGTGCGGCGAGGTGGCGGTGCTGCACAGCCACCTCGGCAACGCCGAGCGCGGAACCCACTGGCGACGCATCGCCGGCGGGCAGGTGCAGGTCGTCGTCGGGGCACGCAGCGCCGTGTTTGCGCCGTCGCGCCGCCTCGGGCTGATCGTCATCGACGAGGAGCACGAGAGCACGTTCAAGCAGGAGGCGACGCCGCGCTACCACGCGCGCGACGTGGCCGTGATGCGTGCGCGACTGGAAGGCATCCCGATCATCCTCGGGTCGGCGACGCCGAGCCTGGAGACGTGGCACAACGCCGAGCGCGGCCAGTACACGCGCCTGACCCTCCCCAGCCGCGTCCTCGACCGGCCGCTGCCGCAGGTGGGTCTGATCGACCTGCGTCACGACCGGCCGCACAACGGGCCATTCCGCGCGCTGAGTCCGGGGCTGGAATCGGCCATGCGGCACGCGCTCGGTGGCGGCGGCCAGGTGATCCTGCTGCTTAACCGCCGCGGCTTCTCGACCCACATCCACTGCCCCGGCTGCGGGCATGTCGCGTCGTGCAAGTTCTGCGACCTGGCCCTGACGTTCCACCGTGAACGCGATGTGATGCTCTGCCACCACTGTGGCTACGAGCAGGGGCCGCCGAAGCTGTGTCCGAAGTGCAGCCAGGTGCCGGTGCGCTACCAGGGGCTCGGGACCGAGAAGCTGGAGGCGGAGATTCAGGAGCGTTTTCAGGGTTTTACGGTACGCCGCATGGACAGCGACACGATGCGCCGCCCCGGCAGTCACGCCAGGCTGCTCGCCCAGTTCCGTCGCGGCGAGGTCCACATCCTGCTGGGCACGCAAATGATCGCGAAGGGGCTCGACTTCCCGAACGTCACGCTGGTCGGCGTGGTGAACGCCGACATGGGGCTGCACCTGCCGGACTTCCGCGCCGCCGAGCGAACGTTCCAGCTGCTCGCCCAGGTGTCCGGGCGAGCGGGACGCGGGCCGCGCGGCGGGCGCGTGCTGGTGCAGACGTACAACCCGGAGCACCCGTCGATCGCGCTGGCAGCGACCCACGACTACCTGCGCTTCGTCGCGATCGAGACGGCCCACCGCAAGGCGCACAAGTACCCGCCGTACCAGCGCATGGCCCGGCTGATCGTGCGCAGCCGCGCTCAGCAGGAGGCGGGCGACTTCGCGAACCGCCTGGCGATCGGCTTCCGCACGGCGCTGGAGCGACTGAAGGGACCGGACGGGGCGCCGCTGGAGGTGCGCGTTCTCGGCCCGGCGGAGGCGCCGGTGTTCCGGTTGAAGGGCTACTATCGGTTCCATTTCCAGCTTCAGTCGCCGAGCCCCGCCACACTGCACCAACTGCTGCGCGCGGTCCTGCCTGGCGCGCGGACGCCGAGCCACGTCGAGCTGACGGTGGACGTCGATCCGCTGGACATGCTTTGAGGGAAGGGGGTTTCGCGCCAGGACGCCAGGAGTGCCAAGGAGGTCTTCCTTTGCGCTCCTGGCGCCTTTGCGCGCAACACGCTTCGCCGGGGCAGTTCATCTTGCACCGCAAGGCCGGAATCGAGATCCTGAACGGGGCGATGCCGGCGTGGGTTTCCGACGTCGGCGCGTGCCTGTAACAATAAGACGTTCGCGGTTTCGCCAGGCGCCGCCTCTCTGGGTTACGGGGCTGGGCCGGCGTGAGAACATGGGTTTACCCAGGGAGGCCCCGTGGCTTCGATCCTTTACAGTGACGTCCGCAAGGGCATGGTGATCGTCGGCGAGAGGGGGGAACTCCTCCAGGTGGTCGATCGCGAGCTGCGCACCCCCGGCAACCTGCCGAGCAAGCTGCGCCTCAAGCTCAAGAACATCAAGACCGGCTTCGTCAACGAGATCCGCGTCCACCCCGAGGACAAGGTGGACACGGCGTATCTCGAAAAGCGCGACATGCAATACCTCTACCGCGACGCCGACGGGTTCGTCTTCATGGACAAGGAAACCTACGACCAGATCACCTTGCAGGCGGACATGGTCGGCGAGATGGAAGGCTACCTCAAGGAAGGTAATGACGGGACCGTCCTTCTCTACGACAGCAAGCCGCTCAGCCTGGAGTTGCCGGCGACGGTCGAACTGGAGGTGACGGAAACCGAGCCGAGCATCAAGGGGGCCACGGCGCAGGCGCAATACAAGCCAGCCACCCTGGAGACCGGGCTGAAGATCACCGTGCCGCCATTCATCGGCATCGGCGAGAAGGTACTCGTCGATACGCGCGACGGCAAGTACCTCAGCCGCGTCAAGTGACGGCGCATTGCTCAGGCAACACCCCGGGAGTCGGGAGCGCGTTCTCTCGGCTCCCGGGGTGCTTTCCCTCCTGTCTCGCTTGAAAGAAGCGGTCATGTCCACCCCGACCGAGAAGCGCACGCTCCGCCGCGCCCTGTTGCAGGCCGTCGGCCTGGGCGTGCTGACCTTCGCGGCCCTGGGGCTGTACCTGCTCGTCTTGAAGTGGCGCGGGCCGGCCGGGGCGGCCCACGTCACCTGGACGCCGTGGGACGACTGGTTCCCGTTCCGCCCGGAGTGGGTGTGGGTCTACCTGCTGCCGTACCTCGTCGGGCCGGCGCTGATTGGCCTGCTCCGCCGGGACACGTTCGCGTGGTTCGTACCACGCGCCCTCGTCATCGTGCTCGTGTCGGTGGTTGTTTTCATCGTCTACCCGACGCAGACCGCGCCGCGGCCGCCGCTGACCGACGACCTTGCGTCCGACCTCACCGTCTCGCTCTACAAGTGGATGGTGGCGATCGACGAACCGCCGGCGAACGCCGCGCCGAGCCTGCACGTCAGCCTGACCTGCCTGCTCGCCCTGGCCCTGCTGCGCGACTTCCCGCGCTGGTGGCTGCCCATCGTTGCCGGCGCCCTGCTCGTCTGGCTGGCGACGCTCTACACGCGCCAGCATCACCTCCTCGACGTCGTCACCGGCGCAGGCGTCGCCGCCGTGGTCGTTCTCGCCTGGCCGGCCTCACGCCCGGCGGCGCGGAGCCCCGGTTCGTCCGTGCCCGAAGCGTAAGCGCGGGATCTGGGCGTGCCTGGCGCTGGTGCTCCGGGTTAGTCCGACGACGCCGGGGCCGGCAGATTCACATCCAGGGTTGCCTTCGGGTCCGCCGCCGGCTGCACCCCGCGGAACTCGCGCACCCGGGCGGTGCCCAGCTCACCCACCTTGACCGTGTAGCGGCCGGGCCGGTAGATCATCGGCCGGAAGCGATCCCCCTGGATGCGCAGGGTGTACACCTCCTCCCCGGTCGTCTCGTCCACCACCTGCACGACCGGGTCCGTCATGCCCTTGACGCGCACCTCCGGCAGGTATCCGGCCGACTTGCGGCCGTCGTTGTCGAGCAGCCGAATCTTCCGCGGCCAGCCGGGGAACTGGTCCCCCTTCTTCGGCTTTGTCACATCTACCAGCAACCGCCAGGACTCCAGCGTCAGCGTCCGCCCCTTGCGGTCGAAGCGCACGATGCCGTAGCCCGACGCCTTGTCGTGCAGGCTCGCCAGTCGCCCCGCGCGGTACGTCGCCTCGGGGTTGCCGACGGCGTAAACCCGGATCGGGTTCCTCAGCCCATCGAAGTAATCGCCGGTGTTTGGCAGCCCGGCCACGCGGTTCTTGACCGGCAGACCCTCCTTGTCCGGCTTCCAGCTGCGCGGGTAGAAGTTGGCGATCGACGGGACGCAGAACGAGAAATTGGCGTCGCCCGGCCGCTCGATACCGTACTGCACGATGGTCGTCAGGTGCTGATCGCCGCACAGGTGCAGGGCGAACCCACGGCGCATCAGGTCCACGGCGCGGTTGCGCGCCGACTGCGGCCACCCACCCGAATCGAGGTCGGCGATCAGGTACTCCTGCTTGGCCCCGTGATAGTTGGCGACGTTGCAGAAGTTCGTCTGCGACAGGACGCACTTCATATCGACGCCCTTCCAGTCGGCCGCCCAGTGGCGCAGGAACTTCTCCTGCCGCTCGCCCAGCAGTTGCAGCCCCGGCTTGTCGAGCGATTTGGCGTCCACCTTCGGATCCTTCAGGTGGTCGGGGCGGCCCGGCCAGGTCGCGACGGTCCCCTTCGGCCCCGACTTGAACATCCGGTCGGCGACGACCGCGAACCCGACCCGGCCGTAGACCATATCGCAGTAGTAAACACTGATGTTCTGCTTGATCGGCGTCGGGTCGAACGGATCGGGTAAGTGGGAGGACTGGGTGCGGTGGACGCAGTTGACGAAGACGGGATCCTGAACGTACCCGCCGCGGTCGTGCTCGGCGAGCGTGATCGGGTTGCCGCCGTTGCCCCAGATGTTGCCCTGGTAAACGTCGTGGTCATCGGGGATGCAGACGGCGGGACGGTCGCGCATCAGGTCGCCGAACGCCAGTCCGACGAGATACCACTTGCGCAGGTAGTTCAGGCACGCCCGGTCCGGCGGCGTGCGGATCAGCGGATAGCCGCCGACGTACTCGTAGATCTGATCCCCCGAGAAGAACATCAGGTCGGGATCCTGAGCGCGCAGGTTGCGCACGACCTCGCGGTTGGGGAAGCCGTAGTCGGCGTTGCCGGTGAAGGCGGCCACCACGAGGGTACTCTTGTGGACGGGATCGCGGCGCACGGTCCCGCCGTAATGGACCAGGCGCTTCCCCCCAGCCTTGTCGGTGAGCGTGTACACCAGGCGATACGGTACGTCACGGCTGTCGTCCCACTTCGGGACGCGGAACGTCGCGGTGAAGGCGACCGGGTCAAGCTTCTCCTCGGCGACGGTCTTCCACTCGTCGCCGGCGCGGATCTCCAGGCGCACCGTTTGGGGCTCGTCCTTGCCGACCGGCGGCATCTGGGCGGTCATCTTCAGGATCCCGCGGCTGAGGGTGTGCATCGCCCACAGGACCGGGCCGAACCGCCGCTCCGGGTGGTCGTTGATCTTCGTGCCGGCGACCTTCCAGTCGGTAAACCAGAAGCGTGCTCCCTGCCCCTCGGCCTTCATACCCTTCTTGGCGCCCTTCTTGCCACCCGGAACGATGCCTGGATGGTTGTTGACCAGGGCCAGGTTGCCGGCCAGGCGGCCCGCCGCGACGGCGCCGGCCGTCAGGTTCGCCAATTCCTTGCGACCGTTGGCGCCCTGGACGCGCAGGGTGACGGCGTACTGGCCCTCCTTGCCCGGACCCGCTTCGAGGTGCAGGACCACGCCCTTGCGCAGCGCCTCGGGGAGGATCGCAGCCAACTTCTTCTTCTCGCCGATGAAGAGGTCGCCCTCCGTGGTGACACCGACGTTCAGCCCGGTCCCGTAGATGAGCCGGGCGCGATAGTCGTCGATCTCGTCCTGGATGCCGATGCGGAAGCCGACCGACCCCTTGCGTGAGCTGTCATCGAGTCGGCCCGCGCGGACGCTCATCTTCAGCGTGCCTGGGCGCTTGCCGAGTTCGGCGGTCAGGGCGTGTACGTTCCGGTTTGGGCCGGCGCTGAGGCACTCCAGCCGGCCGCCGTGAACGCGCCAGTCCTCCATTGGGTTGGCCCACAGCGCCGGCCCGACCCAGATGCGGTCGTGCGTGTCGGCGAACGAAACGTGAAACTCCTGGGCGGCGGCGTGCAGCGGGAGCAGGGCCAGCAGGGCGGTGAGCCCGAATCGGGCCAGGCGCATCATGGAGAACCTCCGTGGTTGAAGGGCCAGGCGGTGGCGGCGCGGCGGCGCGCGGCAAGGTGATTGTCGCGACCGGAGTGATGGGAGGCAAATGGGCAGGGAGGAAGATCGGATGGGAGAAGATTCCTGAGGTGGGCACAGGCAGGAGAGTGTGCAAGGGGGCCATTCACAGCCCACGGGTGGCGTTCCGTTGGACGAGTCTCCAGCACTTCGCCCCCTTCACCGGCACGACGGCGGCGATGACGATCTCCACCGCGACCGCCTGCGGCACGCGGTCGAGCTGCTCCAGCGTCTTCCAGTCCCCTCACAGCCCGAGGGTGGGGCGGCGCAAGTGCCAGTCGGTCGCCCGCTCGTGCAGCCGCGCCGCCCGGAGCAACTTCGCCTCCTCGAACGGAGCGGCGAGCAGCTGCAGGCCGATCGGCAGCCCGCCCTTCGCGAACCCGCACGGAACGCTGACCCCCGGGATGCCCGCCAGATTGGCGCTGATGGTGTAGATGTCCGACAGGTACATTGCCAGCGGGTCGGCGGTGCGCTCGCCGATGCGGAACGCGGGCGTCGGCGCGGTCGGTCCGGCGATCACGTCGCACGCGGCGAAGGCGCGGTCGAAGTCGTCCTTGATCTGGCGCCGGACCTGCAGCGCCTTGACGTAGTACTGGTCCTTGTACCCGCTCGACAGGGCGTAGGTGCCGAGCATGATGCGCCGCTTCACCTCGGCGCCGAATCCCTCGCCGCGCGTCTTCTCGTACAGATCGATCAGCCCGTCATACTTCGCGGCGCGGTGGCCGTAGTGGACGCCGTCGTACCGCGCCAGGTTGCTCGACGCCTCGGCGGTCGCCACGAGGTAGTAGGTCGCCACAGCGTATGGGCTGTGCGGCAGCGACACCTCCTTGAGCGTCGCTCCCTGCTCCTGCAGCACCCGCAGTGCCGCGCGCACCGCCCGTTCCACTTCCGCGTCGAGTCCCTCGCTGAAGTATTCGCGGGCGACGCCGACGGTGAGGGACGATGGCGGCTGGTCGAGTGCCTGGCGGTACGCGGGCACCGGGCGCTCGACACAGGTGCTGTCGCGCGCGTCGTGGCCGGCGATGACCTCAAGCAGGAGGGCGGCATCGCTGACATCGTGAGCGAACGGGCCGACCTGGTCGAGGGAACTGGCGTAGGCGATCAGCCCGAAGCGCGAGACGCGGCCGTAGGTCGGTTTGAGGCCGACGACGCCGCACAGGCTGGCCGGCTGGCGGACCGAGCCGCCGGTGTCGGTGCCGAGTGCCAGCGGCGCCTCGCACGCCGCCACGGCCGCCGCGCTGCCGCCGGACGAGCCGCCGGGCGTGCGTTCCAGATCCCACGGGTTGCGGGTCGGGCGGAAGGCGCTGTTCTCGGTGGACGAGCCCATCGCGAACTCGTCCAGGTTCGTCTTGCCCAGCAGGACGGCGTCGGCCTGGGCGAGGCGCGTGACGACGTGGGCATCGTACGGCGGGACGAAGTTCCGCAGCATCTTGCTGCCGCAGGTCGTCGGCTGGCCGCGCACGCAGAGGACGTCCTTGACCGCGACCGGCACGCCGGCGAGGGAGCCGAGCGGTTCGCCGCGCCTGCGCTTCGCGTCCACGGCGCGGGCCTGCTCCAGCGCCCCGGCCTCATCGACGTGGAGGAAGGCGTTGACGTGCGGGTCGCGCTGGCGAACGGCCTGGAGGAATTCGGCGGTCAGGGCTTCCGAGGTGACCTCCCCCCGTGCGAGCAGGGAAAGCAGCTCCTCGGCGGTGCGTTCGATGAGGCTCATGCGTGCGGTCCCGTGTCCTTGCTTGCGGTTCGCGTCGGCATTGCCATCATCTTATGCGCGGGTGCCCGGGGCCGTCCCACCAACCCGGGGCCGGCGGACCAGCCCGAGGGTCGGCACTTGCGTGGGCGGAAAATCCTGTCAAGATAAAGCGCCGCGCCGGTGACCGACCTTCACGACCCAGGGAGACCTCACGATGCGACCGCTCCTCTGTGCCGCCCTGTTGCTCCTCGTTCCCGCCGCCGCTCGCGCGCAGGCGGCGAAGCCAAACGCGCTGACCGCGAAGGAGGTCGGCGAGGGCTGGTTGCTGCTGTTCGACGGCAAGACAACGTTCGGCTGGGACATCGAGGGCGAGGGGAAGGCGGACCAGGACGCCCTCACCGTCGGGGGCAAGAAGACGAGCGTCGGCCGGCTAACCACGCGCTTCGACAGCTTCGAGCTGCGCCTGGAGTGCCGGTGCGAGGGGGACGAGGGCGCCAAGCTCGTCATCCGCCGCGGCGGCGCCGTCCGGTCGCACAACCTCGAACGCTCGGGCAACAACCCCGGGTGGGACCGGCTGACGCTCAAGGTCAACTACAATGCCGGCCTGATGTCGGAGAACGAGGAGCTGGATTACCAGACCGCCGCTGGCGGCAAGACGAGCGGGCAGGGCAGCACGCAGGGGGCGACCGGCCCGGCGGCGCTGCGCTTTGAGGTGCCGGCGGGGAGCAAGCTCCTGCTGCGCGGCGTCAAGCTGCGTCCGCTGAATACGAAGGCGCTGCTCAACGGCAAAGACCTGACCGGGTGGAAGGAGTTCGCGGGCAAGAAGGCGAAATCGAAGTTCAGTGTGGACGCTCGCGGCGAGGTGACCGTGCTGAGCGGGCCGGGCGATCTGCAGACGGAAGGAAAGTGGGCCGACTTCGTCCTGCAGCTGGAGTGCATGAGCAACGGCAAGCATCTCAACAGCGGCATCTTCTTCCGCTGCCGCGCCGGCGAGTACCAGAACGGGTACGAGGCGCAGATCCACAACGACTTCACAGCCAGCCCGCCGCGCGCGTATCTGGTCGAGGAGTACGATCCGAAGACCCACCAGCTGACCGGCAAGAAGCAGGTGGAGTCGGCGGCGAAGGACTTCGGCACGGGCGCGATCTACCGGCGGGTGCCGGCGCGGCTGCAGGCGTCGAAGGACGGCGAGTGGTTCACGCTGACGGTGGTCGCCGACGGCAAGCACCTCTCGACATGGGTGAACGGCATTCAGCAGGTGGACTGGGTCGATAACCGCCCACCGAACGACAACGCCCGCCTCGGCTGCTGCCTGAACGCCGGCCACCTCAGCATTCAGGGCCACGATCCGACCACGAACCTGAGCTTCCGCAACATCCGCATCGCGGAGCTGCCGAAAGAAGATCGGTGAGGCCAGTCAGGGTTGCGCGGAGGAACCTCTCCCCCCTGCCCCTCTCTCCGTTTCGGAGAGGG
>JAANMY010002978.1_pt1 | contig 14780 bp, 15 predicted proteins | sample 7279691 | NCBI WGS metagenome assembly JAANMY01 (sample SAMN14094543, study PRJNA606508) | bioreactor metagenome | isolation source: A lab-scale SPAN reactor treating ammonium-rich wastewater day 388 | place: Ireland: Galway | collected 2018-02-07
ACAAGCATATCACACACCAGCTCCCACTCCGAATGGGACATACTGACCGCGCGCCATCGGCAGCGCGCCACGCCAGCGGACCGCCCGAAGCACGCCTACGCGCCGTCGAGCACCTCAAGGGCGCGCTCCATGAGCCGCGGCATGGAAGGCTTCAGCACCTCCCAGTGGGGGTCGTCGCGCTTGCCTCGCCGGTGCAGCATGAGGTTGAGGCCCCCGATGATGGAGAACTTGTACGCCGCCAGCGCCCGGTACCAGGCGACATCCCCCGGCGCCTGGCCCAGGGCCTCGGTGTACATCTCCTCCAGCTCGTGCGGGAGCGGCATGGGAGCATGGCTGCGGCCTTCGTGAACCCACGCCTCCGGGTCGCTGAAGAGCAGGATCCAGCCCAGGTCGTTGAGCGTTGCACCCACGCCCCAGAGCTCCCAGTCGATGACGGCCGCGAGCCTCTCGTCGGTGTAGAACAGGTTCGTCCACTGGTAGTCGCCGTGGAAGATGCCGACCCGCGGGTCAGCAGGCAACCGTTCGAGGAGGCGGCGTTTCACCTCGGGCCCCAGGGCCACCATCTCCGGCTCCGCCGCGCGCTCCCAGAACCGGTCCCAGCGCTCGATGTCGAAGGCGGGGTCGAGGGGCGGGCCATCGCCGGGCACGTACCGCTGCCAGTCGAGGCTGTGAAGCCGTGCCAGCACCTGCATCGCCTGCTGCGCCATGGGGCGCAGGCGTTCCGCGGGCAGCCCGGCCGCCCATTCGCCCTCGCTCACCCGCAGGCAATCGCCGCGGAGCCGGGGCACGATCATGTACGGGCGGCCGAACCACTGCGGGTCGTCGCCGGCCCAGGCCACCTCGGCCACGGGCACCCCGGTCTCCCGCAGTGCCGTGATGACGCGCGCCTGGCGCAACACATCGGCCGTCCCTTCGAACTTCACATTTGCCGGCGGCACCCGGAGGACGTACTCCCGTGACTCGTTCCCCGCGAGCATGGTGAAGAAGAACGAGAGCCCGGCGTGGCCCGGCGTCGTCTCCATGGAAAGCACGCGCGCCTGTTCGTGCCCCGGCTGCGCCCGGAGGAATCGGGCCAGCTGCTCCATGAGCACTACGATCTCGTCCATAGAACCTCCAGGGCGCGTTCAAGGGCAGCGCGTGCGCCCTCTCCTGACTCCTGCTGGTGCGGGCCGCGCCGGTTAGACGCCGAAGTCCCAGCCAAGCCCCGCTTTGAAGCTCTGCAGGATGCGGCGGGACACCACCATGCGGTGGGTCTCATCCGGGCCATCGTAGATGCGGGCGCCACGGGCGAGGCGGTACATCCCTTCGAGCGGGGTGTCGCCCGAGACGCCCCGCGCCCCGTGGACCTGGATTGCCCGGTCGATCACGTCGTGCAGCACCTGCGCGCCAAAGAACTTGATGGCCGAGATTTCGACGCGAGCCTCGTCGCCCGTGTCGATCTTCGCGGCGGCATTGAGAGTGAGCAGCCGCGCTGCCTGGATCTGCACGTACGAGTCCGCGATCCAGTTCTGCACGGTCTGCTTCTCGGCCAGCGTGCTGCCGTAGACCTCCCGTTTGAGCGCGTACTCGCACATGATCTCGAAGGCGCGCTGCATCTGGCCGAGCCAGCGCATGCAGTGGTGGATGCGCCCGGGGCCAAGGCGGCGCTGGGCGATGCGGAAGCCGCCGCCGTCCTCGCCCAGCAGGTTCGTCACGGGCACGCGCACGTTCACGTAACGGATCTCGCAGTGCGAGCCTTCCGTCGAACCCATGACCGGGATCTCGCGCACAATCTGGAAGCCCGGCGTGTCGGTCGGCACGACGATCTGGCTCATGCGCCGGTGCGGCGGCTGGTCCGGCTGCGTCACACACATCACGATGGCGAACGATGCCCCCACCGCGCCGCTCGTGAACCACTTGTGGCCGCGAATCACCCACTCATCGCCGTCTCGCACAGCTGTCGTGCGAAGCCCTGTCGGGTCGGCGCCCGAGACCTCGGGCTCGGTCATCGAGAAGCACGAGCGGATGTCGCCGTTCACCAGCGGCTTCATCCACCTCTCATGCAGCTCCGGGGTGCCGAACTGCCAGAGGATCTCGGCGTTGCCGGAATCGGGCGCCTGCGAGCCGAAGACGCGCGGCGCCATCCAGCTCCGGCCGATGATCTCGTTCATGTAGACGTAGGGCATGAAGCCGATGCCCATGCCCCCTGCCGCGGCCGGCAGGTGGGGAGCCCACATCCCAGCGGCCTTCGTCTTTGCCTGCAGGCTCTTGATCAGGGCTTCCCGCTCGTCGTCGGAGCAGTGCTCGTACTGCACCTCGTTCGGATAGACGAGCTCATCCATGAAGTGCTTGGTCTTCTGGCGGATCTCCTCGATCTCATCCTTGGTGAGCTTGCGCTCGACAGCGTGGCCGTCGGACATTTCAGTTTCTCCCGTTGAGCATGTGGTAAGCGACTCTACCGCGAAGGTGACCCGCCGTCACCTCCCCGGGCGTCAATCCCCGTGCGGACGCCGTCACTGATCGCCGGGCGGGCCGAGCTCGTCGATCGGGTGGTAGTGGTGGACGTGGTGGTAGCCCCGCCGGCGCTGCAGGTACGAGCTGACAAGGCCGTGGTTCGGCGCCAGGACCAGCGCCAGCAGGAAGAGCGCGGTCGCGCTCAGAACAATCGTGCCCCCTGCCGCCGTGTCGGCGTGGTAGGAAACAAGGAGCCCCGAAACGCCCGCGATGATGCTCACCAGGGTGCTCAGCGCCATCATCCGGCCCAGCCGGTCGGTTAGCAGGCGTGCCGTCGCCGGCGGCGTCACGATCAGCGCCAGGATGAGTATGTTCCCGACCGTCTGCAGGCTCACCACGATCGTCGCCGTCACCAGCAGGAGCAGCAGAAGGTCGAGCGCGAACACCGGGTAGCCAAGCGACCGCGCCATGGTGGAATCGAAGGCCACCAGCGTGAACTCCTTGAGCAGGAGGAAGAGTATGGCGATGACGATGAGCGCGATGATGAGGGTTGCCATCACATCCTCGCGCGAAACTCCCAGCACGTTTCCGAAGAGGAGCGACCCGAGGTCCTTCTTGAAGCCCGCCTGGCGGCTGATTAGCACCACGCCGAGCGCGAAAAAGGCTGCGAACAGCACCCCCACTGCCGAGTCGGCGCTCACCCTCCGCGAGCGGGAGAGCAGGCCAATCCCGAGCGCCGTCAGGGCGCCAAACGCGAAAGCCCCGATCATGATGCTCCGTCCCGCGATATACGAGAGCACCACGCCCGGGAATACCGTGTGCGCCAGTGCATCGCCGATGAAGGCCAGCCCGCGCAGCACCACGAAACACCCCACCAGCCCACAGACCGTGCCCACGATCACGATCTCCAGCAGCGCCCGCTGCATGAAGGCGTAGCCAAGCGGCTCGCTGATGAGACCGGGCATCAGGCGAACACCGCCAGCTGCCCCCCGAACGTGGCGCGCAGCGTTTCCGGGGTGTAGGTGGAGGCTGTGGGACCGAAGGCCACCAGCCGCCCCGAGAGGCAGCAGACGTGGGTCGTCGTAGCGGCTACCTCGTCCAGGTCGTGTGTCGCCATCAGCACGGTAACGCCCTGGCGTGCAAACCCGGCGATCACCCCGTGCAGAACCTCCCGGTTCTCCTGGTCAATGCCGGTGAACGGCTCGTCCAGCAGCACCACCCGCGGCTCCTGGACGATCGCTCGCGCAAGGAAGATACGCTGCTGCTGCCCCCCCGAGAACTGGCTGATGTGGCGGTGGCCCGTCCCTGTAAGCCCGAGCCGCTCAAGAGCTTCCGCCGCCCTCCGGCGATCCGCCCCGTCCAACCGCCGTATCCAGCCAGCCTGCCGGTAGCGGCCCATCAGGACAACGTCGTTTGCGGTGACCGGGAAGTCCCAGTTGACTTCTTCGCGCTGGGGAACGAAGGCGAGCCCGCCATTGCGCCGCTGCAGGGGCCGCCCGCCGAGGCGGATGGCGCCCCCGCGCATGGGGATGACGCCCGCCACGGCCTTGAGCAGCGTGCTCTTGCCGCCGCCGTTGGGGCCGATGACCCCCACCACGCTCCCCGCCGCGACCTGGAACGAGATGCCGCCAAGGTGGAACGTCGACCCGTAGCCCGCGCTCAGCCCCTCGACCTCGAGCACGCCCGTTCCCGGGCCAGCTGCCCCGTCCGCGGCGGCTATTTCAGCGCCCCGGCAATCTTGCGGGCGTTCGCCAGCAACATCCCATCGACCGTCTCGGCGCCCGAGCCGGGCTCGCCGAGCGAGTCTCCGTACAGGTCGTCCACGATCTTCACGCCGGTGTCCTTCGCCAGTTGGGTCGCCACCTTCGGGTCCAGCGAACTTTCCGCGAAGATCGCCTTCACGCCCTCGCGCCTGACCAGGTCCTGCAACGCGGCGATGTCCTTCGCCGAAGGCTCTGCCTGCGTGGACAGGCTGGGGATGACGGCCCCCACGAACTCCAGCCCATACCGCTCGATGAAGTAGCCAAAGGCATCGTGGTTTGTGACCATCTTCCTGTTCGCCGGTGGGATGCTCTCAATGAGTGCGGCGATCTCGCGGTCGACCTCGTCGAGGCGCTGCAGGTACGCCGCCGCGCGGTCGCGATAGCCCGCCTCGCTCCCGGGATCCTTCGCCGAAAGCGCGTCTGCGATATTCTCCACCATCACCTTTACGTTCAGGGGATTCTGCCAGACGTGCGGGTCCGCCTCGCCATCCACCACGCGCAGGGTGATGCCCTCGGTGACCACGAAGGTCTTTGCGCGCGTCTCCTTGCCGGTGATCGCACTGTCCAGGTAGCCGTCCAGCCCGGCCCCGTTTCGCAGGATCACCGTAGCCCGTTCCACGGCCTTGCGGTCGCCAGCCGTCAGCTCGTAGTCGTGGGGGTCCACCCCGGCCTTGAGGACGGTGGTCACTTCGGCATCTTCGCCGGTGACCACGCGCGCCAGCGCCTCCACCTGGACCGTCGCCGCGAGGACCAGCGGCCGGCCGCCACCTGGGCCGTCATCGTCGCCGCCGCAGGCTGCGGTCGTCAGCCCCAGCAGCGCCGTCGCCGCCACGAATAGCGGCAACGCGCGGCCGAGGAGGCGATTCCTGTCCACACTGTATTGATACCTCATCTCATTAACGAGAATGATACGCGCCACCGCGCCGCGGCGCAATGAGAGACGCGAGGCGCGCCGCCGGGACTTGCCCTACCGAACTCCCAGCCGCGCGTACGCCCGCAGGCACCTCTCCGCGCTCGGCGCCGTAGCCACGTCGCCCTGCGCCAGCAGCGGCGCGGTGGGGTTTGGCCCGAAGTCGTCGCTCAGTGCGTACATGATGGGCTTGCCACTCTCGCGCCGCACATCGGCAAGCATGCGGGCGAAGCCTTCCATGTTTCCACGTTCGCCACCGATGACTACTGCCGCATCCACGTTCTCATCGGCCAGCGCCAGGCGCAGGCAGCGCCCGTAGAACTCCGCTGCGCCCTGGAGCACCATCCCCACGTCCACCGGGTTGTTCACGCTCGTTCCCGCTGGCGCGATGATCTCCCGCAGCGCCTCCGTGGTGGCTGGCGAAAGCGTTGCAAGCTCCAGCCCGGCCTCCTCGCAGGCGTCGCTGGCGCTCACCGCCGGCCCGCCCGGTCCGGTCATGATGGCTATCCGCCGCCCCCGGGCCGAAGCCCCGGCGAAGGCCATCGCCGCCGTCACCGTGTCGATCATCTCCTCCAGCTCGCGCACGAGCACGGCCCCCGCCTGCCTGGCCATCGCCTGCCAGATCGCGTAGTCGCCCGCGAGCTGCCCGGTGTGGGAACGCGCCGCCCGCGCCCCTGCGGCCACCCGCCCCGACTTCCAGATCACCACGGGCTTGGCTGCCGCTGCCTGTTCCAACGCCCGCCGGAAGCGGCGGCCATCCGGGACCCCCTCGATGTAGGCGCAGATGGCGCGCGTCTCAGGGTCGGCAGCGAAGTACTCAAGGTAGTCGGCAGCATTCAGGTCGGTCTGGTTGCCCATGCTCACCGCCTTGCTGAAGGCAAGGCCGCGGTTCACGGCCGCGTGTACCGCGAACTGCGCCAGCGATCCCGACTGCGAGATGAGCCCGAGCCCGCCCGCTGCCGAGGCCATCCCGGGGAAGAAGGCGATCCCCCGGCGCGGGTTGTAGACCCCCATGCCGTTCGGGCCAATCAGCCGCACCCGTCCTGCCGCCGCCGCCATCAGCCGCCGGCCGCGCTCGCGCCCCTCCTCGGTGCCAAGCTCATCGAAGCCCGCCGTGAACATCGCCGCGCCCGGAATCCCGCGCGCCGCGCATTCGGCCACCACCTGGATTGACGCCTCCGATGGCAGCGTGAGAACCGCCAGGTCCGGCGTCTCTGGCAATGCCGCGATCGACGGATACGCCTTCACACCCATGATCTCGTCTGCCGCAGGGTTGACCACGTACAGGTTGCCCTTGAAGCCCGGGTCGAGGAGCCCCTGCAGGAAAACCGCGCCCTGCTTTCCCGAACGGGATATCCCCACCACCACGACCGAGCGGGGCTCAAGCAGCGGGCGCAGCGTCTCGTATGCGTTCACGGTTGCGGAGTATACGCGCAGACGAGCGAATTGCCCGCCCGGGGCTTCAGGCGTGGAGCGTCTTCTTCCTCACCTCGCCGAGGAAACCCCGCACCTCGCGCGCGTTTCGCAGCACCACGAAACGGCGGCTGCCCCGGTATGGCTCCAGCCTCGCGAACATCTCTGGCCGCCGCGAAGGAGCCGTCCACACCCAGCGCAGGAAGCCCACGTCGATCTGCTCCGGGCAGCCCTCCGCGAGGTCCGGGCGCACACGTCCGTAGCTCCCCGCGATGCGCCGCAGCACCCGCCACATGCACACGTGCCGGGGGAAGTCGAGCACAACTATGGTGTCGCAGGCCGCCAGCCGTTCTTCGCCTGCGCCCGTGCTGAAGTAGTTGCCGTCGATCACCCAGGCCGGCCGCTCCACCGCTTCCAGCACGGCCGCCCGGAACTCGTCCGGGGGAGGCTCCACCCATCCCGGCCGCCAGAAGAGACTGTCGAGGTGGACTACCTCGACCCCGAGCGCCGCGCCCAGCTCGCGCGCGAGGGTGGACTTGCCCGAGCCCGAAGGCCCCATCACAAGCACCCGTTTCATGGCCCCGGGAGCGGCCGCCACGGGAATCAGAACGCCGCGCGCCGGGGCGAAGTTACCCGCCGTAGGAGAAATCGCAAACCGGGTCGCCCTCCATAAGTGTCTGCGTGCGGCTGAAGCCAATGTCCGGCGCCAGGCCTGCGAAGTAGGCGAAGTCGCGGTTGCACGAGAGCAGGAAGCCAAGGTCGCCCGCTCCCATCTCCTCGTACATCTCCTTGAACCGGCAGCGGGCAACGTTGAACCCGAAACGCGCGGGCGTTTCCTCCACCACCTCCACAATCAGAGAACCCTCGGCCAGCGGTCCCTGCCGGAGCCGGGCCGATACATCGGCGAGCGACGAAACGCCCATCCGCTCGCGGTCGGCCGCTCCCTGCGCCCGGGCGATCTCGCGGATCGAACGCGCGACCACCTCGTTCACCCGCTCGGCCCCGAACTCGGCCTGCATCGCCCGGATGAGCGGCACGAGCACGTTCGCCTCGATGCGGCGGCGTTCGAGCAGGGGCAGGGCGGCGGGGGTGGTCATGGCTGGCTCCGGGAAAAGGATGCGAGTGCCTCCGCGAGCTCGCCGCGGACGAACGGATCGTCCTCCATGGCGAGCCGCGCTTCAAGAGCGGCCCGCGCCTCCGCCGCACGCCCTTCGCGGCTGCCGAGCCGCCCCACGGCCCAGGCGGCGTGGCCGCGAACAAGCGGCGAGGGGTCTTCCAGGGCGGCGATGAGGGCGGCGAGGTCAGCGCCGGTGCCCACGTTTCCCAGCGCCACGCAGGCATTGCGCAGCAGCCCGTCGCGCTTGGCCCGCATGATCGCCCGGCCCCGGAACCGCTCCGCGAACCCCGCCTCGTCGAGCGCGAGCAGTTCCGCCAGCGGCGGGAATGCGTCGTCGAACCGCGCGGCCGCGAAGTCGGGGTGCGATTCAAAGCGGCCCGCGCCCACCGGGCAGGAGTCCAGGCACCCATCGCACCCGAAGATCCAGTTGCCGAACCGCGGGCGGAGTTCGCGCGGGATGGGCCCGCGGTTCTCGATGGTGTGGTAGCTGATGCACAGCCGCGCATCAAGGACGTGTCCCCCGGGCGAAAGCGCCCCCGTGGGACATGCCACCAGGCAGCGCTGGCACGTCCCGCAGCTCTTGCGAAGGGGCGCGCCGGGCGCAACCTCCAGGTCCGTGGCAATCGCGCCGAGCATGACCCACGGCCCGAACCCGGGCAAGAGCAGCATTGTCGACTTCCCTGCCCAGCCGAGCCCGGCCAGCGCCGCGGGCGGCCTTTCGATCAGCGGGCCGTAGTCAACCGTCGCCCGGGCGGCGGCGCCGAGCTCGTCCCGCATCGCCCGCGCAATGCGCCTGAGCTTCTTCTCGAACACCCGGTGGTAGTCGCGCCCGCGGGCGTACCGCGCCACGCGGCCGCGGGAAGGACCGGTGGTTGAGGACTGAGGACTGAGGACTGAGGACTGAGGACTGAGGACCGGGGACTGAGGATCGGAGAGTGAGGACTGAGGACTGAGGACCGGGGACCGGGGCGCCATGGGGTCCGGCGCGTGGCAGGGGAGAGCAAGGATCATGACGGCGCGCGCGCCGGGGAGGAAGGTTCCAGGGCTGGTGGCGCGCGCCAGCCAGTCGGGGGTCATCCAGGCCATGCCGGCAAGGTGGCCCGCCTCGTGGGCAGCAAGTGCCGCCGCGCGCGGTTCCTCCATCTCGTCCGCCGGTGCGAAACCGGCGAGCGCGAAGCCCTCGGCGCGGGCCAGCTCAACCATGCGTTCGCGCGCGGCGCTCGTGCTCATTGCGTAACGGGACAACAACCGGTGGACGCTGGCAAGGGGGCGGGCCTTGTTTCACCGCACGCGGGCCGATACGGTTCCCGCGAAGCAGCCGGAGAGGGAGCCATGACCGGGACATTGAACCGCGAATTCCCGCCCATCTTCGATGGGCACGAGGACTTCATCACGCAGGTCAGGATGCGCACGCCAGGGTTCCCGCCGAAACCCCCGCGCGACTTCCTGGTGGAATCGGAGGAGGGACACGTGGACCTGCCGCGGGCGCTGCGCGGCGGGCTGGGAGGCTGCTTCACCTCCATTTACCTCACAGATGAGCGCGCCGAAATGAACGCCGTTGGCTACGCGATGCGCGAGATGGACGATGTCTTCACCATCGCCGACCGCTCGGACGGCCGCTTCCGCGTCTGCCGCACGGTTGCAGAGGTCCGCGATGCCTTCGCCGCCAGCGCCTTCGCCTCGGTGTTCATGTTCGAAGGGGCAGACCCCATCTCGTGGAGCCTGAAGGAGCTACGGGTCTTCTACGAAGCGGGCCTCCGCTGCCTGGCGCCCACCTGGAGCCGTTCCACCATCTTCGCGCACGGCGTTTCCTTCGGCGACGCGCTCCCCGCCACTGGCCTCACGCCCCCGGGCCGCAGGCTCGTCGCCGAGTGCAACCGGCTCGGCATCATCCTCGACGTCTCCCACCTCAACCCCGCCGGTTTCTGGGACCTCATCGCTGAATCCCGCGACCCGATCATCGCCTCGCACTCAAGCGTGAAGGCGATAAGCCCCCACGTCCGCAACCTCGACGATGAGCAGATCCGCGCCATCGCGAAGACGGGCGGCGCCATCGGCATCAACTTCGCGAACATGTTCCTGCGTCCTGATATGAAGCGCGATTCGGACACGCCCGTGGACCTCGTCGTTCAGCACTTCGCCCATGTACTGAACCTCGTGGGGGACGAGCACGTCTCGTTTGGCACTGACTTCGATGGCACGGATGTCCCCGGCGCGATCAAGGATGCCGCCGGCCTCCCGCTCGTCTGCGGCGCCCTCAAGGCGCGCGGCTACTCGGAAGCAAGCCTCGAACGCATCTGCAACGGCAACTTCCTGCGCGTGGCGGAAGAGGTGTGGAAGTAGCCCGGGACCAACGCCGGCATCTGGTTAGGTGGTCGCCACCCCCTTCGGCTGGCGAGGGGCGCCGCTCAGAACTGCAGCACGATCCGCCGGAATTGCTCCAGGTAGCGCCCGTCCTCCGCCTTCCACCGCTCGCGCACGAAGGTGATGAAGTCCTCCCGGTCGCCGAACTGGGTCACGTGGGCCGTCAGCGCGTGGATCTTCCGGTCCACGCCCGCCGAGATGTCGACATCGAAGTTCGGCTGGTTCGAACCCCAGAGCAGCACTTCGCGCACCCTGTGCGGCTCAAGCCCCTCGGCCAGGTGCTCGGGGAAGTTCAGGTGGTCCCGCGCCGTCGGATAGATTGCGTCGAGCGACGCCGTCCCCGTCGCCCTGTGGTCCGGGTGGTTGATGAAGCTGTCCCGCACAATGATGTCTGTTGGGTCGTGGGTGAACACGGTGTGCGGCCGCAGCATGCGGATGTAGCGCACCAGCTGTTCAAGCAGGCGCCGGTCGTAGACAAGCTCGCCATCCTCGTTGTCAAGGAAGTGCACGTCTGACACCCCCATGCGGCGGCAGGCTTCGCGCTGCTCATCGCGGCGCAGGGCAATGAGCCGCTCCCGCGTCATGTTGCGGTCCGACGTCCCCTTCGCACCGTTCGTGCAGACCAGGAAGTGGATCTCCCAGCCCTGCTCCGCAAGCTGGGCGGCGTAGCCGGCGCAGCCGAAATCGCCGTCGTCGGGGTGCGCGGCGATGACCAGGGCAACCTGTGCTTCTTCCGGTGTGGCCACGAGCGTTCACCCCGTGAAAGTTTCCGATCCATCGTGCCGGTCTGTACGCCCGCACCGCAACCGCCTCTCCATGCGAACGCATGCGCCGAATGTTTGTTCCGAACAGCCTTGACGATAAGCAGCCGCCCTCTGTAAATTGACGGCGAACATCCGTTCGCAGGGGCCACGACATGAAGGAGCTCTCCGAAAAGCAGTCCCAGATCCTGCAGTTCCTGCAGGACTTCGTCGAGGACAAGGACTACCCGCCGAGCATCCGCGACATCCAGGATGGCTGCTCCATCAGCAGCACCTCCGTCGTGGACTACAACCTCCGCAAGCTCGAAGAGAAGGGCTTCATCCGCCGCGACCGCGAGGTCTCGCGCGGTATCGAGATCCTCGGCGCACGCGGCAGGCGCCCCCGTGTTATCGACGTCCCCGTCCTCGGCGCTATCGCCGCCGGCCAGCCCATTCCTGTCCCCACCAGCGACCGCTGGGCCGCCGACGTCAGCGACACCGTGACCGTCACCGAAGACATGGTGCGCGGCCGCCGCAACGTCTTCGCCCTCCGCGTCAAGGGCAAGTCCATGATCGAAGACCTCATCGACGATGGCGACATCGTCTTCCTCGAGCCTGCCCAGACCGCCCGCGACGGTGAAAAGGTCGCCGTCTGGCTCAAGGACAGGGCCGAGGTTACGCTGAAGCGCCTCTACCACGAGGGCGAGCGCGTCCGCCTCCAGCCCGCCAACAGCGCCATGGCCCCCATCTACACTACCCCCGACAACGTCGAAGTCCAGGGCAGGTTCATCACCTCAATCCGCCCCAGCGACTGAGCGTCCGCACATCACCGCCCACCCCGCGCCGCCACCACGTATCGTTGTTACATGGCGCCGCCCGCCCTCAGTGTCCGTGATCTCAGCGTTCGCTACCGCGGCAAGGACGAGGCCGTCCACGCCCTGCAGGGCCTCTCCTTCGACCTCCTCCCCGGGCAGGTGCTCGCGCTGGTGGGCGAATCAGGTTCTGGCAAGACAACGGCTGCCCTCGCGCTTCTCCGCCTCCTCCCCGCACAGGGCGAGATTCTCTCGGGCCAGGTCCTCTTCGAAGGCCATGACCTCCTGCAGGCCAGTGACCACGACCTCCGCCAGGTGCGTGGCCGTCGCGCTGCCATCATCTTCCAGGACCCCGTCGCCGGCCTGAACCCCGTGCTTTCCATCGGCGACCAGGTCGCAGAGACCCTGCGCAGCCATGTCCGGATGGACAGGAAGCAGGCCCGCCAGGCCGCCCTCGACCTCCTCCACCGCGTGGGCCTTGCCGAGCCCTCCCGCGTCGCCCGCGCCTACCCGTTCCAGCTTTCCGGCGGCATGTGCCAGCGGGTCATGATTGCCATGGCCACCGCCCTCGACCCTGCCATCCTCATCGCCGACGAGCCCACCAGCTCGCTCGATCTCACCGTCCAGGCGCAGATCCTCCGCCAGATGGACGAGATGCGTAACGAGCGCGGCACCGCCATCCTCCTCATCACCCACGACTTCGGCGTCGTCGCCCACATGGCCGATGACGTCGCCGTCATCTACGCCGGCAGCATCGTCGAGCAGGGCCCGGCCGAACAGGTCATGGCTACGCCGCTCCACCCCTACACCGCCGCCCTGCTCGCCGCGACCCCCCGGCTCGACGGCGACCGCGGCCCCCTGCGCGCTATCCCCGGCCAGTCGCCCGCACTCGCCGAGCCTTCCCCACACTGCCCCTTCGCGCCCCGCTGCACAAAGGCCGTGAACCGCTGCCGCGCCGGGCCGCCCCCGCCGCTCGCCTCCGCCGATGGCGACCCCGCCCACAGGGTCGCCTGCTACAACACCGTGTGGCACTGGCAGGAGGGTGCGCCCTAATCGCTCGCCCGGAACAGCCGCACCGCCTCGGGCAGGCCCTTCATGAATACGGGGCCAATCTCTTCGAAACACACTGCCGGCAACCGCGGCCCCACCGCCGCCACCGTCGCCTCCGAGACCACGACCTCGCCCGGGCCGGCAATCCCCAGCACCCGCGAGGCCACGTTCACGTCGTGCCCGAGCACGTCCCCCCGCCTCACCGTCTGCCGCCCGTAATGCACCCCGATCCGCACCCAGAGCGGCGCATCGAGCCCCTCCGAAACCTCCTCGAACCGCCGTTGCAGCCGCACGCCCGTCGCCACCGCATCGCAGGCATCCGCGAACCAGAGCAACTGCCCGTCCCCAAGCTCCTTCACCACCCTCGCCCCCGCGGGCAGCTCCTCCCGCACGATCCCCTCTTCCAGGGCGAGCAGGCGCAGCGCTTCGTCGTCCCCGCGCAGCGCCGTGTACTCAGTGAAGCCCACGATGTCCGTGAACATGGTGGCGCCCGTCACCGTCTCTGCCGCGGGCGCCAGCGCGCACATCAGTCCGGGACCACCTCTATCGACCCGCTCATCGTCCGCACGGCGACGCAGCAGTCAGACCCCTCTTCGCAGCCGAACACACGCTTCCCCGAAAGGCTCTTCAGCGCCGGGGCCGGCTTCACCTCGCACGGCACTCTCACCAGCACCTTCCCCGAAAGCGTCTCCACCGCCACATCGTGCTTCCCCGTGGTGCGAACCTCCACGCTCCCGCTCGCCGACCGCGCGCGCACGCCACCGGCCGCCCCTGCGAGCACGATCGAGCCCGAAACCGTGTCCACCTCGGTCGCGCCCGCCGCCCCGATCACCGCCTTGCCGCTCTGCGTGCTCACCCGGCACCGTTCGCCGCAGCCCTCCACGTGGATGCCCCCCGACCGGCTCCGCAGGTCCGCGCTCTCCGCCCGGTCAAGGCGAATCGAACCGCTTCCGGTCGACACGCTGACGTGGCCGAATTCGCCATCGAATTCCACGCTCGCCGATTCCGCCCCCACCACCACGCTCGTCCCCCGCGGGCAGCGCACCTCCAGCGACCGTGAATCCTTGTCCAGCTCCGGCCACACCACCCCGTCTTCGCCCACGTGCACGCCCACTATCCACGCCTTGCGCGTCTCGAACACGAAGTCTGCCCGCTCCTCCGCCACAAGGCGCACCGTCCCCGACCGCGTCGCTATTCGCAGGCGCGGGCGCCCCACGGGCATCGCTGTAGCACGGCCGGTGGCCATGCCCCGCATCATAGCCGAAAGCGGGGGCCGCCGTAGCCTGTCGCCGCGCCCGCGTTGGTGTAGAATCGCGCCACTTTCACCTTCACGTTAAGGGGATCTCCATGGGCAAGCTCGATGGAAAAGTCTGCATCATCACCGGCGCCAGCCGCGGCATCGGCATGACCATCGCCGAAGTGTTCGCCGCCGAAGGTGGCAAGGTCGTCTGCGCCGCCCGCACCCTGCGCGAAGGCGACCACCCCCTCGAAGGCTCGCTCGAACACACCGTCAACGGCATCCGCGAGCAGGGCGGCGAAGCGCACGCCGTCGCCGTCGACATCTCCGACTACGACCAGTGCGTGAAGCTCGTTGAGGAGACCCGCGCGAAGTACGGCCCCGTCGACGTGCTCGTGAACAACGCCGCCCTCACCTACTTCATCCCCATCAAGGACTTTCCCGTCAACAAGTGGCACCGTTCCGTTGCCGTCAACTTCCACGCTCCCTTCTACCTGAGCCAGCTCGTGCTCCCGGACATGATCGCGAAGGGCGCCGGCTCTATCGTCAACATCTCCAGCGGCGCCGCCATCGGCCCCGGCCGCGGCCCCTACAGCGGCCCGGTGATGCGCGGCGGCACCCTCTACGGCGCCGAGAAGGCCGCCCTCGAACGCTTCACGCAGGGCCTCGCCGCCGAGGTCTATAGCGACGGCATCAGCGTCACCTGCGTCTCACCCTCGCAGGTCGTTCCCACCCCCGGCACCGTCTTCCACCACCTCGTCACGGGCATGGACGACCCCCGCGGCGAGCCCCCCGAGCTGATGGCGAAGGCCGCCCTGCTGCTGGCCACCGAACCCAAGGAGAAGGTCGCCGGCCGCGTCACCTACAGCCAGGAGATCCTCCAGGAGTTCGGCTGGATCACCAACGGCAAAGGCACCGGGGTAGAGCGAAAGGGTTCGGGG
>JAANMY010002983.1_pt1 | contig 14743 bp, 15 predicted proteins | sample 7279691 | NCBI WGS metagenome assembly JAANMY01 (sample SAMN14094543, study PRJNA606508) | bioreactor metagenome | isolation source: A lab-scale SPAN reactor treating ammonium-rich wastewater day 388 | place: Ireland: Galway | collected 2018-02-07
CTGCGCGCGCTCGAAGCCCGCCTCGTCGATCACCTGTTGCGGATCGAGGCGAAACTCGACGCCACCGCCCTGAAGGCCGAAAGCCTGCTCGGCCCCAAACCCCGCAACGACTAAAAAACCCCGAAAAAGGAAATACCATGAAACCACCCAAACTGACCGCCCTCACAGGGGGCAAGTCGGGCGGCTCCGGCACGCCCCATGATCCGCCCCATAATCCGCCCGGTGACGATAAAGACCGCGACATGCATGAATTTTATAACACCATCGCCGCCGACATTCTCGCGCGCACCCTCTGGGGCGAGGCGCGGGGCGAGGGCACAGCCGGGATGCAGGCCGTGGCCAACGTCGTGCAAAACCGCGTAAGGATCGCGCAGGAACGCGGCAAATTCTGGTGGGGCGGCAGCATCATCGAGGTCTGCCAGAAACCCTATCAGTTTTCCTGCTGGAACCGCTCCGACCCGTCCTTCCGAAAGCTTCAGGCCGTGGACGAAAAAAACCTCTATTTCGCCACCGCTCTGCGCATCGCCCGCCGCGCCGTGGCCGGAGCGCTCGAAGACCTGACGGAGGGCGCGACCCACTACCACGCCGATTACGTGGAACCCTATTGGGCGCGTGGCCAGACGCCCGTCAAAACCATTGGCCGCCACATTTTCTACAAACTCATCGAAGGATAAACCGACATGAAAAACCTCATCAAAAACTTCATCAAAAGCTGCGTTCAAAACCTCAAGGCCGGAGTAAAAATCCTCTGGGATAAAATCAAAGCGTTCTTCGCCCAAATCGGCGCGAAGATCAAACGCGGAGTCCAGAAACTCCGCGCGAAACTTTTCGGCGGCAAGGTGGGGGAATAAATCATGGCCGCGCCCCTCATCGCCGAAATCGGCATCCCCGTGGCCGTGTCCATCCTCTCCGACATTCTGGGCGGGATGGACAACGCCGCCGCCAAAAGCGCCGCGAAGGCGCTGGGCAAGGTGGACGAGGCGCTCAAATCCGGCGCCATCACGCCCGAACAACTCGCCGAGGCCAACCGCCACGCCGAACGCATGGCGGAGCTGGACGCGCTGGACGGCAAGACGGCGCTGGAACAGGTGAACCAGTCCCTGCGCGCCGAGGTCGCCTCGGAGGATCAATATGTCCGCCGCATGCGCCCCACCTTCGGCTACCTCATGGCCCTGACATGGGCGGCGCAGATGTTCGCCGTCGCCTATGTCATCGTGTTCGAGACCGACAAGGCGGGCGTGGTCCTCTCCGCCATGGGCTCGTTGAGCGCCATCTGGGCCGTGGGCCTCTCGGTTCTGGGCATCTACGTCTACCGCCGCAGCGGGGAAAAGCTTCTCTCCGCCGCTCAAAGGGAGGTGATCTTCTGGAATCCGAGGGAGGATAAGAAACCTTGATTAGTATCATTAATGATACTATAATGATATGGTGAGCAAGATCGAAAAATTGCTGGAATCTATGGAAAAAGCGCCGCAAAACGTGCGTTTTTCCGATCTGGCGAAAGTCTGCGCTCATTATTTTGGAGAGCCGCGCAACAGGGGCACAAGCCACCACGTTTATAAAACACCTTGGGAAGGCGACCCGCGCGTGAATATTCAGAAGGGAAGCGGCGGAAAGGCGAAGGCCTATCAGGTGAAACAGGTATTGGCGGCGATCAGAAGGCTGCAGGAGAAAGAAGATGAGTAAGGTAAAATTTGACCATAACCGTTATACATACCGCGTCACGTGGTCGGAAGAGGACGGCGAGCACGTGGCGCTATGCGCCGAGTTCCCGAGCCTGTCCTACTTGTCAAAATCCCCCTTGAAAGCCTTGCAAGGCATGGTGAAGCTGGTGGGCGAGGTGGTCGCGGACATGAAGGCAAGCGGCGAGCCGGTCCCGGAACCCGTCGCGTCGAAAAAATACAGCGGCAAGTTTGTGGTGCGCGTTCCCCCCGAACAGCACCGGAGTCTCGCCGTGCAGGCGGCGGAGCAGGGCGTAAGCCTCAACCGTCTGGTGTCCTCGAAATTGGCGGGTTAGGGGGCTCTCGGCTCTCAGCGTTTGCGGCTAAATCCCGCAGCGGAGAAAACTTGCTAAATCCCCTCGCGCGGGAGGTGATTTCCTAGAATATATAAAAATACAATATAAAACAGTGCCTTAGGCAAAAAAAATTGTTGAACAAGGGTATACAGGCTATCATACAGCTTGAATTACGATACACAGGCGAATATTTTTTAAACATCGGGTAAGTATCTTAACACATTCTATATCGAATTAGTGTATTGATACGTGATACAAAACGTTCTAAAAAACCGCTGTTTGTATGGTGAAGGACGATGACAATAAACACAATAGTCGAAACACATTTCGCAACGCAAAGAGAAGCTATGCAGGAGGCGTCCCGCATAAGGTTGGCTACAAAAGACGCAGATGTTTTAGTAAAAGTAGATGAGTCGCCTTATGGAGGGTATCGGATTAAAGTTATACCTATTGATATTATTGTTGATGTGGTAGAGCATAGTCCGTATTTCAGTAACAGAAGGTTTTAGCTTTGAGCGCAGAAAACTCACTAGGCGGAAAGTCTTTGTCAAAAATCAAGACAGAAACAAACAATGAGCAAGTTTCACAAGGAGAGCTTGTTGACGACGAGCTTTTGATAAGACAGTATTTAGACACCGAGCGTCAGAGGATTGCTAGTGCTGATAAGAAAGCAGATAACGCAAAGCTGTTGATAGAGACCAGCGATGCCTCAGACAAAAGACAGTTTGAATACCACATGAAAAAACTTGGGTGTGATGACGCTCATAGAAATCAAAGGCACGAATTAGCAAAATCAGTAATTTCAAAAATACTTTATGGTGGATTTATTTTACTAGCAGTTTTGTTCTGGTTTATGTTTATGGGAAACGAAAGGCAGTCTGAGTTAGCATCGTCCGCAATGCAGATAATGTTCATAGGGGGCGCTGGCTACGGCATAATTTCAGGGCTTATAGCGTTTGCAAAAAAGCTACTCAGTACAAATTCTAATAATAACTAAACCATTTCTAAAAAATATCTTTATGTCGCTATATACTACCAGTTGGTGTATAGTCCCCCCTAAAAAGACGCTAATTTCTCAGCATAAGTCCGTATGCCCGTGGCCTAACAAGTCCGCCAGAAAACGCCCAGCAACATATCATTGACGATATATATGCTTGATGATATTATTAATCATGGCTTGGACCGTAGATTTTCACCCTGATTTTCTGGCTGAGGCGCAAGAGTTTTCTCGGGAAGTCAGGATGGCCTTGCAGGTGGAAATCGAAATACTGGAAGCGTTAGGCCCGCAGTTAGGGCGGCCGCAGGTGGATACTCTAAAGGACTCAAGGTTCGGCAACATGAAAGAATTGCGGTTCACCGCCGAAGAGGGCGTATGGCGCGTGGCCTTCGCCTTTGATCCCGAACGCAGCGCGATATTGCTGGTGGGCGGGGATAAAAAAGGTAAAGACCAGAAGAAATTTTACAAAAAGCTGATAAAGACAGCCGATGAACGGTTTTCACAGCACCTTGAAACATTAAGGACGAAAGAGAAAAAGCGATGACGAAAGGCCCGAACGCAAAGAAGTTTTGGAATCAATTCTCGGCTGCGGAAAAAAAGAAGATTAAGGCCCGCGCGGCCAAGCGGATTAAGGAATACCGGAATTTGCAGGAAGTGCGCAAAGCCGCAGGGCTGACGCAGGCGGTCGTTTCGGCGGAATTGAACATGCCTCAATCCAACGTCTCGCGCCTTGAGAAAAACTCGGACATGTTGCTCTCAACGCTGCGGGACTATGTTGAGGCCCTTGGCGGGAAGCTCAACCTGACTGTCGAACTGCCCGACATGCCGCCGATTGCCCTGACCGGCTTCGGCGACCTCATCGACCACGGGCCGCAGAAGAAAGGATAGTATAGCCATCCCCCTGAAAATACGCTAAGATTGCCACGTACGTTCGTACAATGCCTGTTCACGCCCACCGCCAGCCGCCGCAAATTCTCAGGGAGATAACCCATGACCAAAAAAACACCCATAACGGTTGCGCACGGCGACGGCATCGGCCCCGAGATTATGGCCGCGACGCTGGAAATTCTCGCGGCGGCGGGCGCGGCGCTGGCCATCGAGGAGATCGAGATCGGCAAGGCCGTGTACGAGCGCGGAATTATGAACGGCATCGAGGATAAATCGTGGGAATCCCTCCACCGCACGAAGGTCTTCCTCAAATCCCCCATCACGACGCCGCAGGGCGGGGGCTTCAAATCCCTCAACGTCACGGTGCGCAAGGCGCTGGGCCTGTTCGCCAACGTGCGCCCCTGCGTCGCCTATCACCCTTACGTCAAGACCAACTTCCCCGCCATGGACCTCGTGATCGTCCGCGAAAACGAGGAGGATCTGTACGCCGGCATCGAGCACCGCCAGACGCAGGACGTGGTGCAGTCCATCAAGCTCATCTCCCGCCCCGGCTCCGAGCGCATCGTGCGCTACGCCTTTGAATACGCCCGCGCGAATGGCCGGAAAAAAGTCACCTGCATGGCCAAGGACAACATCATGAAGATGGCCGACGGGCTGTTCCATGCGGTCTTTGACGAGATCGGCAAGGAATACCCGGACATCGAGCAGGAATTCTACATCATCGACATCGGCACCGCCCGCATCGCCGCGCGCCCCAGCGCCTTTGACGTGATCGTCACCGAAAACCTTTATGGCGATATTATCTCCGACGTGGCGGTGGAGGTGACGGGCTCCGTCGGCCTCGGCGGCTCCTGTAACGTCGGCACCGATTTCGGCATGTTCGAGGCCGTCCACGGCTCCGCCCCCGACATCGCGGGGAAGGGGATCGCCAACCCGTCGGGCCTGCTGCTCGGCGCGATCCTGATGCTCAACCATATCGGCCAGAACCCCGTCGCCACCAAGGTGCACAACGCCTGGTACAAGACGATCGAGGACGGCATCCACACGGGTGACATCTACGACCCCGCCCTCAGCAAGCAAAAGGTCGGCACGAAAGACTTCGCCAAGGCCGTCATCGAGCGTCTGGGCGAAAAACCCGCGAAATTCACCCCCGTCGATTACGGGCAGGGCAGCGGCAAGGGCCTGACCCTCCCGCCGCTCAAGCCGCGCGTGACGGAGAAAAAGGTGCTGGTCGGCGCCGATATTTTCCTCGACTGGAACGGTAAACCCGACGATCTGGCCGCACAGATCAAGCCCGCGCTCGTCAAGGGGCTGGACCTCAACGTCATCGCCAACCGGGGCGTCAAGGTCTGGCCGAACGGGCAGCCCGGAACCTTCTGTTCCGATCATTGGTGCCTGCGCTTTATGGGGGATAACCTCACCCCGGTAACCATCATGCAGCAACTCGCCAATCTCGAAAAGGCGGGGCTAGCCTTCGTAAAGGTCGAGAACCTCTATACGTTTGACGGCAAGAAGGGCTTTACAGTTGCACAGGGCGAATAAAAAACGATAATATGGGCAGGTTATGCGCCCGGGCAGCGTATAATAACAAGAAATCGCTGGAAACTTAAGCGACAGGTGTTTTTAGGACATGGGAATGAAGGCAAGATTTCTTACACTCGCTCTAACCTTTATGAGTCTGGCGTTGGTCGCCGGCCAGACGGAAGCTGCAAAATCCAAGAAGAAAAACAGAGACGCGCAAGGCTATGATCTCGTCTTCATGCCGACCATGAAAGATAATGTCATTACAATCGACAATGACAGCATTCCGCCCAACGAACCCAACATCGTACCCGTCACGTTTTTACAAGATACCCCCCCGCGCGGGCTTCTTGATCGCGTGAACAGAATGGTGCATGGCATTAACGTGGACATCCCGCCCGAATACGACCAGTACGGTTATGAGATCCGTCGCTACATGTCCCACGTGGGCAACCCCAAAATATACACGGACGAGGAATTTTTGATCGAGCAGATCAGGAATACGCGTAAGGCGCGCGTGATCGTTCGCTTCTGGCAGCAGCATCTTGAAAAGGAAGTTGAGGAAATCGAAAAGCTGGTGGCGGAGCAGGACTCATCTTCCTCTGTCTGGACGGCCCTCAAGCAAAACAGACAGGTTACGCGAACCTTCGTCATTGATCTGCAAGGCTGGGTGGACTCAAACGAACGCCTTTTGATGAACCTTCTCGATACATTCGGCTATGTGCAGCTTGACTACCCCGAGCTGATCTTCCTGCGTCCGCACGAGCGGATAGATTTCTTCAACCTCTATCAGACCCGTCAGGCCAAGCTGAATTCGATCAAGAAGTATCAAGCCTTCGCCCTGATGTCTTATTGATTCTGAATCCTATTGATAAGATCGAAATGAACCCGCGAACCTCTTAGGGTTCGCCGCTGGCTTTGGCACGGCGTTTGGCAGTCGCCGCCGCGGCCAGGACCGTATTGGACAGCAAACAGGCGATCGTCATCGGCCCGACCCCGCCCGGAACGGGGGTGATGGAGGAGGCCACACCCTTCACCGCCGCGAAATCCACATCCCCGCAGAGCTGCCCGGCCTCGTCCCGGTTGATCCCGACATCGATCACGCAGGCCCCGGGTTTCACCCAGTCCGCCTTCACCATCTTGGCCCGCCCCACGGCGGCCACGAGAATATCCGCACGTTTGCAAACCTCCCGCAGGTCCTTCGTGCGCGAATGGGCGCTGGTCACTGTGCAGTTTTCCTGCAAAAGAAGCTGCGCCATCGGCTTGCCGAACAGGTTGGAGCGCCCGATCACCACGGCCTCCAGCCCCGAAAGGTCTTTCAGAACGCTTTTAATCAGGATCATCGCGCCCTGCGGCGTACAGGCCACCAGCCCGCCGCCCGTGCCGAGAATCAGCTTGCCCGCATTAACGATGCCCAGCCCGTCCACGTCCTTTTCCGGCGCAATCATCTGCACAAGTTTATTCCCGTCCAGATGCGCGGGCACAGGCAGTTGCAGAAGGATTCCGTGTACGTTGGGGTTATCGTTGAACGCCTGAATTTCGGCGGCGACCTCGGCCTGGCTCACCTTGCCGGGCAGGCGCGACTCGAAGCTGCGGATACCCGCGCCCTCGCAGGCCTTGATCTTGTTACGCACGTAAATCTGGGAGGCCGGGTCGTCCCCGACAAGGATCACCGCCAGCCCCGGCTTGACCGGAAGAGCGGCGGCATCGCGCGCGACCTGCTCGCGCAAACCTTGGGCAATCGTTTTCCCGTCTATGATTATGGCGCTCATAAGCAAAAACCCGGCTTGCAAAAATCAGAAGAAAGAAACGCCCAGAAGGACTCTAAAAATCAATCCCGCAATAATCTGCACCCCGATAATGACCACCAGCGGCGTCAGGTCGATCCCGCCAACGGGGGGGACGTATTTGCGGATGGGTTTATAAACCGGGTCGGTGATGCGCTTGAGCAGGTTTGTGAGGTTCCGCGCCGCCTCGTTATTGGCGTTGACCAGTTCGAAGGCGATCAGCCAGCTGAGCGCGACCTCAAGAATGATAATCAGGATAAAAATCTGGATAATCGTTCCCAAAATCCAGGCTAGCGTGGCGAATATAAACATCGAAATTATCTCCTAAGGTAACGGACCTGCCTCCTTTATAGACCCTTTGTCCCCTCAGGAAAAGGCCGCAAAACCCGATAATTTCACCAATTTTTCAGTTTATTGGGTATAATTGAAGCTGAACGAAAGGATGGCCATGCTGCCCGTAGACCCGCTGACGCTCTCGACCTTGCTGATTTTGGCCGGGACCAAGCCCAATCTCTGCCCGGTCCCGCCGCCGACCAAAATCAATATGCTGCCCTCCACGGCGGAGATCAGCTTCGATACGACCCAGACCCTCGCGCAGCTTCAGGGCTACAGCATGGATACGGTGAATCCCTACGGCTTTCATACCGCAACGATTACACAGGCCTTCATGAAGGGGCAGATCGTGCGCAAATATGAAGTGAAGCTCGATCATAAATTTCTTGAAAAATATAACGCCTATTGCCTCTGGTACGAGGACATCACAGTCAGGATCGAAATCGCCCCGACCATCGTGATCGCCAAGGAGCTGTATAACGATCTCTGCATGCGCAAGGCCCTGATCGGTCATGAATCCAAGCATGTGATGGTGGACCGGCAGGTCGTGAATGACTATGCAAGATCCATCGGGCAAAAGCTCTATAACGATTTGAAGTCCCGCGGGTTCTCCGCCGGCCCGATCCCCGCCGAATACGGACAGGAAACCGTGAACCGGATGCAGAAGGTGGTCATCCAGATTCTGGAACTCGAATTTCAGAAAATGGATATCGACCGCATGGAGCGCCAGCGCGCCGTAGACAACCTTGAGGAATATGAGAGCGTGGACAAAAAATGCGAGAGCTTCCGGCTCCATAACGTAAAACTATATGAAAGCCTCAAAGCCGGGCGCCAGAAACGCTAGGCCCGCCTTGCCGTCCGTCTTCTCTTGTCTGTGATCCCCGCGCCCCCCTTGTCATCCCTGCGAAAGCAGGGACCTGAAACATATCCCAGGGAATGGGTCCTTCGGCTTCGCCTCAGGATGACGGAGGAAGGCGTCATTGCGAACCCGCGTGAGCGGGTGAAGCAATCCATGCAGTCTGTGGATTGCTTCGTCGGCCTTTCGCCCTCCTCGCAATGACGAGGAAAGCACCGCTAGACCGCCGCCAGCGCCCCGCGCAGGTCGGAGAGCAGATCCTCGATATGCTCGATGCCGACCGAGAGCCGCAAAAGCTGGTCCGTTACGCCCGCCTTTTCCCGCGCCTCCGGCCCCATCGAGACATGCGTCATACTGGCCGGATGGTTGATGAGGCTCTCCGTCCCGCCCAGCGACTGCGCCAGCCGGAAAAGATTGAGCGCCGCAACGAACCGCCGCGCGGTGTCCTGATCGCCCTTGAGTTCAACGCTCAGCATCGCGCCGAACCCTTCCTGCTGGGAAGCCGCGATTGTATGCCCCGCGTGGGAGGGCAGGCCGGGATAATAAACTTTGGAAACCTTCGGATGCGCTTCAAGCATCTGCGCGATCGCCAGCGCGTTTTCCTGCGCCCGGTGGACGCGCAGCTCCAGCGTCCGCAGGCCCCGCAGCGTGAGGTAAGAGTCGAACGGCGCGCCGATCAGCCCCAGCGAGTTCGCCCAGAAATCAAGCTGATCCCAAAGCTCCTTGGTGTTCGTGACCACGCACCCGCCGACGACATCGCTGTGTCCGTTCAGGAACTTGGTGGTGGAGTGGTAGACAATATCCGCCCCCAGCGTGAGCGGCTGTTGCAGCATCGGCGAAAGGAAGGTGTTGTCCACGACCGTCAACGCGCCGCACGCCTTCGCCTTGGCCGCAATCGCCTTGATATCCGCGATCCGCATGACGGGATTGCTGGGCGTTTCGATGAGAACCATCTTCGGCGTTTCGGAAAACGCCTCTTCGATACCCTTCGCGCTATATTGATCAACGAATTTCAGACGGAAATGTTTCTTTTCCGCCAGTGCGCTCAGCATCCGGTACGACCGCCCGTAGCAGTCATAAGGCGCGATCAGCAAATCTTCGGGGTTGAGCAGATGAACGATCAGCGTCAGCGCCGCCATGCCCGAGGCCGTGACGCACGCGCCGTAGCCTTTTTCGATCTCCGCCATCGCCTGCGCCAGATGGTCGCGCGTCGGGTTGCGGGTGCGCGAATATTCGTGCACGGCCTTCTTGCCGATCTCGTCCATCTGAAAGGTGGAGGAGAGACACAGCGGCGGAATCACGGCCCGGTAATTGACCGGATCGCCAAGCCCGGCCTGCACCACGCAGGTGCGCCTTTTGCGGTTTTTCTTATCCATGCCCTATCTATTGGCCACGGGGCGCGCTTTGTCAATTTCCGATCTTTATTCCGCGCTCCGCAGATGAGGGCGACCGTCATTGCGAACCCGCACCAGCGGGTGAAGCAATCCATTCAGTCTGTGGATTGCTTCGTCGGCCCGAGAGCCTCCTCGCAATGACGATCGTGGGGGATCGAAACGGAGCGCCCAAGAAAAAACCGCTGCTTATTTGGCTAAAGCAGCGGCTGAAATGGTAAGTAAGCGAGTCGATAACTGAGGAGGAACCTGAAATCTTGCCATTCGAGGCGTCTCAACTATCTAAAACCCATTGTCAGCCTCAAATATGGCGAAAAAATGATCCGTTCGAGCCGTTTTTGGGGAATTTTGCTAGCACATTGAAAATAAAGGAAAATCGTCTGTTGATAAACCGAATAAAAAATTTTCGGTCATTATGAAAAGCCGCCGCAAATTCCCGGATTTTCTAAATTCCTTGTTAATCAATTGGCTTTAATAATGTAGACTCTCGGAGCGCGATCCGCGCGTTCTTTTATTCTTTTTTCAATTTATGGGGACAAATACATGACGACCGTTGGGCAGGACTCTCTTCAGACGCGTAAGACTTTGGAGGTTGAGGGCAAGCAGTACGATTATTTCTGCCTCAAGGCCGCCGCCGAAAAGATCGGCGATATCTCGCGCCTGCCTTTTACGCTCAAGGTGCTGCTGGAAAATCTCCTGCGCTGTGAAGATGGCCGCTCCGTCAAGGTCGATGACATCAAGGCGCTTCATGGCTGGCTGGAGAAAAAACGCTCCGACCATGAAATCGCGTTCCGCCCCGCCCGCGTCCTGATGCAGGATTTCACAGGCGTTCCCGCCGTGGTCGATCTGGCCGCGATGCGCGAGGCGATGGCCGCGCTCGGCGGCGACCCCGAAAAAATCAACCCGCTCAGCCCCGTCGATCTGGTCATCGACCACTCGGTCATGGTGGACTCGTTCGGCACGCCCGGCGCGTTCCAGAAAAACGTGGAGCTGGAGTTCGAGCGCAACGGCGAACGCTACAGCTTCCTGCGCTGGGGGCAGGGGGCCTTTAATAATTTCCGCGTCGTGCCGCCCGGCACCGGCATCTGCCATCAGGTTAATCTGGAATATCTGGCGCAGACCGTCTGGGCCGACAAGGACGATGCGCGTCCCGATCGCACCGTGATCTATCCCGATACGCTGGTGGGCACGGATTCGCATACCACGATGATCAACGGCCTCGCCGTTCTCGGCTGGGGCGTCGGCGGGATCGAGGCCGAAGCTGCGATGCTCGGCCAGCCCGTCTCCATGCTGATCCCCGAAGTCGTGGGCTTTAAGATCACCGGACAGATGAAGGAGGGCACCACCGCCACCGACCTCGTTCTGACCGTTACCAAGATGCTGCGCGACCTCGGCGTCGTCGGCAAATTCGTGGAATTCTTCGGCCCCGGTCTTGATAATCTCTCTCTGGCCGACCGCGCGACCATCGCCAACATGGCGCCCGAATACGGCGCGACCTGCGGCTTCTTCCCGATCGACGGCGAGACGCTGCGCTATCTGGAATTCACGGGCCGCGACCCGCACCGCGTCAAAATCGTGGAGGCTTACGCGAAGGCGCAGGGCTTCTGGCGCGACCCGAAGGCCCCGGAACCTGTCTTCACCAAAACCCTCGAACTGGATCTTGCGAATGTCGAGCCGTCTCTCTCCGGCCCCAAACGCCCGCAGGACCGCATCGCCCTCTCCGGCGCGGCGCAATCCTTCAAGGAACTCGTGCCCGAGGAAAAACCCACGCAGGTCGCGGGCGAGAAATACATGCTCGATCACGGCCACGTGGTCATCGCGGCGATTACGAGCTGCACGAACACCTCCAACCCCTCCGTTCTCGTCGGCGCGGGCCTTCTGGCCCGCAAGGCGCTGGCGCTGGGCCTCACCCGCAAGCCGTGGGTCAAAACCTCCCTCGCGCCCGGATCGCAAGTCGTCACCGATTACCTCGACAAGGCCGGCCTGAGCAAGGATCTGGACGCGCTGGGTTTCCACACGGTGGGCTATGGCTGCACGACCTGTATCGGCAACTCCGGCCCGCTGCCCGACCCCATCGCGGGTGCGATCGAACAGAGCGACCTCAACGTCGCCGCCGTTCTTTCGGGCAACCGGAACTTCGAAGGCCGCATCTCCCCGCACGTGAAATCGAATTATCTGGCGTCCCCGCCGCTGGTCGTGGCTTACGCCATCGCCGGGTCCATGCGGATCGACCTGACCAAGGACCCGATCGGGCAGGATAAAAACGGCAAGGACGTCTACCTCAAGGATATCTGGCCGAGCAGTAAGGAAATCGCCGACACGGTCAACGCCTGTCTCACGTCCCAGATGTTCAAGGGCCGTTACGCCGACGTCTTCAAAGGCCCGCGCGAATGGCAGGCCATCGGCGGCGGCGACAGCGGACAGACCTATGACTGGCAGGACAAATCCACCTACGTCAAGAACCCCCCGTATTTCGAGGGCATGACCGGCAAGCCCGAGGCCACGGCGGATATCATGGGCGCCCGGGCGCTCGCTATCCTCGGAGACTCGGTCACCACCGACCATATCTCCCCCGCCGGATCGATCAAAAAGGACTCCCCGGCCGGAAAATACCTGATGGAGAACGGTGTCACCCCGGCGGACTTCAACTCCTACGGCGCACGCCGCGGGAACCACGAGGTCATGATGCGCGGCACCTTCGCCAATATCCGGATCAAGAACGAAATCATCCCCGGCGTGGAGGGCGGATTTACGAAACACATCCCCTCCGGCGAGACGATGAGCATCTACGACGCCTCCATGAAGTATCAGCAGGACGGAACGCCTCTGGTCATTATCGCGGGCAAGGAATACGGCACCGGCTCGTCCCGCGACTGGGCGGCCAAGGGCACGCGCCTTCTGGGCGTCCGCGCCGTGGTGGCCGAAAGCTTCGAGCGGATCCACCGTTCAAACCTGATCGGTATGGGCGTCATCCCGCTGCAATTCAAGGCGGGCGCGACGCGCAAATCCCTGAACCTCCGGGGCGATGAACATTTCGAGATCCGGGGCATCGCGCAAGGCCTCGCCCCGAAGCAGGAAATGATCATGAAAATCACCTATTCCGACGGATCGGAGCAGGATGTACGTCTGCTCTGCCGCATCGACACGCTCGATGAACTGGAATATTACCGCAACGGCGGCATCCTGCATTACGTGTTGCGTCGGATTGCGGCTTGACGGATCGCCATGATTTGCTAGACTTCAAGGGTAATTGAGAGAGATTACCTCGGAACAGGGGCTGGTTTTTGACCGGCCCCTGATTTCTTTTGGGGGGCGCATTCCCTAAAAACCGTACGCGTAAAGTCAAAAAAAGCGCAAAAAGCGTACACCTTGCATACGCCGACCCGTTTTTACGGCATCACTCCCAGAGATCACGTTTATTTTCGCTTGTGCCGGTAAGCCCTTCAAGATAGCGCGGCGCCATCTTCTCCGTTTCCAGAATAATCCGGTTAAAATCAGGCCGCTCGGGCCGGTAATGGACCCTGTAATGCGTCTCCAGCGCGGAAATCTCGCCATTCAGCATCGAAAGCCGCCGCTTGGCTTCCCGTGCCTGCCGCGCCTCATGAGAGGTTGAATCGATAAGCTTTTCCTTGATCTTCTCATTCGCCAGCCCGACAAGGAACCCGAGCTGGATGCCCTCCAGCAGCGCCGCAGCGACCCGCAGGCACTGATAGGCGCTGATCGGCACGGTCTTGGCCATCTCCACGGTAAAATTGAAAGTCGTAGAGCGCTCCGGCCCCCGGAAAATCATCCCGAGCCGCCCGCGCTCCCGTTCGATCTTCACGACGATCGCGATTCCGCCCTCATAGGTGATTTGAACGTTCTTGCCCGCCGCGCGGTAGGCCTCCTCGGCCAGCTTGATCGAGGAATCGTAATCCCCCTTGCTTACGAAGGCGCATTTCTCGACAATATCGAGGAACGGGTTGCGCTTGCCGAAATGATAAACCGGATCGCCCTGATGATATACGCAGACCCACCGCTCGGGGGTGTAGGCCAGCTCATAATCGCTGACCACGTCGCTCCAGACTTCCTGCCACTTATAGGGGATAACCCGGTGCAGCAGGGGGCCACCTTTTTCATAATCTCTAATCATGTGCGCCACCATACGGGCGCAGCTATGCATATTATGGGCCCGCACGACATATTTCTCAGCCGTCATCCCGCCGGTCTGAAGCGACACGGGCATCCGGTTGCTCTGGGCATAGGTCGGCTTGGCCAAATCCCTGAGATCAGGATCTGCGCTTTTGATGACAAAACGCTCGCGCACAAGGGTTGTATCGATATCCATGCCCGTCCCGAAGGAAAATCAAACCTTCACACCTGATCATAACATATTCAAACGACTGGAAAAGAAACACTTGATAGAAAGCCAAAAAAAGCGCCCCGCTTGGAGGAGCGGGGCGTGCCGGAGGCAAAAAGGGGTGAAAAATCTTAAGCGGCGAAGCGCGGAGCCGGGGCAGCCGGGGCCGGGGCGTAGACCGGAGCGGGCGCATCCAGAGCTTCCAGCTGGCGCAGGTAGTAGGCCAGTTCCTTCTCGGCTTGCAGACGGGCGGGCAGGTCGTCCATAAAGGCCTGCATCCCGGCGCTGATCGAGCCGCGCATGTTAAAGCTGTTGGCGATTTTCTTGCCCGAAAGGCGGGCCAGAGTGCCCTGGCCGTGCGCGCGGATATGCTGCTCGTCGCGCTTGCCAGCGATGTCGGTGATGTATTCGGAGTAACATTCCAGCGTGGTGGCCAGATCGAGGTCTTTGCTCCACTCGCCCACCGTGTCGGACATCGCGTCGGAAAACACGTCGGCCAGCATGGTCTCCATCATCATCATGCCCAGCATGCCGTCATGGTCGCTAGCGACACGGGCGTTCGGGCTGGACTTAATGAAAAGCGGCCCCCGGCAGCCCGGCTTGTCGGGGTGGGGGGC
>JAANMY010002988.1_pt1 | contig 14714 bp, 17 predicted proteins | sample 7279691 | NCBI WGS metagenome assembly JAANMY01 (sample SAMN14094543, study PRJNA606508) | bioreactor metagenome | isolation source: A lab-scale SPAN reactor treating ammonium-rich wastewater day 388 | place: Ireland: Galway | collected 2018-02-07
GTTCTGCAGCTTGGCCAGCGCCCCGGCCAGCCAGAGCGGCTGGCCGCAGATGGCGGCGCCCTCGCGGTCGGCCGCGTATTCGCGCGTGCGCGAGACGGCCATCTGCACGATCATCGCGATCAGCGGCGCCAGGATCATCAGCAGGATCGCGCCCACGGCGCCGAGCGGATTGCTGTTGTTGTTCTCGCGCGAGGAGCCGCCGAAGAACATGCCGAACTGCGCGATCATGCCGACGGCGCCGGCGATGACCGCCGTGATGGTCATGATCAGCATGTCGCGGTTCTTCACGTGCGCCAGCTCGTGCGCCATCACGCCGGCGATTTCCTCGCGTGAACACATGTTGAGGAGGCCGGTGGTGGCCGCGACGGCCGCATGATTGGGATCGCGCCCAGTGGCGAACGCGTTGGGCTGCGCCTCGTCGATGACATAGACGCGCGGCATCGGAAGCTGCGCGCGGTTCGCGAGGTCTTCGACGATGCCGTAGAACTCGGGCGCGCTGCGCCGATCCACCTCCTGCGCATTGTACATGCGCAGGATCATCTTGTCGGCGTTCCAGTAGGCGAAGAGATTCATCGCCAGCGCGATGCCGAACGCAATCAGCATCCCCATCTGCCCGCCGAGCAGATAACCGACGGCGACGAAGATGGCGGTGAGAACGCCGAGCAAAAGCGCGGTCTTGAAGTAGCTCATGGCTCCCGTTTCAGGCGCGGAACGCGCCCCGCATAGATAGAGACGGCGCCCTTACCGTCAAGGATCGCGGAACCCTTTGCGGGCGATTGCGGCGGCGGAGCGGCGGACCTATATCGGGACCATGACGCCCAAGCCGAAGACTGGATCACCGCCCGCCGGAACAGCCGCGCCCGTGCCAAGCGGCACGCCCGCGCCGGATGCGCACGTTGGCGGCAAGGCGCCCGAGATCGGCGGGCGCAAGGGACCCGAGCCGACGCGCTACGGCGACTGGGAAAAAGACGGGCGCTGCGTCGATTTCTGAACGGAACGGATCGCTTCGGTTGCATCGACAGCCGGGAGCGCGACCATTGATGTTCTTGTAATGTTCTAGTCGCGCCGATAAAATTAGGAGCATGAGCCTTGTTCGGCCTCGCGCGCGGCTTTGGCCACTGTGTTTCGCGCTCGTGCTTGCGGCTGGCGCGCCGCGCGCCGAATCGCGCGGCGCCATCGCCGGACCGGTGCGCGCGCATCTCGTACGCGTCGTCGATGGCGACACGGTGGAGGTTCTCGCGCGCATCTGGCCCGACCACTATGTCGAGACGCGCGTGCGCCTGGCCGGCATCGACGCGCCCGAGCTGCGTGGGCGCTGCGCCGAGGAAATCGCGCAGGCCGAGCGCGCGAAGGCCCGGCTCGCGGCGCTGCTCGCCGGCAACCGCTTGCAGCTCGCCGACGTGCACTACGGCAAGTATGCCGGCCGCGTCGTGGCGCGCGTGCTGACCGAAGACGGCCGCGATGTCGCTGGCATCCTGATTGCCGAGAATCTCGTCCGCGCCTACGGCGGTGGCCGCCGCGAAGGGTGGTGCGGGGAGTGAGCGCAAACGAAAAGGGCGGCCCGAGGCCGCCCTTTCCACGCCGTAAGAGATCGCGCTCAGCGCTGCGAGGATTGATCGATCATCACGCTCGGACGGCTCGCGGTGTTGGACGCGGGCGCGTAGGCCGGGCCGATCGGCGAGGCGGGCCCATCGCTCCAGCCGGTGGAGTTGAGATCCACCCGCACGCCGGCGACCGCGCCGTTGTTGACCGCCGGTTTCGCGAAATCGACGCGCATCGCGGTTTGATAGCTCGGGCTGAACATGAACCCGTTGATGCCGCGCACATGCACGGTGAGCCGGCTGCCGTCGCGCGAATTGCCCCAATAGGCGGTGTCGGGCCAGCGATCGTCGATGCGCTTCTTGGCCGGGCCGTACTGCTTCTCGAGCGCGGCCACCGTCTTTTCCGCCTGCGCGATGATCGTTCGCGCGCCGGGGATCGTCCGGTTCCAGTAGGACGACATGATGATGACGTGGTTGAGCTGATCGTTCTTGCCGAACGCCAGCTCGACATTGACCGGGAAGCCCTCGAAGCGGCCCACGGCAATCACGCGCTTGCCGCGATCGATGACCGAATGCACGGCGTGCAGGCGGTCGATCGCGAACTCCCTGCGCTTGCCCATGACTTGGCCGGTGACCTTGAACCCGGCGCGGGCCAGCGCCTTCTGCGCATCGGCTGACTTCATGCCCCAGGCGAGGCCGTTGAACGTGTAGCTGGCGACCGGCTGCTGCTGCGCCATGGCGGGCGCTCCGATCACCATCGCTGCCGCGCCGATGGCCGCAGCGACCAAGCCGCGCGCGCCGATCAGCGCGCGTTTCCCTTGCACCTTGAAACCCATTTCGTGCCCCCAAGTGGAGATGTTCAAACGCGACAGAGGCGATCCGGCACGGCTGCGGGCCATCTGCCCGTCAACGCGCCGGCCGCCATTATTCTCCCCTGAAATCGTTGCGATACTCGAAACGTGAGCCGCGCACGCTGTCCCCAGCCTCGCCCTGCCCGATCGCCCGGTGCCGCTGATTGTCCTGCCTTATATCACGAGTCTGCCGCGTTCGCGACAAGACTTTGATTCCGCGAGCTTTCCCATAACCTTCGCCGTTCAGCGCCGCGGCGGCGGCGGGATGAATTCGGACGGGTTCTTCTCGAATTCGCGCCGCAGCTCCTGCTTCGTGAGCGGCTTGGGCTTGGGCGGCTCTTTCTCCGCCTCGGGCGGCATTTCGATCTTGCTGGCCTCGGCGGCCTTGCCGCCGACGAAATCCACCCGCAACGCCGTCTTGTAGGACGGGCTGAACATGAAGCCCTCGGTTCCGCGCACATAGACGGCGAGCAGGCTGCCATCGGCCGCGCGCGGCCACAGCGCGGTATCCACCCAGCCATCTTCCTTGCGCTTGATCGCGGGGCCGTAGCGCTCTTCGTAGAACATGACGAGACGGGTGGAGAGATCGACGAGCGTCTTGGCGCCCGGAATCGTGCCGTCCCAATACTTCGACGTGACGATCACATGGTTGAGCCGCTCTTCCTTGTCGAAGGCGAGATCGACCTGGACCGGCTGGCCCGCGAGCTTGCCGGCGGCGACGAGGCGCTTGCCGCGATCCACCGCGCCGATCGCGGCATGGAGGCCGTTGACGATGAACTCTTCCTGATGCCCTTCGACCGGCGGCTTCGCGAGCCGGAAACCTGCCTTTTCCAGCTTGGCGCGCGCCGTGGCCATGTCGGCGCCCCACGGCAGATCGAGAAAGTTATAGCTCTTGCGCGCCTGCGCCGAGGCGGATGCGGCGAGAGCGACCGCGAGGCCGATCGCCGCGATTCCGCCCCACACCGTCATCCTGAGAGAAGCAAAGGATTTGTTGGACGCAGTTCGGTTTGCGGTCACGCGGCACTCCCCTTCACGAATCCCTTGCGGCGAAGTGATCCTTCGCTTCGCTCAGGATGACGGCATGCGTGCCGTCACTTCCCCCGATGCTTCACGAGATCGTCCACGACGGCCGGATCGGCCAGCGTGGACGTGTCGCCGAGATTGGAGAAATCATTCTCCGCGATCTTGCGCAAAATGCGGCGCATGATCTTGCCCGAGCGCGTTTTCGGCAGGCCCGGCGCCCACTGGATCATGTCCGGCGTCGCGATCGGGCCGATTTCCTTCCGCACCCACTGCACCAGCTCCTTGCGCAGATCCTCGGTGGGGTCGATTCCGGCCTTGAGCGTGACATAGGCGTAGATGCCTTGCCCCTTGATGTCGTGCGGATAGCCGACGACGGCCGATTCGGCGACTTTGGGGTGTGCCACGAGCGCGCTTTCCACCTCGGCGGTGCCGAGCCGGTGGCCGGCGACGTTGATCACGTCGTCGACGCGGCCGGTGATCCAATAGTAGCCGTCGGCATCGCGCCGGCAGCCGTCGCCGGTGAAGTAGTAGCCTTTGTATGTGCTGAAGTAGGTCTGCACGAAGCGCTCGTGATCGCGGAACACGGTGCGCATCTGGCCGGGCCAGCTATCGGCGATGCAGAGGTTGCCCTCGCAGGCGCCCTCGAGCACCTTCCCGTCGCCGTCGACGATGACCGGCTGCACGCCGGGCAGCGGCTTCGTGGCCGAGCCGGGCTTCAGGTCGATGGCGCCCGGCAGCGGCGAAATGAGAATGCCACCCGTTTCCGTCTGCCACCACGTGTCAACGATCGGGCAGCGGCGCTCGCCGACGACGCGGTGATACCACTCCCACGCCTCGGGATTGATCGGCTCGCCCACCGTTCCGAGCAGGCGAATCGAGGCGCGGCTCGTCTTTTTCACCGGGCCTTCGCCGTCGCGCATCAGCGCGCGGATCGCGGTGGGCGCAGTGTAGAAGATGTTGACCTTGTGCTTGTCGCACACTTCCCAGAAGCGCGACGGGCTCGGATAGTTCGGTACACCCTCGAACATCAGCGAGACGGCGCCGTTCGCAAGCGGGCCATAGACGATGTAGCTGTGGCCGGTGACCCAGCCCACGTCGGCCGTGCACCAATAGATCTCGCCCTCGCGATAGTCGAACACGGCCTGGTGCGTGAACGAGGTGAACACCATATAGCCGCCGGTCGTGTGCAGCACGCCCTTGGGCTTACCGGTGGAGCCCGAGGTGTAGAGGATGAACAGCGGGTCTTCCGCGCTCATCGGCTCGGCCTTGCAGGCGGGTGCCTGCTTCGCGAGCAAATCGTGCCACCAGAGATCGCGGCCCTCGACCCACCCGATCTTGCCGCCGGTGCGTTTCAGCACGATGCAGTGCTTGACCGTGGGGCACTTCTTGAGGGCCTCGTCGGCATTGGCCTTGAGCGGCACCTTGCGCCCGCCGCGCAGGCCCTCGTCGGCCGTGATGACGAGATTGCTGTCGCAATCCTGGATGCGGCCCACCAGCGAATCGGGCGAGAAGCCGCCGAACACCACCGAATGAATCGCGCCGATGCGCGCGCAGGCGAGCATCGCGGCGGCGGCCTCGGGAACCATCGGCATGTAGATCGTGACGCGGTCGCCCTTCTTGACGCCGAGCGACTTCATCGCATTGGCGAGGCGGCAGACCGTCTCGTGCAGTTCCTTGTAGGTGACGTGGCGGCTCTCGTTGGGGTCGTCGCCCTCCCACAGGATCGCCGTCTGATTCCCGCGCTTCTCGAGATGCCTGTCGAGGCAGTTCAGCGACGCGTTGAGAACGCCGTCTTCGTACCACTTGATCGAGACGTTGTGCGGATCGTAGCTCGTGTTCTTGATCTTCGTGGGCGCGCTGATCCAGTCGATGCGCTTGGCCTGCTCGGCCCAGAAGCCGCCCGGATCTTTCACCGAGCGGGCATACATCTCGTCGTATTTCTTGGCGTCGATCCAGGCCTTGCCGCGCCAGCTTTCCGGTACCGGATAGACGTTGCCCGTCATCGCGTTTCTCCCGAGTTTCTCGTTGCACTCTGCCGGCGCGGTGCCCGCGCGGCCCGCCGAGAATGGCAGCGCCTCTCATAACCGGCAAAGGGGCAAAGAGTCACGAGGGCGCGCGCCCCGTTTGACCTGCCGCAATGACCGGCGGGGCGGGCCGCCCTATCGAAGCGGCCACACCGGCGGAGGCCTCGGCGATGAACGACGCCCTGAAGCGCAAGATCCTCGAAATCCTCGATCAGCACCGCATCCTGTCGCTGGCGACGTTGCGCCCCGACGGCTGGCCGCAGGCCACGACGGTGGGCTACGCGAGCGACGGCATGATCCTCTATTTCCTGTGCGGCGCGGAGAGCCAGAAAGCGCACAACCTCGCGCGCGACCCGCGCGTTTCGCTGACCATCGACCGCGACACCAACGACCCGATGGCGATCACCGGGCTTTCGATGGCGGCGCTGGCCACGCCGGTGCAAGACCCGGCCGAGGTCGAAAAGTTCGTCATCATGCTGAAAAAGAAGTATCCGGAATACATGGCGATGCCCGAGCCCGACTTCCGGCAGATTCGCATTTTCCGCCTGACACCGAAGGTTATTTCGGTCCTCGACTACACCAAAGGGTTCGCGCACACGGATCTCGTAACACTTTAGGACGCACGGCGGCGCTTACCGATCCCTAAGGTTTTTGGGCGATTTTTTCCGGGTTACTGGCCGGAAGGAATTGCCCCCGTGCTCGCCGTGCGAGTCGTTCCGCTGCCGCAAGACGCGGAGAACGTGCTCCAGGGCTTCGTTGCCCCGGCGCACGCGCCCTCGGCCGGGCTATGGTCGCGTTTGAAAGCCGCGGCCACGCTCGACAGAAAATTCGTGGCCGATCGCGCCGCCAAAGCGCGCGCCGTGCTGGGCCGCCGTGCCTGTGAAGACGTGGAGATCTGGCACGACACGCCGCCGGTGCTCGCCACGCACGAGCACGGCCTTTTCCTGTTCGCGCATGCCGGCGCCTACGCCACGCTGCTGCTGGACGTGAGCTCGGTTTCCGAAGACGTGCGCTGGGCGCTCTATCAGGAGAATCGCCTGCTGCGGCAGCGCTGGCATTGGTATCGCTTTCCGGGGCTTGCCGGGCCGTGGTGCTTCACCGCCGACGGCCCGCCGGTGATGCCGCTCTATCTCGGCGACTTCCACGGCACCGCGCTCGAGACGCGCCTGACCGAAGAGATGGACTGGCCCGGCGACGACGCCCTGCTGCCGATGCCGCTCGAGGAGATCATTCGCCTCGCACGCCAGCGCGCCCCAGCGAAGGTTTGACCTGCGTCAAAGCGCGTTGGCGCGATCGATGACACGCATGGGTGTTTTCAACGAGGCCGCCCATGCAACGCCCCACTTCGCCAGCCGGCCGATCTTCCGCACACGCCGCCAGATCCGTTGCGGCGCGCCGCACGGTGGTGCTGGCTCTCGCAGGGGCGCTCGCGCTGCTGGCGCTGTCGGCCACGCCGGCGCCGGCGCAGACGCCGCTCGCGCCGCAGACGCTTGCGGGCGTCTGGCGCGGGCAGGAACAGTCGCCGATTGGCACCTGGGCGGTGGAGGTGATCTTCTTTCCGAACGGCACCTATAGCCGCGCCGCCGTCGCCGGATCGCTGATGACGCGCGACGTGGGGACGTACTCGATCGTGCAGAACTGGATCCATTTCCAGCTCCGCGATTACGAGCCGAAGATTTACATGAACCGTCCGATGACTCGGCCGATGTCGGACACCTGGGTGGTGAGCCGCTTCGACGGCCGCGTGCTGCAGGCGACAGTGGGCGGCAGCAGCGTAATCACGGTGCAGCGCGTTCAGTAGCCGCGGACACTACGCCGCGTAGCCCACGGTCTGCGCGAACGTGACGAACTGGCCGGCGCCGAGCTTCAGCGCGGAAGTAAGCTTCGGATAGTCGATCGCGCCGCGGAACACCGTGGCGAGGTTCTCCGAAGCGCAGAACAGATACACGTTCTGCCCGATGAATGCCGCGTCGACCGATGCGAACAGGCGGCGATCCTCGGCCGAAACGCCCTGCATGCGGTCGCCATGCGCGACATAGATCAGGTTGACCGGCGCCGTGGCCGCGAAATCCTGCCGCCCGGTCGCGGCGCGGATGTCGGCGCGCGAATGCAGCACCAGCTCGTGCGGCTTCGGTTCGTAAACCCAGACGCCGTCAGCCATCGCAACGTAGACATCGATGACCATGATGTGCCGCCAATACGGCGCGGTGCGCTCACCGCTGGGCGGACGGTTGATCCCGAACGCGGCCCACAGCAGATCGGACAGGAGCTGGGGCGGCAGCGACTTGGCGGAGAAGGCGCGCGTGGAGCGGCGAAGCTTCAGCGCCTCCATCAGCGGCTTTCCGCCCGTCGTGCGCGGCGGCGGCAAAGCGATCGTCGTGGCCGGCTGCGCGCCGGCCTGGTGCGCGGCCGCAAGCGCGGCCGTGGAGATCAATCCGGCGCTGAGTTGTCGGCGCGTCACCATGGCCGCTGCCTCCGCATCCATTGGCCGAAGTTTTCTAGGATCTCGGCGGGACGGCCGCGTTGATCTGGCGCAACGCGGGCAGAGGCGGCACAGTGCGCGCGCCGCCGGTAACGGGCCGCGCGGGCGAAGCTCGGGAGCAATCACGATGACCAAAGGCGTTTGTGCGCGGCCTCCGGGCGTGGGCGATGTGGCCGGCGAGGTGCTGCTCGTGGACGAGGCCGCGACGCGCGTGGCCGAGCTGGAGCTCGCGCCGCGCCAGGCGCTGCCGTGGCATTTCCACACGAACTACGACCGGATGTATTGCCTCTCCGGCACGGTCGTGGTCGAGACACGGATGCCGCTCGTGCGCCACGAGCTCAAGCCCGGCGAGCATTGCCACGTGCCCGCACGCAAGGCGCACCGCGTGCTCAACCCCGCCGATGCGCCGGCGCGCTACCTGATCGTGCAGGCCGGCGCGCCTTACGATTATTTCCCGATCGAAGCGCTCGCGAACGCGCGAACCTGAACGCCCTCAGCGGCAGCGCCCGGCCCAGCAGCCGCGGCTGGACGGGCACCAATGCGTTCGGCTGGCGCTGATGCAGGCGACCGTGCCGAGCGGCGCGCAGGCATATTCGTATCGGATCGGATTGAGTACGCAGAACTGCGTCGCCGAATTGCAGCGCGAGCAGCTCAATCCGCGGAACGCGGCGGCCTGCCATGCCGTCACGCCTTGCGGCTCGGCGCCGACCGGGCGCGACAGCGTGGCGGGGGCTGCGCGGGCCGGCACGGCTTCCGTCAGAAATGCTTCCGCCGCCATGATGTCGGCCCTCGCGCTCCCCGTCGCGAGCGTCAGAAAAAGCGCGGCGAGCGCGAGGCACGCGGAGGCCAGGGCGGCCGGGAATGCGGGCGAATGCGCGGCACGTTGCCGAGGCGGCAAAACTACCGATGTCATGGAGCCCTCGTCGGAAAGGCCGCTTCGCGACGGCGAAGCGCGCAGGCGTTCAACGGCTCCAGTACGCGCCCGCGACGAAAAGGTTTCGTGCCGATCCGTGGATCGACGGCGGCCTCAGCGGCAGCGGCCGTCCCAGCACGTCGTGCCGAAGCGGCAATAGGTGGTGCCCGACGAGCCGGCGCAAGCATATGTGCCCTGCGGCGCGCAGGTGTATTCGAAACGGACGATGTTGACGACGCAGTAGCCCGCGCCGATCCCGCAGCGCGCGCAATCGAGGCCGCGATACACGATCTGCGGGCTGTGCGGATACTGACCCTGCGCCGAAGCCGGCGCCGCGAACAGGAACGGCAGCGCGGCGAGCGCGCACAGGCGCAGCGCGGCGCGAACGGGAACGCGTTTCATGGCAACCTCACGATGACCAGGCCCCCGCACCGAACGCCCGGCACGACGGCCACCGCGGACTCTACGCGCGTTGCGGCAAAAGGTTTCGGCCCGCCGTGCTCAGGCCAGTTCCGGCAGCAGATGCGGGCGCCAGAGTGCGTGCTCGTGCTGCGCGCGGAAGAAGCCGAAATGGCCGATTCGCTTCTGGCCGATCTCGCCGGGCGCGATGCGCTTCGCGGTCTGCGGCGCCCCGGAATAGAGCGCATGCAGCGCGCGCGTGTTGGCCGCCGACATGTATTCGTCGTCGGTAAACGAGAGCGAGACGATCGGCGTCGTCACCGCTGCGTAGCGCGCGCGCATCTCCGGGCCTTCGGCGCCGGCAGCGTAGTCGCGGTGGAGGCACCAGCGCCGCCATTGCTCGATCACGCCCTTCGGCAGATCGCCGACCTTCCTGAGGCGGCGGCCCGGGAAGTAGCCGAAGAGCCGCGTGGCCACCGGCGCCGCGACGTACCACAGCCACCAGCCGAATGGCCGCATCCGCGGCGCATATTCGCGCCAATAGCCGCTGCCGGTGGCAACCGTGACGATCTTCGATATGCGATCGCGATTCGGCACCATCGGCACGATCTGCCCGCCGAGGCTGTGTCCGATCCACACCAGCGGCGCCTCGGGCGCCCGCGCCGACACGGCCTCGATCATCGCCGCGCAATCGCGCTCTGCCCAGGTGAACACATTCGCTGCGAAGCCGCGCAGCGGGCCGGACCGCGAACGCCCGATGCCGCGATAGTCGAACGTCGCGACGAGATGGCCCTGCGCAGCGAGCCACGTCGCGAACGGCCGGTAGTAGCCCTGCGGTGTGCCCATCGCCGAGACGATGAGGACCGCGGCGCGCGGACCGGTTGATTGTGGCGCAACCGAGGGCGCGAAGAATCGCGCGGCGATGCGCGTCTCGTCCGCGGTGGTAATGAACTCGTAAGGCGGCTGATTCATCTGACCAAGCGGGAAAGCCCGCGGTGCATTCGGAACGGAATTCTCGTAACGGTGTGGTCGGGACGATCAGAATCCGGACATCTTTCCTTCACGGAAGCGGTAGAGCTTGGGTGAGATGGAATAGGGTCCGTCGGCGAAGGCTTTCTCCGCAAGCGCGCGGATTCGACGGATGCCGTCCGAATCATTGCTGCCCGTCACAACGAGCACGTCGCGGGTCGGCACAGCGACCACGAATTCGCCATCGACTTTGAGCCTTTGCCGCGTCCAAAGTTCCGGCAGCAGCAGCAAGCTCGCCTCGTTGGCACCGTCCGCGATCAGCATGTACGTGCCGCCGTAGTCCTTGTATTCGATGTCACCGATGATACGCCGCAGATTTTCGATCGCGAGCGCGCGCAAGCGAGTCCGCTCGATTGCTGTTTCCCTGAAATGTCTTGCCGTGAACAACCGCAAGTCTTTGGGCCGATCCTCGGCATAGACGATGGCCAAATCCGGGCCGAGCCGGTCGAACAACACCACATCGCTCGCCGCCGGCTCTTTCTCGGCCTCGACAACCGGGATCAGCGCGCGGCTTCGAACCACGGGAATGATCCGAGCGGGATCGATTTTGACGTCGTCGCCGACATTCTTGAGGGCGCGATTGACATGCAGGGCGATGATTTCGTTGCGCCGATCGGGCTCCTGGGCGTAGGCCGCATAGGCGTTGCCGAGGTAGGACATTGCATACTTACCGTCTGGGAAGTCGACCCGGACGGAGAGTGGGCCGGTGATCCGCACTTTCGCGGACGGAATGGCCTTGCGGGCCGCCTCGGCGAAAAGCGCTGTGAAGCGGTCGTGCGACATCGGCGCTTCCGCCTGCGCGCGCGCAATGAGGACGCCAAGGAGCATGAGCGCCGAGACGAGAAATCGGCCGGCCATGGCGATCCACCATGTTGCCTCGATGGACAACACGCTAACATGGCGCTACAAATTTAGAAAGTAACCTATGATAGCATACGCGCCAGAGGCATGCGACGTCGGGGTCTTTTCTCGGCTCTTGAGCTTTACAATTCGCGCTTCAGCAGGCGATCGACCGAGTACGGTCCGCCGCCACGCAGCCAGATCGCAAGGCACATCGCGCCCCAGAAGATCGTGTATTCCCAGCCGCCGCCCTGGGCATTCCAGGCATAGGCCTTGGGACCGTAGACGAAGATCGTGATGTAGGCCATCTCGATCGTCGCCGCCGCCGCGAAGAAGCGCGTGAACAGGCCCGCCGCGATGCAGAGTCCGCCGACGAACTCGACGACCAGCAGCACCCAAAACAGCAGCGCGGGCGACGAGAAGCCCATCGTCGCGAAGGCTTTGACGTAGCGGTCGGCCGGGCCCATCACCTTGCCCCAGCCATGCACGGCCAGGGTGAGGCCGGCACCGAGACGAACGACGGGCCAAGCCAGCGGCACGACGCGATCGTAGAGCGGCTGCAAGAACGGCAGCAGCGGCTTGGGATCGTCGCCCGTGCTGTCAACGGTACGCGGTCGCGTGTTCGCCATGACGTCCCTCCTCGCCGGCGACATCGCTCGGGCCCGGGGCGCCGCTCGGCGACGGCCCCGTTTTGGTCGGCTACGCCGCCTTCGCCAGCGCCGTGGCTTTGAACTGCGGCATCAGGATCACGTAGAACTCGGCCGGCTCGCCCGCGCGGATCTCGTGCGCTTCGTCAACGAGCGTATACAGCACGTCGCCCTTCTTCCACGACCCCGATCCGCCCGCACCGGCGTTCGCCGATCCCGCGCCGCCCAGCGCGAAGTAGAGCCGGCGGCCCTTGGCCCTGTAAGACGCGCCGGCTGCGAGCTTCACGAAGCGGATGCCGGTGCCGTATTCGTCGAACGTGCCGAGCACTTTCTCGGCGGCGCCGCTCTGGCCTTCGACGGGCGCCCACGCGAACGCGTTCGAATTCATGAACACCGGATGGTGGAAGCGCTCGGCCGGATATTCGAGCTTGCGCTTCGTGACGTGCTCCCAGCACGCCTCGTAGCCATCCTGCTGCTTACGGCCGGTGCCGGGGTTCGGATAATAGACGCCACCCTCGAACTTTCCGCTCTGGCCGAGCTCGCGCGAGGCATTGGAGATCTCGGCCTCGGAGAGATAGCCGTTGCCGCTGGCGCCGGCGAATTGCAGCACGAGCGTGGTGAGATTGCCCTTGTTGCTCTGCGGGCCGTAGCGCGTGCCTTCGGGGAAGTAGCCGACCGTACCTTGCGACATCGTTCCGTCGCGATCGAAGCCGGCGTCGCCTTCGATCTGGAAGCGGAACTGATCGAAATTGTGCCGGTGGCGCGGCGAGAAGAAATCGCCGCCGGTGTTCACGAGCGTGAACTGGAAATTGTCGATCGAGCCGTCGTCGCCCTCGAGCAGGCGGCGTTCGAGGAAGCGGCCCTCGCGGTGGCGGTTCACGCGCTCGGTGACGGCGATCTTGTCGGCGTGCACGATCTTCATGGCGGCCTCCCGGCGCGGGCAATGCGCCCCTGCATGCTCGAAATTCTACGATGGTGGCGAAAAGTTTGAAATCGAGGCCTGCCCGTGTCAAGGTTTCGGCCCTGCGCGCATCTCATGGGCGCGCAGCCAAACATAATAATGAACGGGAGGAACCGATGCTTCGCGCAGCCTTTTGCGCCGCCGCGTTGACCTTCGCCGCAATCTCTGCCTCCCCCGCGCAAGCCGAGCGCCTGACGGTGAGCCAATACGGCATCCTGGTGCCGACGCTGCCCTATGCGGTGGCGCTCGAGAAGGGCTTCTTCAAGGAAGAGGGTGTGGCGATCGAGAGCATCATCCAGAGCCACGGCGGCGGCACGTCGGTGCGCAACATGCTGGCGAGCGAATTGCCGGTGGCCGAGATGGCGCTGCCCGCCGCGATCGCCGCGTTCAAGCAGGGCATCGACGTGCGCATCATCGGCGACAATGCGCACACGATCGGCGAGCTCGTCTGGGTGGCGAAGAAGGGCAGCCCGGTCAAGACCGTCGCCGACCTGAAGGGCAAGAAGGCCGCGTTCACGAGCCCGCGTAGCGTTACCGAGATCATCATCAAGGTGACGCTGAAGCGCCGCGGGCTGCTCGAAGAGACACAGACGGTCGCCGCCGGCGGAATCGGCGCGGCGCTGACCGCGCTCAACAACGGCGCGGTGGACGCCGCGACCCTCGTCGACCCGGTGCTGACCAAGCGCGGCGGCGACTATCAGATCATCTTCCATGCCAAGGACGAGGTGCCCGAGTTCTCCTGGGCGATGTTCGTGACGACGGCGAAATACATGTCGGAGAACGAAGACAAGGTGCGCAAGATCGTGCGCGCGCGCGCCAAGGCGGTGGACTTCATCTACGCCAACCCCGATGAGACGGCGCGCATCTATGCGAAAGCCTGGAACGTCTCCGAGGCCGACGCCAAGGCGATCTTGCCGAAGTTCTACGCGATGAAGCACTGGAAGCGCGGCGAGTTCAACATGAAGGGCTTCGCCACGATGCTGGAAGGCATGGAGCTGGTTGGCGCGCTCGAGAAGGGCTTCGACATCAAGCAGGTGCTCGACAGCCGCTATCAGGCGCTGGTGAAGGAAAAGTAGGAGCGAGTGTGCGAGGCCCGCGCGAGCGCGCTTCAATTGACCACGCACGCGTAGTGGCGGGTTTCGAACTCGCCCCTCTCTCCGCACGAAAACTGCCGGCGGTGTTTCGGGCGCGCACACCGCGGGGCGGGTTTGAAACCCGCCCCTACGAAGAAGGCGCGGCCCCATGCTGAGCCGCCGCCATCTCGCGTTCTGGCTGCGCCTCGCGTTCCTGCTGGGCGTGGCCGCCGCGCTCGAGGTTCTTTGCCGCACCGGGCGCATTCCGCGCCTCACGATGATCCCGCCCTCGGAGATGGCCGCGCATCTCGGCGCCGGCCTTTGGTCGGGCGAATATCTCGGCGACATCGGCTTCACGTTCGCGAACATCGGCGCGCCGATCGCGCTCTCGATCGTGCTCGGCGCGCTGCTCGGCCTCGTCATCCATGCGCTGCCGCGCCTGCGCCGCGTCGTGGACCCGATGCTCGCCTCATACTATTCGGTGCCGACATTCGTCTTCTATCCGCTGCTGATCGTGCTGCTCGGCTTGACGCGCTGGCCGCTCGTGGCGATCGGCGCGATGTTCGGCGTCGTCGCGATGATCCTCAACACGATCAACGGCCTCGACCGGATTCCGCGTGCGCTCGTGAAATCGGGCCGCGTGTTCCGGCTGTCGCGTTGGCAGACGGTGTGGTGCATCAAGCTGCCGGCGGCCGCGCCCTCGCTGTTCACCGGCGTGAAGCTCGCCGTCACCTATTCGGTGATCGGCGTGATCGCGGGCGAGTTCATCCTCTCGATCGCCGGGCTCGGCAAGCGCATCAAGCTCGCCTACGACAATCTCGACAATCAGGGCATGTATGCGCTGCTGCTGTTCGTGCTGACGGCGACGGTGCTCGTGTATTTCCTCGTGCACGGATGGGAGCGGCGGGTCCACCGCCGCTGGCGCCAGTGA
>JAANMY010002990.1_pt1 | contig 14705 bp, 8 predicted proteins | sample 7279691 | NCBI WGS metagenome assembly JAANMY01 (sample SAMN14094543, study PRJNA606508) | bioreactor metagenome | isolation source: A lab-scale SPAN reactor treating ammonium-rich wastewater day 388 | place: Ireland: Galway | collected 2018-02-07
CTCTTGCAGCCGTATGTTGGCCTTAGCCAGGGCATGGGTGCGTTCGGCCACATGCTGCTCCAGGTTTTCCAGAACAAGCGCCCGATCCAGCGCGCTGCCAGCAATTTCGGCAATAGCGATCAACAGGCGCAGGGTCGCGTCAGACACAATCGTTTCTTTAGGAAACGTAATGTGGATTACTCCGATGACGTGCTCCTGTGTGCGCAAGGGCAAGGTGACGCTGCTGCCTATACGTTGAAAGTTTTCCTGTTCCTCCGGCAAGACGTGTACGTGTGGATCGTGGCTAAAATCATGGGTTATGTACATTTTGCCAGTTCGGGCAACGTACCCACTGATCCCCTGGTTTAACTTGAGGCGGCGGGCAGGGCGATCTGATCTGAGTGGAAATTCACTGCGCACCACCAATTCGTCAGATTCCGGCTCTACCAACAGCAAACTCACAAAAAACACGTCGGCTACCTGGCAAATCGTTTCCACAATGACCGGCAGCATACTATCGGCAAAAACAGCCTGGCGCAGGTGAGAGGAAAAATTGGTCAGCAGTTCTAATTCGGCCGTGCGCCGGTTTGTCTCATCAAATAAGCGGCTGCGCTCAACGGCGAGGGCAATGGCGCTTCCTATTTGCAGCAGCAGTGGCAGTTGCTCCTGGTTATAACCGTGCGATTGATGCCAGGCGCAATTGATGGCGCCCACGATGCGCTGCGTGCCGATGAGGGGGATGTTCAGGCGCGAGCGAAACCCGGTCTGGTACAACAAGGCATCGCCAGGGTAGGCCATCTCTTGTTGCAGGTCTGGGGTCAGGTGCGGACGGCCGGCTAAAATATCATCGGCCGCGGCGGTGCTGTGAATAGGCAGATGGTACAGTGTCACGTCTGCTGCACCATCGGGCTGCTGCGCCAGGGTGAACAACGTCCCCTTTTCCTGGTCGTCTGTATCAAAGAGAAAAATAGTGACCCATGCGCAGCCTGTGAGCTGCTTCAAGGTCGCCGCGATTTGCGCAAACGCTTCCGTAACGATTGGTGTTGCATTCAACAGGCTGAGAATATCGGCCGTGACGCGCAGTTCCTCCGCCTGCCGGTGAGCCAACTGCTGCGCCTGCTGCGCCGTTCCATATAATCGGGCATGTTCAATCGCGGCCGCCGCCTGATGGGCAAAGGCTTGCGCCAACAGAGCATCCCATTCTTGATAAGCCCCTATTTGGCGCTTGTCTACGGTCAGGAAGCCAATCACGCTATCTCTGGCTAGCAAAGGGAGACCCATCCACCCGTGGATATACGTTGCGCCTCCCCAACTTTGAAACCGAGAGTCTGCCTGAGCGTCCTCCAAAACAATGGGGCGCTTGTCTTGTCGCAGCTTCTCTGCTAACGAATTGCTGACCGGTAAATATTTGCCCAATAGTTGCGATTGCACATCCTCTGGAAATCCCCGACCGGCAACAAGCTGCATCTTGTCTGCTTCCAACAACAACACGGCCGCGCTGTCATAGGGAACTACCCGGTTTAATTGCTCTAAAATCGTGTCTAGAACCTGTTCCAGTTTTAGGGACGAGGTCACTGCGGCAATTGCTTCGCGTAAGGTGTCTGCTTCCTGGCGGCGTAATCGCTCTGCGGCGAACAGCCGAATCCGTTCAATGGCTGTTGCTAACTGGCCGGCTAACGTCGTTAGCAAACGTTCATCGGCCGCGGTAAACGCATGGAGATGCTTGCTTTCGGTGTTGATAACCCCAATGATGCGGCCGTGTGTTTGCAGCGGCACACACAATTCTGACCGCGTGTGCGGATCCACTTCAATGTAATTTGGTTCCTGGCGCACGTCACCCACACGGTACGGCCGTGCGGAGCGAAACACCTGGCCGGTAATGCCCATCGTCAGGGGAACGGTCGCATAGCCAATTAAAGCATCTAGCGGACGGTACGAGGGATGCGGGCGCAGTGCGTGGATGCGCTCGTCGTAAATCAGAAATCCAAAATTATCCGGGTACAGGGCATCGCCAATGATCGTTGTCGCCCGTTCAATCAGTTCGTCTTCACTGAGAGCCGTCGCCCCCGCCAGGGTAACGGCGTGTAGGATGGTCAATTCTTGCAATTGGCGCTGCATTGCGGCGTGCAAGCGCGCATTAGAGATAGCCAGCGCCGACTGCTCGGCAAACGCTGTCAGGGGTTCGGCGTATTGGGGATGGTAAAAACCCGGCTCTTGTTTGTCTAACGTAAAAATGCCAAATAGTTCAGCCTGTACCATCACCGGCGCACCCGCCCATGAAGCAATATGCTGAAACGGCGGTATCTGCACCCAACCATCGTACTGGGTCACGTCAGGGATGATGAGGGGACGGCCGTTTGCCGCCATGATGCGCAAATTTACCGTTGTCGCCACGTCCAAAGCAACCTCAGTAATGGCGTGCGCAGCGCTTTCGCCAAATTTATCAAACCCTCGTTGGCGCACCACACGCGCCACGCCTGCCTCCACCAACATAAACGCGGCCGAGTCATACGGAACAACACGCGCAATCAACAGCAATAAACGATCCAGCAGCTCGTCAAAATCCAGGGTGGCATTCAGAGCAGCGGTGACTTCACGCAATGTTTCCGCCAATTCTCGCTGCTCACGCTCGGTTTCCAGTAATCTGGCGCGCGCGATGGCCAGGGCGATTTGGGCGGCCGTTTGTTCCCCCCACACAATTTCCTGATCTGTAAATTGGCGCGGCCGATCGAAGCCCAGGATCGCTGCCCCCAATCCCTGCCCGCTGGCAATGAAGGGCAGCCCTAAGAAGGATCGTTTTTGCGGGAATTTGGCAACTATTTCGGGGTCAATGTAAATTGTGTTGGCAACGTCAGGCACAGCCAACACGCGCCCCAACTTAAGCAAAGCGGCCGTCAGGGTTTGTTGGCCCGGTTTAACTTGCAGTGAGAGAAAAGCTTCACGCGCCGTACCAGAGGCCGCAGCGGGAATGGGAATCTGACGCGCTTCATCCCACAAGGCGATGTGACAGGCGTCGGCCATGAACAACTCTCCCAGCCTATCCGCCAGGGTTTGCAGCATGTCATTTAAGTCAAGTGTGCCGATAGCTGCCTGCGTGATTTCGTTGAGAAGTTCAAGGTAATGTTCACGTCCAAGCGTTGGTGAATTCATCTCTCATCTACTTTTGCAAAAATTCAACCAGACTCGCCAAACTCACCAAATGCCGCTCCGTTTGCTCCCGCCGCTTTACTTCCACACCCCCCTGGTCTAAATTGCGGGTGCTGACGGTAACGCGCCAGGGAATGCCGATCAGGTCGGCGTCCTTGAACTTCACGCCGGCGCTGGCGTCACGGTCGTCATACAAGACGGTGAACCCAGCCTGTTGCAGCTGCGTGTATAGGGAATCGGCCGTTGTCACGACCTGTTCCCCCTTGCCCACGTGCAGCAAATGAACCCGGTATGGCGACACACTGTCGGGCCAGATGATGCCATCCGCGTCGTGGTGCATCTCCACAATCACCGCCATTAACCGGTCCAGGCCAATGCCGTAAGACCCCATGTAAATGAGCTGAGGCTGCCCATGTTCGTCCAGGTAGGTAGCGTTGGTGGCCGCGCTGTAGCGGGTTCCCAGCTTGAAGCAATGGCCGACTTCAATCGCGCGGCGGGCTTCGAGACGGCCGTGACAATGCACACAGCCATGCCCCGTATCCGCCTGGGCAACATCGGCCATCTGGCTGACCTGAAAGTCGCGTGGATAATTGGCCCCCGTGTAATGATACCCCGCCTCGTTGGCCCCCACGACAAAATTACCGCCGACCAACAGCGACGTATCGGCCAGCAGATAGACGCCCGGCGCTTGCAAGTCAGGGGCAGCAGCCAGACCAATGCCCGATGCATAGCCAGGTACGGCCCCGTTGGCCGTAATTTCGGCGTCGGTGGCCGGGCGCGCGGTTCCGCCGCCCAGGGCATTGATCAACTTCACTTCGTTGATTTCCAGATCGCCGCGCACCAGGGCAAAAATGAGACGGCCGTCATCTTGACGGCCGTCACTTTGACGGCCGTTCGCTTCCTTTCCACCCCACGGCGTCCACCAATAAAAGACCGCCTTCACCGTTTGCTGTGTGGGCACGCCGACAAACGCGGCCACATCGGCAATCGTTTTGCAATCCGGGGTCGCCACCTTTGTCAACGGTTCCAACGCGGCCGGCGGTTCCCCTGCACGCACAAATTCGGCCGCTTCCACATTGGCCGCATAGTCACAGTTGGCGCAGGCAATGAACGTGTCCTCGCCCTGCTCATGCGGCACGACAAACTCGTGGGAGCTTTTACCACCCATCGCGCCCACATCCGCATTGATCGCCGTCGCCGGCGTTCCGCAGCGCTTAAAAATATTGAAGTACGCTTGCAGCATGGATGGGTAGTACGCATCGAGCGCCGCCGCCCCTGTGTCCAGCGTGTACGCATCCTTCATGATAAATTCGCGCAGCCGCAGCAGCCCACCGCGCGCGCGGTTCATCACGAAACTTTTTGCTGATGTGGTACACCATCTGCGGCAGATCGCGGTAGCTTTCAATCTCGCGCAGCGCCAGGTCCACAACCACCTCTTCATGGGTTGCCGACAACGCATATTCCCGGCTGCCGGCCGCCTGCACTTTCATCAATACGTCAACCGTATCCCAACGACCGGTCGCCTGCCACAGTGCCGCCGGGTGCAGGTTAGGCATCCACATCTCCTGCCCGCCAATCGCGTCCATCTCTTCGGCCAGAATACGCCAGATGTTGCGAATAACGCGATAACCCAATGGCATGAAGGTGTAAATACCGGCGCCAACCGACCGGATAAAGTTGGCGCGAATCAATAACTGGTGGCTGATCATCTCTGCATCGGCCGGCGCGTCGCGCAAGGTTTTGCCAAAAGCTTGTGATAGTTTCATAGTCAAATGGTCGGGTAGTGTAGTAGTTGGAGAGTCGCCAACTACCGCACTAATACGATCTCCCAAAAATGGCGATTTTAGCGGCCGCTTTGCCGGTGTAGAAGCAAACGCCACGGCCGTCGGGCTGGTCAACGGGGAAGCAGCGAATGGTCGCTTTGGTTTCCTCCTTCACCTTTAACTCGTCGGCGTCATCACCGGCCCACCAGACACGGGCAAAACCGGTCTGTACCGCCTCTTTGAAGGCATCGTAACTGGTGACGTCGTGGGTGTTGGCGTCGCGGAATTGGGTCGCTTTTGCCAGCAGGTTGGCCTGGATGTCGGTGAGCAGGGCTTGTACCGTCTGTACCAGGCCGTCTTGCGACACAAATTGTTTGCCCTCGCGCCCAGGTACGTCACGCCGCGCCAGCGCCACGCTGTTCTTTTCCAGGTCACGCGGCCCAATTTCCAGGCGAACGGGCACGCCGCGCAATTCCCAATCGTTGAACTTGTACCCTGGCGTCACGTTGTCGCGGTCGTCCACTTTGACGCGCACAGCGGCGTCGGTGAGTTCCTGGGTAATGCGCTGGGTGGCGGCGAGAACGGCCGTTTTCTCCACATCCTTTTTGTAAATCGGTACCAACACGACCTGGTAGGGCGCCAGGCGGGGAGGCAGTACCAGTCCATTGTCGTCACCATGCGCCATGATCACCGCCCCCACAAAGCGCGTGCTCAGACCCCAGGAGGTTGTCCAACAATGTTGGAGTTGATTGCCGGGGTCCAGATATTGAATGTCGAACGCTTTGGCGAAATTTTGCCCCAAGTTATGCGATGTGCCCGATTGCAGCGCCTTGCCATCCCCCATCATCGCCTCAATTGTCCATGTTTGGTCAGCGCCGGCAAACCGCTCCAGCGCCGATTTTTCACCGGGGATGACCGGAATAGCGGCTTCATTGATAGCAAAATCGGTGTACACATCTAGCATCAGACGGGCGCGCGCATCTGCGTCAACGGCCGTCGCGTGCGCCGAGTGCCCTTCTTGCCAGTAAAATTCCAGCGTGCGCAAAAACAACTTGGTGCGCAGTTCCCAGCGCGCAACACTGTTCCAAAGGTTAATCAGCACCGGCAAATCCCGGTAGCTCTGAATCCAATTGGCGTAAGCGTGCCCGATAATGGTTTCTGAGGTGGGGCGCACGACCAGCGGTTCGGCTAATTCCTGCCCGCCGCCATGGGTGACGACGGCCAGTTCCGGAGCAAAGCCCTCTACATGCCTGGCTTCCTTTTCCAAAAAACTCATCGGGATAAACATGGGGAAGCCGGCATTTTGTACCCCTGTCGCCTTAAAACGACGGTCGAGCGCCTGCTGCATATTTTCCCACAAAGCCCATCCATACGGCTTAACGATCATTGTGCCGCGCACCGGCCCATAATCAGCCATGTCCGCTTTCAGGACAACCGTGTTATACCATTCATTGAAATCTTCACTGCGTGGAACCAGCTTATCTTTGTCTGCCATTGGTGTTTTAGTCTCCAGCAAAAGTGAATTGGAGTATAACAATCAACAAATTGAGCGTCAAAGAGAGGCAAACTGCTGGTTTTTGCCCAATTTCCTCTACGAACCTCTTGCCAGCTTTACAAGTTTGTTTTAAGATGGGTAAATTCCAGGGGAAATGAAGAGAAGTTCCCCACCTTTCAAAAATCTCTGTGTAAAGGAAGGAACAAATGGCTTTTAGTTTTACAAACTCGAAGGATCGTACTTATTACCTGCATATGAAGGAAACCCAGTTAAAGAACGGCCGTAACCAGACCATCTACTTCTTTGCGAAAGAAGTGAAAGATGGCGCACTGGATGCAGTCCCGGCCGGTTACGAAGTATCTGAAAGTCGTAACGGGTTACCTGTCCTGAAAAAGACAAAATAACCTCTTTCTGGGAAATGCATTAGCTGTGACGGCGCCTTCCCCCGGAGGGAGGCTCTCTGGCTGTGCCATATCTGGGCAAACCGACAGTTTATGCCCTTCGTCTATTCATAGTTTTACGTTACCAGGAGCCTCAGTAAGTTATACTGGGGCTTTTTTGTTTCTGACCTGACGTATCTACTCAGGTGCAAGGCACTGGCCGCAAGAGGTGCGAATGACCGCAACCATTCGGCCAGTGCCTCGCACCACTCTGGGACTTAGTAGTTACGACCTGACTATGTAAACGCCTGGTGACTTTGGGATGGAAAAATGTTAGCCGACCAAATGCGGAGATTGTTTTCCTACAATACATGGGCCTGGCAACACCTTTACGACAGTGTTGAGAAATTAGACGCAGACGCTTACCACGCTTCACGCCTCCTCTTTCAAGGCTCCATTCATGGGCTGCTCGTTCACGCCATGGCGGCCGAACACATCTGGTTTTTGCGCTGTCATGAGGAAAACCCAACGACACTCCTTGAGCCGGGCGAGTTTGCCGATTTTGTAGCTGTGCGTACGCGCTGGAGCAGCATCCGGCATGATTGGGCTAACTACTTGCAATGGATAAGCGACGCTGATTGCAAGCAGTTTGTCGAGTATCGCAATACCAGTGGGAAGCCTTATTCCGCGCGCCTGATTGATATTTTGCAGCACGTTGTCAACCATGCGACGGAGCACCGCAGCCAGCTGACCCCTATTTTGCACCAATTGGGCGTCCCTACAACGCCGCTCGATTACATTTTTTTTCGCACGCAACTGTAGGCTGTTCAGTTCACAGCTTGCCCTGAGCTTGTTGCAGGGTTTCACGCGCCAGGGCATTGATTTGATCGCGCAGTTGCCGGGCGGCAGTATGCGCGGCGGCAGCGAAATCGGCCGTTAACGAGGCGTAGAGGATGCTGCGGCTGGCGTTGATGACGGGACCAGCAATGGGGTCAGGACCATGGGCAACGGCCGTTTCCAAACTCCCCCCTTGCGCGCCCACCCCAGGAATCAAAAAGTTCGCCGCCGGCGCTAACTGCCGCGCCATGGCCAGTTCTTCAGGATAGGTAGCGCCAACGACATACCCTTTGTGTCCGGCCGTTTGCCAGGTCTGGCTTTGGCGCAGCACGGCCGCTGACAACCCTTCCCCACGCGCCAGTTCCCCTTGAAAATCAACCGCGCTGGGGTTTGAGGTGCGCGCCAGAATGTAGATCGCCTTATCCGGCCGATCGGCAATCATCGGCAGCGCCGCTTCCGCGCCCACATACGGGTTCACCGTCACCGCATCTACGTGCCACTGGTCAAACAGGCCATGCGCCCACGCGCCTTGCGTATGCCCAATGTCCCCCGTTTTGCAGTCGAGGATGATGGGGATATGTTTAGGAATGTAGGCGATGGTGCGTTCCAGAGCAATGATCCCGGCCGCGCCCCATTGCAAGTAAAAGCCGAGGTTGGGTTTATAGGCGCAGACGAGATCGCCCGTCGCGTCAATGATCGCTTTATTAAACGGTAAGATCGGCTCATCCCACTTGAAAACGTCAACCCGCAGTTTGGCCGGGTCGGGGTCTAAGCCCACACATAACCAGGAGTTGTTTTGCAGTTGTACCGCGCGGAGTTTGTCTAAGTAAGTCATGGGCACATTGTAGCCAGAGGAATGTGTTTGCGCACGCCCAGACGATTGACGATTTTCGATTGACGATTGACGATTGACGATTTTCGATTTTCGGCATGGTTCAAAAAGCGGAAGTTGTCCTTTACAAATTAGTTCGCGAATTGTCATTCCTTCGACAGACTCCGTTCAGGCCTGTCCTGAGTCTGTCGAAGGAATGACGCGCTTTCTTGCTAGATTTGTAAAGCACAAATTACTTGGAATGAACCATGCCCGATTTTCGATTGACGATTGACGATTTCCCTACGCTCATAAACGGAAGGTTGACATGTTGCGCAATGTGTATTAAATTCTTTATACATAAGTAAATTAGGTAAACAACAAGGTGGATAATGATGGCAACAATAAAGGCAAAAACGATGAGAAAGGGAACGGAAACGGCCGTCAACCTCCCCCAACTGGCAGCCAACGCCCTCATCCTCACCGCCTGGCTCTGGCTCTACTGGCCGCTTGCCGACTATTTGCAAGTCATCTTCACCCGCGAGGATTTCCGCACCAACCAGATTCTTCTCGTCGCTGTCATAGCCCTCATCGTGGCGCGCTGGCGGCGCAGCGCCCACTTACCCCGCTTCGCTGCGCCGCCACGCCTGGCGTCATGGCCGCTGGCGTTATCCCTGGGCGGCTCCCTGGCTTACCTGCTCAGCGAACGCTTTCTCGATGTAAACACCCTCTCCGCCACCCTGTTCGGCCTGGCCAGCTACGGGCTGCTCGGCCTCTGGCTGGAATCGGCGCGCTGGCGCGGCGGGCTGCCGGCGGCGCTGCTGCTCATCGGCGCCCTCCCCTTTGGCGAACACATGCAAACTTTCATCGGCTACCCCATGCGCATTGTCACGGCCGCCCTGGTGCGCGATGGATTAACGGCCGTTGGCGTCGGTTCCATCGGCATAGACACCATCCTCGTCTTTGAAAATGGCGTGTCGCAGGTAGACATCCCATGCAGCGGCGTCAAAAGCCTCTGGACGGGGGCCATGTTTCTTATTGCCGCCACCTGGATCGAACGACGGCCGTTAACCTGGCGCTGGTGGGGGACGGCCGTGATCTTCGCCCTCACCCTCTTCCTGGTCAACCTGGCGCGCGTCGCCATCCTTGTCACTGTCGGCGAAGCGCTCGGTTGGCGGCTGGTGGCCGAAATGCTGCACGTTCCACTTGGCGTCCTCGGCTTCGTCGCCGCCTGCGCCCTCGCCCTCTGGCTGCTGCGTCGCCAACCGGCGCCAGCGCCCCAATCTCCAGCGCGCAGCGACCATTCCGCCCCCTCCGCCTGGCTTACCCCGGCGCTCCTGCTGGTCATCCCCCTCATGGCCGCCCTCTACACCCCACGCCCCATCAGCGGCCTCAGTCAACCCGCCGCCGACTGGCAGTTCCCGATGGCGCTGGCCGTTACCCCACTCCCCCTCAAACCGGACGAATAGGAATGGCTCACCCGTGACGGCGCAGATACCGCCAGCCGTTACCGCTTCACCTGGCAAGGCGTCAGCGGTTCGTTGATCCTCATCACCAGCCACACCTGGCGCGCCCACCACCGGCCGGAACGCTGTTTTGAAGTATATGGCCTGACATTAGAAGAAAGCCGCACGCATTTGGTAAACGGGGATCAGGCAGCAATGAACGATGGCGTGGGGGCAATGCCGGTGCGCTTTATCTCGTTAGGGCGAGGGGATGAGCACGCTGCGCTTTCGGCCGCCTACTGGTTCCAATCAGCCACGCGCGTCACCGACGACTACGGCACGCGCATCTGGGCCGACCTCTCCCCGCAGCGCGAGGAATGGGCGCTGGTCTCCATTTTGTTTGACGATGTGTATCAGGCAGACGAGCCTGATCTGAATTCTCTCTATCTGGCGCTGCACGCAGCAGCAGCCGCGAACATCGGTAATCGGTGAACCGATCACCGATTACGGATCACGGATCACGGATTACGGTTTACCAACATGGAGTATCCAATGAACGCGAAATTACAAAAATTCACGAATAAACGCAAATGGGCTTCCGGCCTTTTCTGGACGTGGAACGTCATTTTCCTGGCGTTCATGGCCCTGGGGTTTGCGCCCACGGTGCTGCCAGAGATGTTAACGGCCGTGCGCAGCGGCGACATCCCCGCGAGTTTCATCGTCTACGCCATCATCCTCACCCTCATTCCCGCCCTGGCCGTCCTCCTCGGCCTCACCTGGCTGCGCCGCCAGCCCGAACGCCTCTTCGCCCTCGGTTATGGCGTCGAAGGGCCACTGATGATCCTGCTGGCGCTGCGCTTCTTCATCGTGCGCCAACTAACGCCGCCCATGGCCTTGCTGCTCGGCGTCGCCGGGGTGGGCATTCTGGTGTACTTGTGGCGCCTGCTCGACGTCAAAGCCGGCCAACGCGGCCCCGTTTTGGCGCTGCTACACCTGATCGGGTTAAGCTGTTTGCTGCTCGCCGGTCTCTACGCCAGCATCTGGATCGCCTTCTACGCCCTGCCGTTGGGGGTGATGGGGGTGCGTTCCATTGGCGATTTCTTCGAAGGCATCTGGCGCGAATTGATCCGGCTGGATTGGCGCAGCATTCAATGGCGCATGGTTCCCTTTACCGTGTTAGGCATTGTGTTGGGGATTTACAGTGGTACGCTGGTTGTGCTCATGCCCATCGCCGTCTCCATTTTGTATGCGCGGGCGTGGTGGCAGGGGGTGCAGGCGGTGGCCGCCAGCTACAGCCGGCCGCGCGCGATTGCTATCAGCGTGGCCGTCATCGTCATCATCATCGTCGCCTTCATCCCCCTGACGCGGCAGCCGCAGCACACCGCCTTTGCCCTGCTGGAAACGCCGCCGGCGAACATAGACGAGGCGAAGGCGCTGCTGGCGCAGCAAGAGGCGCTCCGCGCCGGGCTGCTCAACGCCTACCTGGCGCCGCAGCGGTACATCAGCGCCGTTGGTGAAGTGCAGCATGTCCACAATATGTATACAGAGGCGCTCAGGCTTTCTGACGCCCAGGCGCGGCAGGTGCAGCATCTTTATGAAACGGTCGCCCGCCCGATGTTGTACGAACCGATCACGCCCATTCCGCCCACGCAGCAGAGCTGGCAGAACCGCGCGTTGATCAATGAACCGGCAGAAGCGGCCGTTCTGTACGAACAGTTCTTTGACGTTTCCATTTTAGACGGAGAGCGTGATGAAGTGGTGCAGGCGGTGCGCTCTACCTGGAACATTGACCAGGCGCGCGCCAACTGGCTGGCGGTAGATGACCGCGAGATTTATCTGGCGCGGCAGGAAGTGACCGTCACCGAGCATGGCGATTGGGCCGAGGTGGAGCTGTATGAGGTGTACCAGAACCAGACGACGCTGCGCCAGGAGGTGATCTATTATTTTAGTTTGCCGGAAACGGCCGTCATCACCGGCGTCTGGTTGGGCAACAGCGACGACCGCGCAGACCGCTTCCCGTACATCGTCGCCCCGCGCGGCGCGGCGCAGGCCACGTATCGCAACGAAGTGCGTCGCAACCTGGACCCAGCGCTGGTGGAGCAAATCGGCCCCAGCCAGTACCGGCTGCGCGTCTTCCCCATCGAGCCACAAATCTGGGGATGGAATGAGGAGCGTCGGCAAACGACGATCACGCCTGGCCCGGCCATGCACCTCTGGCTGACCTGGCAGGTGATGGGCACAGACGCCGGCTGGCCGCTGCCTTACCTGGCGGAAAAGCGCAACGTCTACTGGGACGACGACAGCGTTCGCCTGCTGCATGGCGACAAACTGGAAGCGGACGGCGCCACCTGGCTGCCACCCACTGCCCCCTCTAGCAAACCGATCCGCCCGGCAGCGCACCGCGTTGATTTCCCCAACGGCCAGACGGTGCTCGTCCAACCGGCGCAGCCGACGGCTGCGCCAACCCTGGGCGCCGATGTGCGGCTGGCGGTGGTGCTGGACCGGTCGCGCAGCATGGCCGATCTGACCGAGGCAACGGCTGCTGCCTTGACAGAGATTGGGACGTGGGGCACGGCCGTTGACGTCTACCTCACCGCTGCCCCCCTACGTGGGGAGGAGGTGTCGCGCCTGCCACTGGCCGATCTGGATACGGCCGCTATCGTCTACTTTGGCGGTCAGGACGCGGCCGAACTGCTGGCGCAGTTCGCCGTCTTGCAAGGGAACACAACTTATGACGCCATTTTTGTGCTGACAGATGGCGTCGGCTATGCGACGGGGGTGTCGGCAACCCCCGTGCCCATGCCCGGCGCGCCGGTGTGGATGGTGCATCTGGACGGCCGTTTTCCCATGGGCTACGACGATGAAACCCTGGCCGCCATTCAGGGCAGCGGTGGTGGCGCGGTGGGCAGCGTTGCCGAAGCGTACACGCGCTGGCTTGCCTCCCGCGGCAGCGCCGCCCACGACATCGTAGATGGCTACACCTGGCGCGTCCTCCCCACAGCCGACGTTCCGGCATCTGACGCCTCGTCGCCCGACGCCACCTTCGCCGCTTTCGCTGCGCGCCGCCTCATCCTGGCGGAGATGACCGCGCAACGCAATCAACTTGACGACCTGACCACACTGGATACCCTGCATGCCCTGGCGATGGAACAGGGTATTGTCACCCCTTACTCCTCCATGATCGTGTTGGTAACGACGCAGCAGGAAAATTTGCTCAAGAATTTGTCGCAGCAAGACGACCGCTTTGAGCGCGAGCTGGAAGCAGTGGGCGAAACCACGCCTGAAAATGCGCTTACCGTCACCGGCGTCCCGGAGCCGGAGGAGTGGCTGCTGTTGGCGTTGGCCGCGGCGCTGTTGGGCTGGTATGGGTGGGTGGAGAGGACAAAGAGGAGTATAAGATGTTAAGAAAAAGATTTTGGGTTTTCTTACAGCTTACCAGGACACGCCAATCGTAAATCGCTAATCGTAAATTCGATAGCGTGACATAGGGTCGTGGGGGGATGCCTCACGACCCTGTGCTTTTTTCCTGCATTCTGTCACGTCAATTTCATGACATCCGTCGCAGGTAACAGCCCCCTGGATACTCTATACTAAATTCCATTAGAGATTAACGCTCGTGAAACAACGCTACCCCCTCACGCTTCACGTTTCACGAGATACCGTCTATCCACATCAAACTGGAAAGGAATTAAGTATGACCGATTCAACTATCATCACCCACGATGTCCTTGTTGTTGGCGCCGGTCTGGCTGGCAGTTGGGCGGCGCTGGCAGCCGGGAAAGAAGGTGTCACTGACATCGGCGTCCTCTCCAAACTGCACCCGCTTCGCTCACACAGCGGCGCAGCTCAGGGAGGCATCGCCGCCGCGCTCAACAACGTGCGCCCGGCCGCCGGTGGCGGCCCGCGTGGCCCTCTGGAAGCCATCCCCCCCGGAGATGAACCCATAGACAGTTGGGAACTACATATGTTTGATACCATCAAGGGGTCAGACTGGTTAGGCGATCAAGACGCCATTGAAATTATGGTGAAGGAAGCGCCGGAAGTTATTTATGAGTACGAGCATATGGGCTGCGTGTTTAGCCGTCTGCCGGATGGGCGCATTGCGCAGCGCCGCTTTGGCGGACACAGTACACCGCGCGCCAACTACGCCGCCGATTACACCGGCCACGTGCTGCTGCACACCATTTACGAGCAGGCGCTGCGGCATGGCGTCAAATATTACCCGGAGTGGTACTGCCTGGATTTGATCATTGAGGATAATGTCTGTCGCGGTGTGGTGGCGATGGACATTCTCACGGGTAAGCTGTACACAATGCGCGCCAAGGCGGTGATGTTTGGCACGGGTGGGTACGGCCGTGCCTGGAAAATCACCTCCAACGCCACCGCCAATACCGGGGATGGCGTCGCCATTGCCTACAACGCCGGCGTGCCGCTCATGGACATGGAATTTGTGCAGTTCCATCCCACCGGCCTGTACGGCAAAGGGATTCTGATGAGCGAGGCGTGCCGCGGCGAGGGTGGCTATTTGCGTAACAGCGATGGCGACCGCTTCATGGAAAAATACGCCGCCGGCCTGATGGAACTGGCGCCGCGCGACCTGGTCAGCCGTTCCGAACAGATTGAGATTAACGAAGGGCGTGGCGTTGGCCCGGACAAAGGTGGCGTCTACCTTGACCTGACGCACCTGGGCGCGGAAAAAATTATGAGCCGCCTGCCGCAGGTGCGCGAATTGGCGCATGAATTTTTGGGTGTGGATATTATTCACGACCAGGTGCCGATTCAGCCGACGGCGCATTACAGCATGGGAGGCATTCCCGCCAATGCGGATGGGCAGGTGATCGCCGACGC
>JAANMY010002992.1_pt1 | contig 14704 bp, 13 predicted proteins | sample 7279691 | NCBI WGS metagenome assembly JAANMY01 (sample SAMN14094543, study PRJNA606508) | bioreactor metagenome | isolation source: A lab-scale SPAN reactor treating ammonium-rich wastewater day 388 | place: Ireland: Galway | collected 2018-02-07
GTTTTAAAGTTATAAAGGACATTTATCTTCTCCAATTTCTCCGTTGGTTTCCAGTTTTAATTTTGCCCATTGGTTACTGTCTTTCTTTTTCCGATACAAATGTACACCGTTTCCATTTCCTATTTGGTAATCATTAAACAATATAAAACCGTAAAATATAAAATCTTACGGTTAAAAATTCTAGCTTGCTTTTTAATCTATTGCTTCGTAAAAATCATCTGTAAAGGAAAAGTAGAACCGCTGTACAAAGTCCTTTGCTTATCTCCATTAATGTATGAACTATGCTGGTCTATCTCACCATCAAATTTCATTTGGGTTGGGGATAATATTTCTAATCCTACAGAAATCATTTTCTCTTTTTTCACATCTATAAACATGGCAGTGTTTACTGTTGAATCGCAAGTAATATCAAATGAAACATTTAAGTCAAAATCGCTCTCAAGATTATCCGTTGAGGTATCTACTATTATGATTCCATTTTCTTTATAAATGTAATAGCCTACCAAGCGGTCTTCATAGTAATTATCTGTATTGTTGTAATAATGATATTTAGTTTGTTTTATTAAAACTAAGGTCATTTCCTTGTTTCCTGATGACCATTTCCAAGTTCCTACGTATGGAATGTAAATATTGCTTATATCTTTTAAGTACGTATTACCACTTTTTCTATCTAATGGAAGATAATTACATCTATTTACAAGATCTATGATATTACTTTGGCTTTTACAAGAGATGGCAAATATTGTAATTATTATTAATATTAATTTATTTATCATTTTCATATTGTTGATTTTATCTGTTAATGATTATAGCGGACAATCATCTTGCCCTACTGTTCCATCAGGGTTTAATTTAAGTTTTGCCCAACGCTTAGTATTCTTATCTTTTCGATACAAATGTACACTGTTTCCGCTGCCTAAATCAGGATCCTTTAATACATTCATTAGTATTTTTAATGCATTAGACTCAGAATAATCTTTTTTGGGATTAAATCCATTGGCTTTAAAAATTTTATAAACTTTCCCACGAGCTACTTTATCTTCATCTGTTGTAGAGGATTGCCCCTGATGAAGACCGGCAAACAGTGCATCCAATGCCGTTGTATCATTCATCCTGAACGCATATTCCGTACCATTAAAATTAACGGTGTAGGCAACATAAGTATTTCTTCTTGGCGGAGCCAATCTTTTATATCCCACATACAGATCCTGTATATCGCCAAACTGCGGAACCGGGAAAGTATTTTCGTAATGATTGTGCGCTACAAGAATATCCCAGGTATTATGCATTATTTCCACCGTTACGGCACCCGCTACACCAATATCAATGGGCTTATCAAACACATTATGTATTAAAAGTTCTCCTCTTTTGGTGATGGTAATCCCTGTTTCATGTGTATGTTTTTTAGGATTTGTGGGATCTACATATTTCTTTAGCGTATCTATTTTAGACTGTATCTCAGGATTTTCAGCATTATCCTTTAATATCTGGCAAGGAGTTCTATCATCCTGCTGGTCAGGATTATTCGGCTGGCTCGGCATACCGATAATACAACCGTCAGCGTCTACCAAACCTATCTGTGTAGGATCTGTGGCTATAGAAGTACATTGATTGGGTGGCGTTCCGGCATCTGTATTTTCTCCGCCACCAGGACCGCCACTTCCGCTTCCGCTCCCCGGGCTGAGGTAGTTGTCTTCCTTCTCCGGCACACAGTTCCATACCCCTGCAGTAACTGCCATTGGTTTGGTCTCTGCTGTACAGTTGTGCCAGTCAGACATATTGGTTTCGTTGTGTACAGACTGACCTGTAGATTTATTGATCTGGCTGCAGCCATAAACAATGGTTACATCAGTCCAGCTGCAGGTAGTTCTTGCATTCAGAAGAGAACCTCCCGGGTTAAAACTACCTTTTGCCAGTTCTGTAATCGTGGTTTTTCCTTTCGTGTTTACAGGCTCCCTGTTTTTTACTTTTTCTTTTTCCTGTGCAGTAAGGGCATAGGTCACCAGAAACTCTTTATAGCTGCCATCGGTTTCCGGCACCAGCAAAAGATTTTCTAATGGCGCATCGGCAGGTGCGTTCTGTCTTTCGATATGAAAGGTATAGGTATGGAAGTTGGCTCCATTCTCTATATAGATCACGCTTTTGGTATTGATAGAAACTCCGTTGGCATAGTTTACCGTCCGCCCGCTCAGATTTACCTTTCCGATTTCTTTGAATCTGGCTTGCGCCTCTTCCAGACCGGCTGAAAGCTGTTCCCGGTGTACGGATTCACTGAGGGAAATTCTTTTCGAGGTGAGATGGAACTTCGCTCCGTTTTCATAAGTATCTGCTTCAGGAAGCAGGTCTGTGCGGCAGGAGAACACCGAGAAACCGACTGAGAGCATCAGGCAGAGCCTGAGAAATAAATGTTTTTTCATCATGTGCTGAAAAATTGAATGGTTAAAGATATAATTTTTTTATTACGCTGCAAATATGTGACAAAAATCTAAAAAACAAACGGAAGAAAATTACTGGTTTCCGTATTATTTTACTAAAAGAAAATTTATGTACTTTTGAAAAAAATACACGGTGCTATGACATTAGGGGAAAAACTGAAAAAAGCGAGAATCAGCAAAAACTTTACGCAGGAATATCTTGCCGATCTGCTGCAGGTTTCGCAAAAGACCTACTCCAATTTCGAGAACGATAAAAGCAAGCCCGATTTTCAGCAGGTAGAAAGCATTGCACAGGCACTGCAGACCAGTGTACTCGATTTTCTGAGTGGCGATTCTATTTCATTTAATTATGATAACACTCAAGGAGGAAATAATGGCTTCATCTATCAAAATCAATTTCCTGAAAAACTGGTCGAGCAATACGAAGAGCGCATCAAAGAGCTGAAAGAGCAGGTAGAATTCTGGAAAAGCCGGTCGCAGGACAGCAAATCATAAAACACCCTTCCGGAGAGGATCCTGCACCCGTGCAACAGGTTTTCCGGAAACCGGGAAAGTTCCACGCACCCCTGCGGCAGACTTTCCGGTAATCGGGAAAGGCTGACCCACCCGCGTAACAACATTTCTCCCTCAACTACAAAACATAATATTTTAAAAATATGAATGCAATTGAATTAAAATTACTCCGCAACGCAGAATATCTGCAGTATGTAAAAGACTATCTGGGAATCATTAACCTGAATAACCCTACACAGCTTGGGATTGACACAAAACTCTCTGCCTTTACGGCAAAAATCTCTGAGCTTGAAGCCTTGTACAAAAAAGCCCTTGCCAGCGAAAAAACACAGGAGCTGCTAAAGCTTGATGAAAGAAGGGACAGCGCCATCAACGGTATCTATTATTTCCTGCTCGGCAATACCTACCATTTTGAAACCGAAAAGCAGCAAAATGCAAAGCTGCTCCTCTCTAATATGGAGCTGTACGGCAGCGGTATCGCAAGATTGAATTATATGGCAGAAACCGCAACCCTCAACAATCTCCTGCGCGACTGGGAAAACAAACCCGAGCTTGCTGCTGCCGTTACGTCTTTCGGTCTTGCATCATGGGTAAGCGAATTGAAAGCCGCCAATGAAGAATTCAACACCCAATACCTTTCACGAACGCAGGAATATGGTGACGCCAGTCCGGAAACCATCAAAATGAAAAGAGAAGAAACCAATGCTGCCTATTACGCCCTGCGTGACCGAATTGATGCACTTCATCTTCTGGTAGAAACTCCGCCTTCTCCTTATGAGAAAGTGATCAATCAGCTCAATGCTCTTACCGATCAGTACAACAGGCTGCTGGTCAACAGAACCGACAGTTCAACTAATCCTGCTCCCGAAAATCCACAGGCATAAAAAGGAACAGGCTTCTATATACAAAACATCCGCATTAGTTAAAAATTAATGCGGATGTTTTTTGTTCTTCGCCAAAAACTATGGATTTTGTTTTCTGTGTTCTTCAATTTTGGTATTCCATTGATAAGTTTACGCCTTTGTTTATCCTAAAATTATTTTAAACATTCACCAATACTAATCTTTGTTTACCATTGCGATTAATAAATATCGCAAGGATAAACAAAGTATTTTTGAAATACACTCGTATTATTTAAAGTTAAACAAAGGCACTTCGTTTAAAAAAGAAATACAAGAATATTTTCTAAAATTGAGTAAAATTGCCATTATAAAAATAAAATAATTTCCACACAAAATGGCGAAGAGCCATGTTTTTTTGTTTAAAACCTGAATTATAAGCTCAGAAACGCATACCCAAAAGCCAGCACAGAAATAATAATTCCTGCCATGAAAATAGTATAGGTTATCGAAAGCAATTTATATTTTCTGTCTAAAACCTTGCCCAGAAAATACAGATCTTTGATCATAGAATCGTAGATATACTCACGGTCTTTCAGCATATCGCGCATAGAATTCTGGTAATCATCAAAAAGCATCTGATGAAAATTTCCGAAAAACAAAAGATTTACTTTTCGCTGGGCAACATCGTCCTGTGTAAATTGAGTTTTGGTGACATTCGGTTTTGTGGAAAGTATGGCAAAAACAATGGTAAGCACACTCGAAAAAAGCAATAAAAATGTGGGGATAATCAGGTGCACATTTTTAGGAGTATCCAGCTTCGGAACCAATACAGAAAGACAGACCGAGATAATAATGGCATTTACTGAAAGTAATATATTGGCTTTGCTGTCGGCAATATCGCTCAGGCGGGTGTGATTGTTGAGAGTAACTCTGAATAAGGTATCAATACTTCTGTCAGATTTAGGATCTTTCTTATCTGCTTCTTTATCTTTATTCTGCTTCTCTTCTTTGTTCAGCTTTTTTTCAAGTTTTTTTACATTCTTCATCTTCAGCGGTTCCCAGTGTTCTTTAGCGTAATCGGTAAAATACTGGTGCTTATTTTTCAAGAAATCAATATTTAGCTCATTCCATTCATCATTAGAAAAGCAGGTTTCGCCCGTAAGTTCCCACTCTTTTCGTAAGGCTTCGGAAGTATCATGATAAGACGGACTTGCAAAATGACTGAAATCTGCATCTTTCATTATTTTTTCAGATATATTCTGAGGCTGATAATATTTTTCGGTGGAAAGAATAAGCTGATAAACCTCTTCAATATAATCCTGCGGATAATGCTCTTTCAGGAGAAAATCTTTCATGAGTTCTGCGCTTCTTTTCTCGTGTCCTTCTGCATTGCAGTCGGTAAATCCTACATCATGAAACCAAAGCGCAAGAATTATTTTTTCTCTTTCTGCATCAGAAATTCCGGTATGTTTTATAATTTCTTCCGCTTTGCTGACCGCAAAAGAGGTATGGATAAAATTGTGATAAAAGTATACTGAAGATAACTTATCTTTGAATAAATTTTCAACATAATTTTTAGCCTTGTCTAATATGTTCATCACCAAATTTTTCTAATTGTAAATGTATGAATTTATCTTCTAAATATATTCTCAAAAATCTTTCTGCACTTGTAAAACTCACCCTGTTCTCGGCACTTGTTATATCCTGCGCTACCTATAACGTAAAAAAGGGAAAAAACTTGCCGGAGATACAAAATAACAGCGCAGAAATTGCCAATGACTTTCAAATTTTTCTCATTGGTGATGCCGGAAATGCAGAAGAAATTCAGGCTCAGCAGACATTGCAGCTTCTCAAAAACAAATTAGATTCAGCAGATCAGAATGCTATGGTCATTTTTTTAGGCGATAATATCTATCCTTTGGGAATGCCAAAAGAATCAGATAAAGGATATGCTTTGGCAAAGCAGAAAATGGAAAACCAGCTTGCCATTACTAAAGATTTTAAGGGAAAAACACTGGTAATTCCCGGAAATCACGATTGGTATCACGGTCTGGAAGGTCTGAAGGCACAGGAAGATTTTGTAAAGTCTTACCTGAAAGACAAGAAATCTTTTCTCCCTAAAAACTCCTGCCCTATTGATGATATCAGCTTAACAAAAGACATCAAGCTTATCGTCATAGATTCTGAATGGTCGTTAGTTGACTGGGACAAATATCCGGGAATCAATAAAAACTGCGACATCAAAACACAGGAAGATTTTTACACAGAGTTTAAAGATTTAATTATAAAAAATCAGGATAAAAGAATTATTGTTGCGCTTCATCATCCGGTAATCAGCTCGGGAGTTCATGCAGGTTTCAATTCGGCAAAATCTCAACTTTTTCCGCTCAGAGGGAAGATTCCAATTCCGGGAATTACTACATTAATCAATATTCTGAGAAGTTCTTCCGGAGTTAGCATGGAAGATCTCAGCAACAGACATTATACTGATTTTGCCAACAGGATCAAAAGCATTATTCAGGATAAGGATAATGTCATTCTGGTTTCCGGGCACGATCACAATCTGCAGTATCATCAGGACAGGAACATCCGCCAGATTATCAGCGGCGCCGGCTCAAAAACAGATCCTTCCACAATTGTAAAAAACACCGACTTTTCTTATGGAGGAAGTGGTTTTGCGGTGTTGAATCTAAAAAAAGATCGCAGCTCCGAAGTCGAATTTTTCTCTACAAGAAATAATACACTTGAAAAACTTACCAAAATTTCGGTGATCGAAAAACCTAAAGATTTTGAAAACAATTTTCCTGACAAACTTCCCGACAGTAAGATCTCAACCCTTTATCCTGAAAAGCTTACTCAAAGAGGTGGGGTTTACCGTTGGCTTTGGGGAAATCATTACAGAAAATACTACGCAATGCCCATTGAAGCTGAGGTTGGAGATCTTTCTGCTTTAAATGACGGTTTTACGCCTTTCAGAGAAGGCGGAGGAAACCAATCAAACAGTCTTCGTCTTAAAGCTCATGACGGGCAGGAATTTGTGATGCGCGGAATTAAAAAAAGTGCTGTCCGTTTTCTCAACGCACAGGCTTTCAAGAAAAACACTTTCGGAAACGAACTTACCAATACTTTCCCTGAGAGATTTCTTCTTGACTTTTATACGACCAATCATCCGTTCACCGGTTTTGCGGTCAATAATATGGCTGATAAAATCGGGCTTTTTCACAGCAATCCGAAACTGTATTTTATTCCGAAACAAAAAACTCTCGGAAGGTATAACGAGCATTACGGTGATGAGCTTTATATGATTGAAGAGCGGTTTTCTTCCGACCAAAAGACGCTGCAGTATTTAGACAACGCTTCAGATATACTTTCTACGGCAGATGTACTGAAAAACATGCGTAAAGACAGCAAATATTCTGTAGATAAAGAGACGTATATCCGTGCAAGAATTTTTGATATGCTGATCGGTGACTGGGACCGTCACGAAGATCAATGGAAATGGGCAGAATATAAAAAAGGTGACCAGATCATCTACAAACCGATTCCTAAAGACCGGGATCAGGCGTTCAGCAATTACGATGGAGCAGCTTTCAAAATCATCATGAATATCCCGATGATCCGCCACATGAAGTCTTTTAAAGATGACATCAAAAATGTACGGTGGATGAATATGGAGCCTTATCCTTTAGATTTAATCTTCCTGAAAGACTCTTATGAAAAAGACTGGGAAAATCAGGCAAAATACATTCAGCAAAACCTTTCTGATAAAGATATTGATGAAGCGTTCAATAACCTTCCCAAAGAAGTGCATGATGAAACTCTTGCTGATATTAAAAGAAAACTAAAGCTCAGAAAGGAAAAAGTACACGTGTATGCCAATGACTACTATCACATTCTCCAGGAAAAAGTTCCTTTAGCAGGAACTGTGAACCGTGACAAATTTGTCATTATAAAGCATAAAGATTCTGTAGAAGTAAAGCAATTCAAATTCAATAAAGATCAATCTGAAGAGCTGGTTTTTGAAAAAGTTTATCACTCAAAGCAGACAAAAGAACTCTGGATTTACGGGCTTGAAGAAGATGATATCTATGAAGTTTCCGGAAACGGAAAGTCTAAAACCACCATTCGTCTCATCGGCGGCTATAATCATGATACTTACCAGGTTTCCAACGGAAGCAAAGTGAAGATCTATGATTTTAAATCACAAAAGAATACATACAACACCAAAAACACTTCTAAAAGAATAACAGACGATTATAACATCAATACTTATAACTGGAAACATCCGAAATACAATTTTGTGGCAGGATATCCTAATGCTAATTTTAATCCCGACGACGGAGTAATTCTGGGATTTGTAGCCAATTATACCGTCAATAATTTTATCAGAGATCCTTTTACTCAGAAACATAGTCTCAGTGCCAATTTTTATACTGCAACAGGAGGGTTTAATCTCAAATACAAAGGGATTTTCAAAAAAGCTGTTTTTGGATGGGATGCGGGGATTGATGCTTCCTACACCACGCCATATTTTGCCAGAACATTTTTTGGCTTAGGAAATGAAAGCATTAATAACACTGACGAAGATGACAGAAATTATAACAGGGTGAGAATTTCGCAGTTCAGATTTGCGCCTTCTGTTTCTACAACCAGCTGGCTGAGTTTCAGACACCAGTTTCAGCTCAGTTTTGAAAACTCCAAAGTGCAGAGAAATGATGACCGGTTTATTGCTGTTTCCGATGAGGTAAGACCCGAAGTTTTTAACGACCAGCAATTTGGAGGAGCCAATTATACCTTCAGTTTCAAAAATTTTGATAACAATGCTTTTCCAACATTGGGAATGGAATTTTTTATCAATGCAGGATGGAAAACCAATCTTCAGGAACTCGACAGAAATTTTGCTGCACTCTCCGGGAAAATGAGCCTCTTTCACAGAATTGACAAGAAAGGAAAATTTGTTTTTGCCAATTCTACTCATGCCATGATGATCAACAATAATCAATTTGAGTTTTTTCAGGCAGCTGCAATTGGTGGTAATAATGCGATGAGAGCCTACAGAAACGAAAGATTTGCAGGTAAATCTTACCTTGCCAATAATTCGGAAATACGATGGGATTTTGGAAGGGTAAAAAATAATATCGTTCCGGTAAATATGGGAATTTTAGTAGGATATGATATTGGAAGAGTCTGGATCGACAATGAATATTCCCGAAAGTGGCATCAGGGTGCAGGTGCAGGTTTCTGGCTAAATATTCTGGAATCTTTTTCCGCCAAAATTCAGTACTTTGTAGGAGAAGATGGCGGAAGAATTTCCGGTGGTCTTGGAATGAATTTTTAGAATAAATAAAGAGGAAATCAAGATTTGATTTCCTCTTTATTTATGATTTATTTAATACAAAATAACCTGTCCAGTAGAGCTATACTGATACGTCCATTCACTATGCCCTGAACCTGGAGTATACTGAGGATTCTGGAGATCCTGAACCAAATAACTAATTTTTCTGTAATTATTTTTTGATAAACTCTTGACGAAGAAATTATCATTCATTAAGTAAAGCTTTTTGTAAGGATTTTCAGACTGATCGAAGTTCATATAGTAAGTCGTCGTTAGTTTTGTTTCAATACTATTTGAAAGATCTAGTTTTTCACTTTTTTCCAAATTCTGATTTGCATCAAAAAAATAGGTTTCATAAGTATCCCATGTATACCATTTCGTATGGATTAAAATCTTATTGTTTTGGTATGAATAGTTTTTAACCTTATAAACTTCATCCTGAGTATTATAGATTTCAGCTTTTATAAGTTTACTATTTTGAAAGCTGTAAACAATTTTCTTGATTCCGTTTTGAGGCTCATCATACTGAACTGTAGCTTGGTTAGCGGTATAAGTAATATTAGTTTGCTTATCATTATAAAAAAGGTAAAAACTGGAAGATCCTGTATCGACTTTACTCAATCGTCCATTCATTCTTCTTAGTCGTCCGTTCTCGTAAAAAAACTCATAATACCAATCAGGATTAAAATTTGTTGAAACTGGCAGTTCTGCAAGATAGGTAAGAATCTTTTTCGGTTCTAAATCTGAAGGATTATTTTGTGGAATATCTTCGTTCAAAGAATCATTTCCACCACAGGAAATTAGACTGAAAATAAATAAAAAATAGAATAGCTGTTTCATGATTCGCTTTAAGAGTTGTGAAAATAAACTATTTATATCTTACAATCCAAACCGATACACATTTCCGCCTTCCTTTTTATCCTTTTCATCGGCAATCATCAGTGTTTTATCATCAATAAATACAACAGCTTCTTTTTGGGAATTATGATCTAAAGATATTTTCTGAATAGTAGCCGCATTGAAATCATCTTTGGTAAAACCTGTTACCACATGAATGTTTTTGTGGGTTAAAAGAACAATCTGATTTTTTGAATTGATCGCTGCCGAAGTAATCGCAGCATCATTATATCCTCCTTCAAGTTTTAATCTGCCAACAAGTTTTGCCTCAAAATCACCCTGCTGATTCGGGATTTTAAACACCAGAAAAGTTCCGTCAAAGCCTTTGCTTCTGTTTTTTGTAAACAAATAAAAGTAGCCGTCTTTTTCTATAAAAGCTTCACAATCATACAGCCAGTTGGATTTTTTTGGTGGAAATTCAGTCTGACCTTCGTAATGAAATGTTGTAGTTTGGATAACTTTCGTGGATGTCTGATTTTCGTTATTCAGATCAATTTTAATGATCGAAAGATTTTGTCGGTCATTATCATTATTCCCAAAATCACCAATATATATATTTCCTGCTGAATCTGTCGTAATATCTTCCCAGTCATGGTTTTCAGCATTTTCTACCAAAACATCTGCAATTTGGTTTCCTTCCGGATCCAAACCGTAGACTACATTCTTATTACCTGCATCTTCAATTGCCCAAATCGTTTTTTTATTTTTAGACAAAGCAATTCCGGAAACTTCCTTCAGTTTTTTAGGAAGAGAAAATTCAACCTTCAACTCATCTGCTTTTGAAGAATCCTGAGCTTTGGGATTACAGCTCAACAGTAAGAATGATGATAAAACTACAACACGCAACATATCTATTTTTTTAATTTTTTAAACTGAAAATAAGAGAATCTGATATTTTTCTCTAAGTTATTAATAATCTGCTGATGATGCAGGAAAAATCCTGCCGCTAAGCCAATAAGGCTTCCAATAACGGTATCAATGAGTCTTGCCGTCATTAACGTTTCCACATCATGATAAGTTTCACTTGCAGTTTCTGCCAAAAGAATGGTTAAAGGAGTAATAAAAATTACCGCAAAGCCATAATTTCTTACAATCAGCAATTCAATAATGAACTGTAAAACCGTAATCATAAAAATTATTTCAAGCTTTTCGGGATTAAACAAAAGAATCAGCCATACAAAACCAATTCCTATGAATGTTCCTAGAATCCTGTGCATATTTCTTTGTCGGACATGCTCAAAATTCCTTCCCTGAATGATGGCAACCGTTGCAATGGAAATCCAGTAAGTGTTTTTAAATTCCAAAAGATGACCGATAACCAAAGTAAGAGCCATAAAAAATCCGATGATCGTACTTTCAACAAATTTTGTATACCTTCGTTTGTTAAAGCTTCTTCTCGGAACTGTTACCACTTTGCTTTTCTCTATGAAAACCGAGTACAGAAAGGCAAAAGAACACGATAATATAGCTCCAATTGCAACCAGTCCGACTCTTGTGGGAATCATTTCAAGATTAAATTTATATGTACTCGCCATTGCGGCGACCATGATGAAGAAAAAGTTTCCCGGCGGCGGGATTTTAAAATAAGAGGAAATGAAATGTGCCAGAAAAGAAATAATTCCGACCGATAAAGCTGCAAAATAAATATTAAACCCGAAAAAAGAACTTACCGTAAAAGAGAAAACAATTCCGAAAGCACAGATGGCGAGATGAATCATCCTCTGCGTGATCGGAGCTGAAGTAAAATATAAAATCGTTAAAGCTCCTAAACTTGAAAGCGCACCGTAATTGGGTTTTCCTGAAAAGTATCCTATAAAAAGACAGCTCCCGATGCAAAGCGCAGCAAGAAAAGGAAAATGCCATTTCCTTTCCGTTTGTTTGAACTCCAATAAATACTGAAATCTGTTCTGTGTGGGGTTCTGTACTTTCATTTATTGTAGACGTTTAGCTTTTTCCCACAAAACATCCATTTCTTCCAAAGAAAGATCGGCAAGTTTCAGATCCTGTTCCAAAGCTAAGGTTTCCATCTTCTGAAACCTTGAAATGAATTTAAGATTGGTTCTTTCGAGTGCAGAATCGGGGTTGATTCCCGAAATTCGGGCATAATTGATTAATGAGAAAAATACATCACCCAATTCCTGTTCTTTTTTATCCAAATCTGTTTCTGCATGAAACTCCTGAATCTCTTCATCTACTTTTTTCCACGCATCTTCCGCATCATGAAATTCAAAACCTATTCCTTTCACTTTATCCTGAATTCTGTAGGCTTTTACCAGACTCGGCAGATTTTTCGGTACGCCGCCCAAAATGGACTTGTTTCCTTCTTTCAGTTTTAGTTTTTCCCAGTTCTGTTTTACCTCTTCTTCGTCTTTCACTTCTGTGTCCCCGTAAATATGAGGATGGCGGAAAATTAATTTCTCATTTAAAGAATTAATGACATCCGCAATATCGAAACTTCCTTTCTCAGAGCCTATTTTAGCATAAAAAACCAGATGAAGCAGTACATCTCCCAACTCCTTTTTTATTTCCTGCAGATCATTCTGCAAAATGGCATCCGAAAGCTCGTAGGTTTCCTCCAGTGTTAAATGACGAAGCGATTCCAGCGTCTGTTTCTGATCCCACGGACATTTTTCACGCAGATCGTCCATAATGTCCAATAATCTTCCGAAAGCTTCCAGTTTTTCCTGTTTGGTATTCATAAATTGAGAATTCAAAGTATTGCAAATTTACGGGAAATCTTTGTGAAAGTGCTTTTGACGTGAAATAAAAGATTCAACGAAGTCAAACAAAGAACAAAACTTCAGGACTTAAAACTTATGTTAAAAATTAAATATTTTTTATTGATAATCCTAAATTTAACGCAAAGTCAACAAGATTTTTATTATTACCTATTTTAAGCTCGCAAAGCCGTTGCACTTAGCAGAGACAGAAAAGATTTTAAATCGTATTTATTAAAAATAATCGGTAACCCCTCAAACAAAAAACCTCATCATTTCTGACGAGGCTTATATTAGTTAAAGATAAATAAATTATCCCATTTTTCTATGTGTGCTTTTTGCAGCTGCTTTTGCTCCTGTACTTGCTTTTACTTTTGGAGCTGCAGGTTTTTCAGCTTTTGGAGCGGCCTTCTTCGGAGCTTCCTGATCAAGACTTACTTCTTCAGCTTTTTCTCCGTCTGTAGTTTCAGGTTCTGCTTTTACAAAGCTTTCAGGAGTGATATATCCTGCTTTGTGAAGAATATTATACCATTGAGCGAGTTTTTTAATATCTGATGTATACACTCTTTCCGTATCATAATTAGGAAGAGAAACCGACATAAACTCAGTAAGCTCTGCTTCTGATGCTTTATGAGAAATAGTTTCTTTGTAATCGGTATTTTTCGCAATATTTTCAAAAACTTCAAACAAAGGCACTTCTTTGTCGAATGTAAACATGGCAATATTATCCAAAAGACTTACCTGACTGGAGTTACCGATGCTTACTTTCTTTTTTGAAGTAACATCTTCAATAATAAATCCGTTTCTCAATTGCGAAACCAACTTGTAAAGTCCTGGTTTTCCGGAAATTGAAATTATTTTTTCTAACAGCATAATTTTTTTTTATTTTTTAATTTCAACAAAAGCTTTCGGCTTTCTATTTTATAATTTACTTAGTTATATATCTATTTTGGGAATCTCATTTTATAATTGATAGAGACATCTCCCTGCGTAATTTTTGTAAGCTTACCCTTTACAAGCTTCTTTTTGAGGGCACTCAGATGATCTGTAAAAAGCGTACCTTCTATGTGATCATATTCATGCTGAATTACGCGGGCTCTAATATCGGAAAAAGTTTCTGTATGCTTCACAAAATTTTCATCAAAATATTCGATCAGAATTGTACTTTTTCTTTTGATATCTTCCCGCACATCCGGAATGGAAAGGCAGCCTTCATTAAACTTCCATTCTTCCCCGGATTCTTCAAGAATTTTTGCATTGATGAAAACTTTTCTGAATTCCTTCAGCTCATCTGCAATATCTTCATAATCTTCATCTTCTGCCAAAGGAGTTACATCTACGATGAATAATCTGATATCCAAACCAATCTGCGGCGCAGCCAGACCAATTCCGTTGGCACTGTACATGGTTTCAAACATATTATCAATCAGCTCCTGAAGGTCAGGGTAATTTTTATCTATTTCTTTTCCTGTTTTCCTTAAAACCGGATCTCCAAAAGCTCTTATTGGTAAAATCATCTTGTTTTCTGTTCTAAAAAATTCTGCAATATAATTGTTGCGCTTACTTTATCTATCAAACCTTTCTGTTGTCGCTGCTTTTTACTTTTTCCGCTTTGGGATATAAAAAATGATGCCATTTTTGAAGTGAAGCGCTCATCGAATCTTTCTACTTCAATATGAGGATATTCTGTTTTAAATTTTTCAATGAAACTTAAAATATCCTTTTCTACTTCAGATAGCTGACCTTTCAAATCTACAGGAAGTCCTACTACGAGAGTTTCTACTTTATTTTTACTGAGATATTCCGTAAAAAATTCCATTAAGAATTTGGTTTCTACGGTATCAAGTCCGCTTGCAATAATCTGCAAATCATCTGTTGCTGCAATGCCGCAACGGGCTTTTCCGTAATCAATCGCAAGGATTTGTCCCATAAGTCTGCAAATTTAATAAAATTTACTGATTTTAT